>Ga0181531_10000989_pt1 | contig 18433 bp, 9 predicted proteins | sample PEATcosm2014_Bin_38_FD_119743 | JGI IMG/M metagenome (GOLD analysis project Ga0181531, IMG submission 119743) | Peatland microbial communities from MTU Mesocosm Facility, Houghton, MI, USA - PEATcosm2014_Bin11_10_metaG | ecosystem: Environmental > Terrestrial > Soil > Wetlands > Peat | place... | reverse complement strand
CGGCGGCGAGAAGCGCGTCGCCGGCAGGACGGCGTTCGTCGTCCACTGATGATGTTGCCACGCCCTCTGGTCGGGGTCGTGATCGCGTTCGCGCTCGCCGCGAGTGCGCAGCCTGCGGTCGCCTCGACCACCGTGACCGGGACGTCGAACCCGATCGTCGAGTGGAACCAAGCCGCCACCGGCACGCTCAACCTGTATCCGAACTACGTGACGACGACCGGTCAGACCAACGTCTCGGGCATCGGCGCGATCGTCGCCGCCTCGAACACCAACTTCACCGGCGGCGCGGGCTGCACGGCGGCCCCCGCGCAGACGTCGAACATCATCAATTTCTCCGACGTCTACGCGCCCGTCACCGGATACACGACCGGCTGCGACTACAAGAACGCGCTCTCGGTCGGCGTCACGACCAACGACACCAGCGGCTGGAACGTCAGCGAGATCCTGCAGCTCGGCCCAGGCACCGGCATCTATCTGTGTGGCATCCTCAACGGTTCGATGTACACCGGCACGCCCTCGAGCGGCTCACCGATGACCGGCAGCAGCGCGACGACGACGTCCGCTTCGATCAACGAGACCTCGTGCTCGGGCACCGGTCAGCTCGGCATCGGCCTGGCGAGCGCGACGCCGACCTCGCAGACGATCATCGCGACGAACACCAACAGCGGCACTTTCTACCAGGGCATGGACGTCCTGATGCTGCTGACCGCGACCACCTACACCTCCGGCACGTACAGCGACACGATGACCGTGACGCTGACGTTGAACTAAGGCGTCCGGCACATGCGCGCACCGCACCTCGCCGCTCTCGCCCTCGGCGCGCTGCTCGCGGCCCCGACGCTGACCGCCGGTGCCGCCGGGCCGGGCCTTTCGGTGCTCCCCGGCAAGATCGATCTGACCGTCGGCCCGGCCGGAACCTACAACGTACCGCTGCTCGTTCGCAACTCCTCGGACGCGGCGACGCACGTCGTCATCGCGGCCGACGATTTCACGCTGGACGAGGACGGCAACTACACCTACCTCGCGCCGGGCACCTCGCCGACCTCCGACGCGCGTTGGCTGGCGATCAACCCGCGCGAGTTCGATCTCGCTCCCGACGCGTTCCAGCAGGTGCAGCTGACGGTCACCGTCCCGCACCAGACGCTCGCCGGTGAATACGCCGCGGCGCTGCTCGTGCAGACGCGCGCGACGCGCCGCGCGGCCGGCCTGACGTTCTCGGCACGCATCGCTGCCAAAGTCTACGCGACGATCGACGGCACCGCCAAACCGGCTGCCGCGGTGACCGGGCTCTCCGCCGCGGTCGGCCCGCAGAACACGCACTACCACGTCGCGTTCCGCGACGTCGGCAACACGCACCTGTACGTCAAGGGCCGGCTGGAGATTCGGCGCGGCGATGCGCTGGTGCAGGTGCTCTCGCTCCCGCCTTCGATGCTGGTCGAGCGCGGCGGCGAACGGTCGGTCGATCTGACCGGCGCGCACCTCGCCCCGGCATCCTACGAAGCCGTCGCCATCCTGGATTACGGTGGTGCGACGCGAACTGGAGGAAGGATCCGTTTCGATGCGCGTTAGGTCCGCACTGGTCGTGCTGACGGCCCTGGCAACGGCGGCGAGCGCGGCCTTCGCGACCCCGCTCGCAGCCGTCATGCAGCCGGCGATGCGCGCGCTCCCCGCGGTCGGCGCTCCCACCAGCAAGCCGTCAGCGACCCCGACGCCTGCCGCGTCCAAGCGCGCTGCCGTCGGCCGGCCACTTCCGCCGCTGCCCCCGATGCCCAAAGGCAACTCGCACGTGCGCCACGTCAAGTCCGCGACCGGCGCGTGTATCGAGTTCACCTACGAGAGCAACGCCTGCGTCGACAACGGCAACGCCGACGAGAACTGGACCGCCGGCGCGACCATCACCTGGCAGCCGATCAAGCTGCCGGCGACGACCGCCGTCTACAAGGATTACGTGCTCGCCCCCGGCAACGGCGGCGCGCCCGTAGCGCTCGAAACCACGGCGTACGCGGGGCCGACGGGGCCCACCGAGACGACGTCCAACGTCGTCGCGGGCGTCTACGTCCTCGCGACGCTCAACACGACGGCGAACACCTGGGACGCGATCGCCTACGTGCTGGTCGGCTCGCCGGTCGGCATCGAGACCTACACCGACGGCTCGCTCTCCCAGAAGCAGCAGACCTTCACCACCAACACCAGCGGTGCCACGACCGTCTACGTCGCGGTCACCGGGCTGAACGCGACCGACTCCTACGCGATCGGGTTCGAAGACCAGCTCACCGGCAAGTGCGTCGACACCGCGCCGTCCTCGGTGCAAACGGCGACGCCGACGACGCTCTGTCAGCTCAACACCGCCGCGGTGTCGGGCACCAACCCCAACGGCAACGGCCTGCTGGTCGCCAACTGGAGCGTCCAGCTCGCCACCGCTCCGGCCCTGCCGCAGGCCGACACCTACGTGATCACCGTCTACGACCAGACGGCGGGTCAGCGGGTCGCGTCACGAAATTTCGCCATCATCGACGGGCGTGCGAGCGCCGGCACCGCGCGGGTCAACCTGCAGTTCACCAACGGCGAGGGGACGACGTCCGGCGCGTCGGTGCAGCGCATTGCCTACAACGGCACGGCAGCCTCGGTCTCGGACAGCAACCAGACCTACATGAACGTGGAGTTCGGCGCGAGCGGTCTGCCGACCGGCGACACCGACGCGCTCGAGCTGGTCATCACCGATCCGACCGGGAACGTCGCCAAAGAGATCAACACGACCGAGAACTACGGCACGCAGATCATCACGCCGAGCTACAACGAATTCGGCTTGCCGACGGAGACGCTGCCGTTCGAGCAGGCGTTCCCGGGCAGCACGTGGGAAGCCACGATCTACGACACGGTGACGAAGAAGCTCCTCGCCGCGCAGTCGTTTCAAGTTCTTGGCTACTCGGCCAGCGTGCTGTTCCAAAATCCGACCGCCGCCTCGGCGGTGATCCCGACGACGCCCGGCTACGTCGCCACCTCGCTGGCCTTCACCAACACCAGCGACCAGACGTTCGGAACCAACAACGGCGATCCGCTGATCGAGTTCTACGCCTCGACCGCCGCCAGCGCCAACAAACTCAGCAAGGTGACGCTGCAAGCACCCGGCTCGAGTACGACGTGCACGCCGGCCAACGGCGTGCCGTGCACGGGCACGTACTCGGACACCTCCGGCAACGCATGGGTCGCCACCGTCTCGTGCGGCACCTGCGGCACCAACGCCGACTATTCGATCACCGTCAAACCCTCGGTAGCGTCGACGGCGATGAAGCCGGGCGGCTCGGTCACCGTCACCGGCCTCACCTTCTACGGCACCACCTGCACCAACAACTACGGCTGCCTGTTCGAAACCCAGATCATTCCTCAGGATGCCATCGTCAACACGACGCTCTCGGGCGGCACCAACGTCGCCAACCCGTTCGTGCTCACCAACCAGACCACCGGCGATACGGCCAGCGCGTCCGTCTATCTGGCCGGCTACTACGATTCGGGCGGCGCCTGGCACGCCTTGCAAGACGCGGGGTACACACCGCGTTTCAACCAGGCGATCATGGACCTGAACAACCCGTTCACGAACGCCGCCTCCAAGTTCGTCTTCGCGTACAAGCTCACCAGCACGTCGACCGAGACGATCCAGATCTTCGACCTGCTGCTGCCCTCGGCGTTGAACGAAAACTCGCTCGTGGTGGACTCGCACACGCCCAACGGCGCGGCCGTCACCATCAACGGGTACTGCGACGGCATCCCGCGCGAGACGATCTGCGTGACCCCCAGCACGACGATCGGACCGGGCACCACCCAGATCTTCTACTTCTCGATCGCACCCCCGTCGACGTCGTTCTCGTACACCGACGTGGTCGGGACGCTGATCCAGACCAGCTACGACGGCTACGCGGTCTTCCCGGTCGCGATCAGCCCCGCCGCGACCAACTCGACCTTCATCGGCAGTCCCAGCTCGGTCGACTCGACGGCCCTGGGCGCCTACTCGCTCAACGGCGCGCTGATGGTCGCGCAGGTCAGCCCCGGCAGCGTCGGCACCAGCACGACGAACACGCTGAACTTCAACTTCCGCAACACCGCGACCGACGCCGACCCGTTTCCCGACGAGATCGATTTCGTTGCGCTGCAGGTTCCCAACCAGACCTACGCGACGTTCCCAACCTCGTGCTCGTCGGTCAGCGTGTCGACCTCGGGCTGGCTGTGCCTCAACGTCACCTCCGGCACCGGGCAGCCGACGACGTACTACTTCGGTCAGTGCACGCAGCAGCTCAGCCCGCTGCCCACCCTGCCGGCGAGCTCGACCAGCTTCGGCTCCGACAACCTGACCGTCTGTCCGTTCTCGGGCGGGAACGAACCGTTCTCGCTGGCCTCGGGCGGCATCCTCAACGTCAACCTCCCGGTGACGACCGGGACCAGTACCACCCCCTCGCCGATCAACATCAGCGCGTGGGGTCACGGCGCCACGACGGACGCCTGGACGACGCCGATCATTTCGACGCTCTCGGTCAACCCGACCGCGGCCGCCGGCGTCGGCTTCTCGGAGATCAGCAACGCAGCGGGGACGCTCACCCCGGTCACGCAAGGAACGCAGCCGCAGATCGCCGGGAACTACACCGGCAGCGGCAATACGTACGTCTATTCGGTGAAGAACACCGGCAACGTCGCGATCACGTCGGTCAAGATCGGCATCCCCGGTCCCGACACGACCGGGTCGAACGGCGCCGACTCGAGCGGCGTCATCTGGAAGCTCACCTCGGCGCCGGTGCTCACGATGTCGACGACCGGCACGGCCGACGGCTGCACGGCGAGCTACACGAACCCGGCCAGCGGGACCGACACGACCGGCAACATCACCATCACCTGCCCGTCGGGGAACTTCGCCAACGGCGCGACCCTCAACGTGCAGTTCGTCGCGCTGGCGCCCGACAAGATCAACAGCACGTACAACTGGCCCGCAACGATCAACGGCTCGACGACGGCGGCCACGCCCAACTGGTACGCCGACACCCAGATCCTCATCGCACTCTCGGCGAACGTCGCGGTCGCGGTGAACGGCTCGGCCTCGTGCACGGGCGTGACGCTCACGCCGGCCACCTACACGATCAACTTCGGCAACGTCCCGGCGAACACGACCCGGACCTGCACGGACGCGATGCTGGTCACGATCACCACCGACGCCTCGAGCCCGACCAACTGGACGCTGTACGCTTCGGTGGGAGCGAACCCGGCCCGCACGGCGGGCACCGGTTCGCCCAATGAGTTGAACCTCGAGACGGACAGCACCAACTCGACCGGCGCCGCGACCATTCCGTGCCCGAGCGGCATCACCGCCCCGTGTGTGGCCTACGACAACACCGCGGCATACACGCCCGTGCTGCTGACCTCGGGCAGCAACGGGACGCGCATCGCCTACACGACGCAAGGCGGCACCGGCGACGTCACCAGCCCGATTCAGATCTACGTGAACTACGAGGTGAGCATCGGGACGGAAACGGTTCCGCCGACCGGCTACCAAGAGACGGTCACGTACACGTGGATCGCGAATTGACGTGACCCTGCGTGCGGCTTGCCGCGCGCTGGGCCTGACCCTGATCGGCACCGCCGCCGTCTTCTTTGCCACCGATCTCGCTCTCTCGGCCGACGCGCCTCCTACCGCGCTCCCATCCCCCTCGCCCGCGCCGAGCACAAAGCCGGCCTGGACGCACGGGGGGCCGATCGCCATCTCCGTCACCGGGAGCCTCGCTGCCGGTCAGCAGGTCAATAGCGGCCTGGCCGGATCGCAAGCGACGACGACCGACGACGCGGGCGCGCTCCTCGATCTGAGCCGCCACACGCCGACCACGTCGACCGACCTGCAAATCCCGTTTCTGCTCGGCGCCCAGAACAGCTCGATCTCGCAGGTGACGGCGGAGTACGACACCCCGCGCGAGAGCGTGCTGTACGGCCCTCAACAAATCGGTGCGATCGGATTGCTGCCGGCGGGCGCGACGACGCGCGGCCCGGCGCTTCTGCTGCCGCGTCGTCACGGTGACGTGACGTTCTACGGCGGCGTCGTCCAAGGGTTCCCCTCGTATCTCGTCAAGGGCGTGCGGCTGCGCTCGATCGGGGCGGCCGGGTTCCTCACCATCGCGGCCTACGACGCCAACGCCACCAGCGGCGGACGCGTCGACGGCCTGATGGCCGGCTACGCGACGCGTCCCGGCAAGCTCAGCGCGCAGTTCGAGCTGGGTCTGGAACACGACGAAGGTCTGGGCACGATCAACGGCCTCACCATCCCGAACGGAAACGGACTCGCGTTCGAGGGCCGCGCCGACGACGGGACAGGGAAGAGTTACTGGAGCCTCGACCTGCGCGACCTCTCGCCCAACTACGTCTCGCTCGGCGGCATCTCGCAAGACGATCGATACGGCGCACTCTCGTATCGGACGACGTTCGGCACCGGCTCGCTCACCGCAAGTTTCGAGCGCGATCGCACCAGCGGCGAGGACGGCACCGACGACACGCAAGAGCAGACGGTCGCGCTGCAAAACCCGCTCGGCAAGGGCGGCACGGCGCTCTTCTCGCTGACCGATCAACTCGGCAACGACGCGAACTCCGGGCGCACGTGGACCGGAACCGCCACGCTCAACCTCGGCGTGACGGTCCGCGGCACGACGCTGACTGCCGGTTCGACCGTCGAGCGAACGACCGCGACCGTCGGCACGCCGCTCGCGTCGGTCTCGTACGACCTCGGCTTCGCGCACGCGTTCTCGGCCTTCTCGCTCCAAGGCCTCGTCTCGATCGCGCGCGAGACCTCGCTGGCCGGGCCCGACCTGGCCACGACCGCGAGCCTGGGTCTGTCGCGCTCGAAGGGAAAGACGCTCTACGCAGTCAGCCTACAAGACTCGCGGCAATTCACCTCGGACTCGGCGCTCACGACCATGGGCCCGACGATCACCATCGGCCGCCGTCTCTCGCCGGCGATCACGCTCTCGGTGAACGCCGTGCTCCAACAGCGGCACGATCCGTTGCAACCGCTCAGCGACGGACGCACGGCGCAGTTCGGCTTCTCGCTCGGAGCACCGTTCTCGTTCGGCAATGGCATCGTGACGGGCCGCGCCGATCCGCATTTGCCGGGTACGATTCTTGGCGTCGTGCAGAGCGCGATCAGCAATTCGCCGCTGTTCGCGCCGACGGTCGGCGGAGGGTCGATCGGCGCGGCCAACATCGCGATCGTCCTCGACGGAACGCAGACGGTCCGAACCGACGTGCAGGGCCGGTTTGCGTTCCGCTTCATCCCGGCCGGCATCCACGAGGTGACGATCGATCCGGCCAGCCTCCCGCGCGGTGAGGAAGCGGCAAACCCGATCACCAGCGTCAACTTGGCCGGCGGACAGCAAGCCCAGCTCGTGCTCGGCATCGGCGCGTACGGCTCGATCATCGGCACGATCATGGCCGGCACGACGCCCATCTCCAACGTCGTGGTGCTGCTCGACGGCGGCGCTCGCTCGGTGACCGACGCGCACGGCCAGTTCGCGTTCGGTGGTCTGAGCGGAGGGTCGCACACGGTCTCGGTCGTCGCGGAGACGTTCCCCGCCACCTACGGCGGCCTCGAACAACCGAAGCAGACGGTCAACGTCGTCGTCGGCGACGTCGCGCACGTCGCGTTCACGGCTGCGGCGCTGGGCTCGATCGGCGGCAAGGTCGTCTACGATCACGACCACGGTGGCGGCGCCGTCGAGAACGCCTACGTCGTCGCCGAGCCCGGCGAACATGCCGGCATCACCGATCCCGACGGCACCTATCTGCTCGACAACCTGCCGCCGGGAAGCTACACGCTCAGCGTCGATCCGGAGACGCTCGGCCCCGGCTTGAGCGTCGTCTCCGACGTGCAGGTTCCGGTGACGCTGGCGGGCGGCGCGCACACCGAGGGGATTGCGTTCACCGTCGGCGAGGGCGACAAAGACGTCGTCTTCACGTTCAAAGGCAACGACACCAACGTCGTCAACGCACATGCCAGCCTGCGGCGCTTGCCGCCCGGCGCCTCGACCTTGATCACCGCCACGACGAGCCACCCTGCCGATGCGGTGGTCGCGCAACTGCTCGGCGTCAGCACGGCGCTGGTGTATCACGCACCCGCGCACCTGTGGAGCGGCTCGGTGCACGTCCCGATCACCGCCAAGGCCGGCAAGACCGTCGTTGCGGTCAACGCGAGCGGCAAGGTCGCGGGCAGCGGCGAGATCGAGCTGACCGTCGACCCATCGATCCCGATCGCGACCTTCCTCCTCAACCCGCCCAACCCGGCGAAGGGGCAGTACGTGCACGTGCGCGCGCACCTGCTCGTCGACGTGCGGCCGGGGGACGCGATCGTCTGGCAGGACGGCAGCGCGACGAAACTCCCCAAGCCGCGCACCGGCCGCTACTACGAATTCGACGTCAAGGTGACGGCAATTCCGTTCCGCGGCTCGCTCTCGACCGCCGACGGCCAGCTCCCGATCACCCTTCTCAAGTAGGGCGCGGACGTCGAGGGGTGTCCTCGTGGCGGGCGCCAAAGCAGGCGCCCATGCACGCACTTCTGCTCGCGGCATGCTGTTTGGTCAGCGGCAATGTTCACGCCATCTCGGGCGCCCCGATCGTCGGCGCGCGCGCCGAACTGCATGGGACCGCGAGCGCGGCGATAACGACCGACACCCACGGCGATTTCCACGTCATGATCGCGCCCGGGACCTACCGGCTGACGACCGCGGCCGACGGGTTCGTCCCGGTCACCATCGCGCTCGAGGTCGATCACGACGCCACCATCGGGGTGGCCCTCGAGCCGCTCGATTCGCCGAAGCTGCGCCCGATCGGGGCGGTGACGGTCGACGGGCGGCTGACGCCGATCCAGGGCACGATCCCTGCGGTGACGATCTCGCGGGCGGACCTCGACCAGTTGGGCGACAACCGCATCATCGACGGCCTGCAAGCCATTCCGAGCGCGACGTTCACCCGACCCGACGGCGGGGCGGCCAGCGCGATCGCCGTCGTCTCGCTGCGCGGTCCCGATCCCTCGGAGTCGTTGGTGGCGCTCGACGGCCAACTGCTCAACGACGGCAATACCGGCGATCTGGACCTTTCGCGCTTCCCGACCGCGGCGTTCTCCGCGATCGACGTGACCGAAGGGCTGGGTCCCGAGGACGCCAACGGCAGCAACACGTTCGGCGGCGCGATCAACCTGGTCTCGCTGCGCCCGACGGTGGCACCGCACGTCGGATTCTCGACCTCGGTCGGCTCGTTCGGGCAGAGCGAAACGTGGCTGAACACCACCGGCACGGTCGGCCGCCTCGGCTACGCCGCCGCGCTGGACGACCAGAACGAACTGGGCTACGTGAACGAGACCGTACCGCTGTACACCCCGAGCTCGAGTTGTTACCCGTGCGACACGCACCTGGGGTCGAGCGTCACCTCGCATCTGGGCGTGGCCACGGCGGTCTGGTCGTTCTCGCAGGACGCCGACATTACGGCTCGCGTCTTTCTCCTGGGCGACGCGCGCGACGAGAGCGGTTCGCTGAACGGCGTCGACGAGGTGATGGGTGACGTTGGCACACCGCAATACGGACAACTCACCGGGCCCGGCGAGCAGACGTTCGACCAGACGATCCGCGCCTACCAGATCCGCACGCGTGAGCCGCTCGGCGCGGGCGAGCTGACCGGCGACCTTTCGATGAGCGACAACGACGTTGCGGTCATGAGCGGCTACACCTCACCGTACGACGTCGATCACGAGGACAAACGCTACAACGCCGGCCTGACGTGGCAGCGGACGTTCGAGGGCGCGCAGTTCGCGGTCGGCGGCTACACGCGCTACGAGTCGCTGACGATCGTCGGACCGCCGTCCCAGAGCGGAGCAGCGCTCACGCCCGCGCAAACCACTCCGCAGCTCGGGCAAACGATCGACGTGTTCTTCGCCCGCGGCGGCTTCCAGGCGAGCCCGAAGCTGCGGCTCGACGGCGGGTTGTTCCAGTCGAATTACACCAGCTTCGGTGCCAACCTCGACGGCCGACTCGGGGCCATCTACGCCGCCGATCCGTCGACCTCGGTGCGGTTCTCGATCGGGACCGGCTTTCGCGCACCGCTGCTGCTCGAACGGTACCGGTTGCCATACGACCAGCTCGCGCTCGACGGCAACAACGTCTTCGTCGGCCAAGGCAGCCCCGACGAACGGCCCGAGCACGCGACGGAGTATGAGCTGGGCGCCTCGCACGAGTTTTCGCGCTCCTCGACGCTCGACGTTTCGCTCTACCAGACGAACCTACGCGACCCGATCGAGATCTTCTATCCGCAGGCGGCGGTCGATGCCGTCGTCAACGGTAATCACGTCAACCTTTGCGCGGCGAACTCGTATACACAGCCCATCCCGGCCTGCGTGTCGTACAACAGCAACGTCGGCAACGCGGTCTATCAGGGTCTGGAGGTACGGTTCGTGCAGCGGCTGGTGCCGCAGCATCTCTTCCTGACCGCGCGGTACGGCCTGAATATCGCGTACCCCAAGAATCTCAACGCCGCGTTCTCGAACCCGACCTCGGGCGGCAACCTCGTCGACGACCAGCAGTTTCTCGGTATCCCCCAGCAGCAGGCCTCATTCGAGATCGATTACGCCCAGCACACCTGGCACGCGGGAGTCGAGGCGATCCAGCGCGGCGACAACAACGAACTCGACGAGCCGCCGTTCACGCTCGTCGACGCCCTGGTCGGCTACCGCTTCGACCACAACGTCGACCTCTCGCTGGCCGGCACCAATCTCTTCAACGCCGCTGCGGGCCGCTTCACCGTGTTCGGCGGCGGTGTTCCGTACGCCGGCGTCGGCCAGCCGCTGTATCCCGACGCCTACCACATCGAGCCGGCCGGATTCCGCCTCATCCTGACCCTGCGGACGTAGCTAGCCCAGTAGCGCGCGCAGGCCGTCTTCGTCGAGGACGGCGATGCCGAGCTGTTCGGCCTTTTGCAACTTGCTGCCGGCCTCGTCGCCGGCGACGACGTAGGCGGTCTTCTTCGATACCGACGAGCTGACTTTGCCGCCGGCGGCGACGATCAGTTCGGTCGCCTCTTCGCGCGTCAGGCTCGGCAACGTGCCGGTGAGCACCAGCGTCTTGCCGGCCAGCACGCCGACCGGTTCGCGCGGGCGCAGCGGTGCGGTGACGTCGAGACCGGCGGCTTTCAGCCGCGCGACCATCGCGCGGTTGGGTTCCTGCGCGAAGAACAGCGCGACGCTGCGCGCGATCTGCTCGCCGACGCCGTCGCTGCGCAGCAGCTCCTCTTCGCTGGCCGCCATCAGCGCGTCGATGGTGCCGAAGTCGCCGGCCAGGATCGCGGCGTTCTGGCTCCCCACGTAGCGGATCCCCAAGCCGAACAGCAAGCGCGCGAGGCCGCGCCCGCGCGAGCCGTCGATCGCGGCCAGCACGTTGGCCGCCGACTTCTCCGCCAATCGCGGGACCTGCAAGAGCTTCGCCTGATCGAGGTGATAGAGATCGCTCGCGTCGTGGACGAGGCCGGCATCGACCAGCGCGGCCGAGAGCTGATCGCCGACGCCTTCGATATCCATCGCGCCGCGCGAACAGAAATGACGGATGCGTTCGACCAGCTGCGCGGGGCAGGTGGCGTTGGTGCAGCGCGCCATCGCTTCGCCCTCGGGCCGGTCGACGTCGGCGCCGCACACCGGGCAACGCGTCGGCAGCGCGTATTCCGGCGGATTGCCTTGGCGCAGCTCGAGGACGGGACCGACGACCTGCGGGATCACGTCGCCGGCCCTGCGGACGATCACGACGTCGCCGACGCGAATGTCCTTGCGGCGGATGTCGTCCTCGTTGTGCAGCGTCGCGTTCGAGACGGTGACGCCGCCCAGGTGTACCGGCTCGAGCACCGCGTAGGGGTTGAGTGTGCCGGTCCGGCCGACGTTGACCTCGATCGCCAACAGTTTGGTGCGTGCCTCGCGGGCGCGGAACTTGAACGCGATCGCCCAGCGCGGGTCCTTGCCGACACTGCCGAGCGTCGCCTGCAGCGCGAGGTCGTCGACCTTGACGACGACGCCGTCGATCTCGTAGTCGAGCGCGTCGCGCTCGTCTTCCCAGCGCTGGGTGAAGGCGACGACTTCGGCGATCGACGCGCAGCGCGTCGCGTGCTCGTTGACGCGGAAGCCCAGCCCGTGCAAATAGGCGAGCAGCGCGCGCTGGGTCGCCGGCGGATGGTCGGCGTCGATCTCGCCGACGGCGTAGGCGTAGAACGAGAGCAACCGCTCCGCGGTGGCCTTCGGATCGAGCTGGCGAATCCCGCCGGCGGCGGCGTTGCGCGGGTTCGCAAACGGCTGCAGCCCCCGCTCCTCGCGCTCCGCGTTGAGCTGCGCGAAGTCGCGCTTGCGCATGTACGCCTCGCCGCGCACGTCGATGCGGCGCGGTTGCTGCTTCGCCGGACCGCGCAGCGCGAGTGGGATCGACCGGATCGTGCGCAGGTTCGCGGTCACCTCTTCGCCGACGCTGCCGTCGCCCCGCGTCCCGCCCGCGACGAGCCGGCCGCCCTCGTAACGCAGCGAGACCGCCAAACCGTCGATCTTCAGCTCGCACGTGTACGCGACGTCGCCGGCGATCGCGCCGAGCTTGCGGACGCGCGCGTCGAACGCCAGCAGTTCGGCTTCGTCGAACGCGTTGGCGAGCGAAAGCATCGGCCGCGCGTGGACGTAGGGCGGAAATCCACCGGCCGGCGCGGAGCCGACCCGTTGCGTGGGCGAGTCGGGCGTGCGCAGCTCGGGATGCGCGGCCTCGAGCTCGATCAGCTCGCGCAGCAGCGCATCGTACTCGGCGTCCGGCAGCTGGGGATCGTCGAGGACGTGGTAGCGGTAGTTCGCGTCGTCGAGTTGCGCGCGCAGCGCCGCCGCGCGGGTCGCGGCCTTCCCGGCCACCGGCTAGGCGGGCTTGAGGGCCGCGATCTGCACCGGATAGCCGTCCGGGTCGGCGATGACGGCCAGCCGCCCGAACCCCTCGTCGTGGGGCTCCTGGAGGATCGTGATGCCGAGCGTCCGCGCGTCGGTGACGAACCGGTCGACGTCGTCGACGGTGAAGCCGAGCTGCAGCGAGCCCGGCCGGACCGGCAAGTTGGGGCCGACCGGGTGCAGCCCCAGCCGCGACCCGTTCCCGAGGTCGAAATCGACCCAATGCGGCGCCGCGTCGGTGCCGAGCTTGAGGTTCAAAACGGTCCGGTAAAAGTGCGTCGACCGTCCCAGGTCGGCACAGACGAGCATCGCGAGGGCGAACGAAGCCACCGGCGCGAGCTTCGACGGGGGGCGCGGCATCCTTGTCGCGGCTGCTCTGACGTCCCCTCCGCCGGGCTGCCGGACAAGATTAACAACGACTTGTCACCTGCTTTACCTGTGCTCGACGGTGGCCCTGATCCGGTTTGCCTGCTTTGTCGAGAAAGAGTTGAGAGAGCGGCCGGCGCCGTTCCGAGCGGAGACCACGAAAGGGTCGGGACCGGATGTACCAGGCACATGAGGAGCGCGGGAAGCGAATCGGCTACGCAGCCGCGGCCGTCCTCGTGTTGTACGCGTTGTCGCTGGGGGCAACACCGTTCCCGGCCGAAAACATAAGCGTGCAGATTTCTTCCGCCTACCTGAGCTCGCTCCAGGCAGCCGTCGCCGAGTCGGCCGATCCGCTGGAGGCCCTCCAGCCGTGAAGGCCCGCACCGGCTGGGCCGTTGGTGCTGCCTTTGCGGTCCCCGTTGCCGCATTGGGACTGACCGTCGCCGGTGTCTGGCTCTCGTTCGACCACATGCAGCACCTCAAGAACGGGATGCTGGCCAAGACGTCCTTCCGCGCGCACGCGCGCGACATTCTCTTGCAGCTCAACGCCGGCCAGTCCGCGGTGCGCGGGTATGCCCTCACCCGCGGCACGGCCGAGGTCGCAACCCAGAAGAAGGCCGCCGCGGACGCACAGACCGACGTCGCCTACCTGCGCCTGCACCAAAACGTCGTGCCGAAAGCCGCCCCGGAGATCGCCCAGGTCGACCAAGTCCTCAGCGACGTGCTGAGCCGGCAGTCCTCGGCGATCACCGCGATCGCCGGCGGCGCGCCGGGCGCCACGTCCGTCGGCTCGTACTCGGGCGACATGACCGCCCTCGAGGACGCGCTCAAGAGCACGCTCGACATCGCCAACGCCGCCGCCGACACGGCCTCGGCCGACTTCGACGCCCAGGTGCGCAACACCGAACTGCTGATGCTCGCGCTCGGCATCGCTGCGCTGCTGATCACGCTCGTCGTCACCGGCTTGCTGGCGTCGCGCCTCGTGCGCCGGCTGACGTCGGTCTCGAACGCACTGCGTACGGTCGTCCGCGAAGATCTCGCCGCGCTCTCCGGCGCGCTCACCCTACTGGCGGCCGGCGACCTGCGCGGCAGCTTCAGCTCGCATCGCGAGCCGCTCGTCGACGACGACGGCGACGACATCACCGACGTCATCGAGAGCTACAACGAGTTGGCCGACGGCTTGCACGGCATCGGCTTGCAGGTCAACACAGGCCTAGCGTCCATGCGCGAGCTGATCGGCGGCGTCATCGGCGCCTCGCGCAGCCTCGCGATTGCCTCGGAGCAAACCTCCAGCGCCGCCAATCAAGCCGCGAGCGCGGTCGAGCAGATCGCGCGATCGGTCGACAGCGTCGCCGGCGGGGCCAGCGATCAAGCGCAGCAGATCGCGCACGCCGGGACGGCGATCGAACAGCTCTCGCGTTCGGCCGAAGCGATCGCGCGTGGCGCCGAGCATCAAGCCGATGCGATCCAAGCCGCCACCAACGGCCTGCAGCAGCTCGACGACGGCATCGAATCCCTCTCCGCGCACGGCGGCGAACTGGCGCGAACTGCGCGCGAAGCGACCACGCAGGCGAGCGGCGGCAACGAAGCGGTCGACGAGACGCAGCGTGCGATGCGATCGCTGCGCGACGTCTCGCAGAACGCGGCCCAAGCGATGGTCGCGCTCGAAGAACGCTCGCAGCAAGTCGAAGAGATCGTCTCGGCGATCGAAGAGATCGCCGATCAGACCAATTTGCTGGCGCTCAACGCGGCCATCGAAGCCGCGCGCGCCGGCGAACACGGCCGCGGCTTCGCCGTCGTCGCCGACGAAGTGCGCAAGCTCGCCGAGCGCTCCGCGCACGCAACGCGCGAGATCACCGCGATCCTCTCCGCGATCCGGCGCGAGACGGTCAAGGCGGCCGAAGCGATGCGCGCCTCGGGTGCCTCGATGGATGGCGGCCTGCACGTCGCCGAACGCGCGGCAACCGCGCTGGCCAGCGTGCGCGCGGCGATCGACACCACCCGCAGCGTCGCCGAGGAACTGGCCGCGCGAGCGCACGCGATGCGCGAGGCGTCGACCCGCGTCACCTCCAGCGTCGCGCTGGCCGCCGCCGGTGTCGAAGAGAACGCCGCCGCCGCCGGCGAGATGCGCGCGACGACGCAGTCGGTCAACGCGACGATCCTGCCGGTCGCCGCCGCCGCCGAAGAGCAGTCGGCCGCCGCGCACCAAGCGGCGCGGGCCACCAGCGAACTCGCCACCGGCGTCCAGGAGATCGACGCGACGGCGCGCGCGCTGCGCGATCAGGCCGAGCGGCTCGACGCGCTGGTCGCGCGCTTCCGCATCGACGAGACGACGGAACTGGCGCTGGGCGGCAACGACGGGCGCCTGCGCCCCTCGCTGCCCTCGTCGATGAACTCGGCCGCTTAAGCCTCGACCGGGACGCGGCCGTCCTGGGCCAGGTCGTCGAGCTGCGCGCGGTTCTCGCGTTCCAGCTCGGCGATGCGAGCGGGATCGGCATGGATGCGGCCGAGCGCGCGTTCGTCGCTGAGCACCCCACGCAGGTACGTCCCGGTGTGGGAGTCCGGGTTCGCCGCGACGTCCTCCGGCGTGCCGGTCGCGACGATCGTCCCGCCGCGGTCGCCGCCTTCCGGGCCGAGGTCGATCAGATAGTCGGCGGTCTTGATGACGTCGAGGTTGTGTTCGATGACGAGCACCGTATTGCCCATGCCGACCAGCCGCTGCAGCACGTCGAGCAGCTTGTGGATGTCGGCGAAGTGCAAGCCGGTCGTCGGCTCGTCCAGCACGTAGAACGTGCGGCCGGTCGCGCGGCGTGAGAGCTCGGTAGCGAGCTTGATGCGCTGCGCTTCGCCGCCCGAGAGCTGCGTCGCCGGCTGGCCCATCTGGATGTAGCCCAGGCCGACCTCGCAGATCGTCTTGAGTTTGTTGGCGATGCGCGGGATGGTCGCGAACAGCTCGCTGGCCTCGTCGACCCGCATCGCGAGCACGTCGGCGATCGACTTGCCCTTGTACTTCACTTCGAGCGTCTGGGCGTTGTAACGCTTGCCGTGACAGACCTCGCACGGCACGTAGACGTCGGGCAGGAAGTGCATCTCGATCTTGACGATGCCGTCGCCCTGACAGCCCTCGCAGCGACCGCCCTTGACGTTGAACGAGAAGCGCCCCGGCGTGTAGCCGCGCAGCTTCGCTTCGGGTACCAGCGAGTACAGCTCGCGGATCAGGTCGAACGCGCCGGTGTAGGTGGCCGGATTCGAGCGCGGGGTGCGGCCGATCGGCGACTGGTCGATGACGACCATCTTGTCGAGCGCCTCAGCGCCCTTGACGCGCCCGTACGTCCCACCGGCCGGCTGATGGTGCAGGTGCTGGTCGAGCGCCTTGACGACGACTTCGTTGACCAGCGTCGACTTGCCCGAACCGGAGACGCCGGTGACACACGTGAACGTGCCGAGCGGGATCTCGACGTCGATTCCGCGCAGGTTGTTGGCCTTCGCGTTGATGACCGTGAGCAAGCTGCGCGCCTTGCGGCGGTGCTTGGGGATCGCGATGAACTGCCGCCCGGAAAGGTAGGCGCCGGTCAGCGAGATGGGGTTGGCCTCGATCTGCGCGATGTTGCCGACGCTGAGCACGTGGCCGCCCTCGGCGCCCGCACCGGGACCGATGTCGACGATGACGTCGGCGGCGCGCATCGTGTCCTCGTCGTGTTCGATGACGATCAGCGTGTTGCCGATGTCGCGCAGCGTCTCGAGCGTCGCCAGCAGCCGGTCGTTGTCGCGCTGGTGGAGCCCGATCGAGGGTTCGTCGAGAATGTACAGCACGCCGACCAGCGAGCTGCCGATCTGCGTCGCGAGGCGAATGCGCTGCGACTCGCCGCCGGAGAGCGTCGTCGCGGTGCGCGAGAGGTTGAGGTAGCCCAGGCCGACGTTCTGCAGGAAGCCCAGCCGCGCGCGGATCTCCTTGAGGATCTGGTGCGCGATCTTCTGCTCGCGTTCCGTCGTCGTCAGGCCGGCGAAGAACGCGGCAGCCGCCTCGACCGACATCGTCGTCGTCTCGTGGATGTTCTTGCCGGCGACGAAGACGCCCAGTGCTTCGGGCTTGAGGCGCGCGCCCGCACAGACCTTGCAGACCGACGCGCTCATGTACTTCTCGATCTCTTCCTTCACGTAGTCGGAAGAGGTCTCGCTGTGGCGGCGCTGCAGGTTGTTGACGACGCCTTCGAACTGCGACTCGTACTCCCACTGCTTGCCCGAACGCGCTTCGTAGACGAACTTCTGCTTCTTGTCGGCGCCGTAGAGGATGGTGTCGAGCACGTCCCCGGGCAGGTCTTCGACCGGGGTCGACGCCTTGCAGCGGCGCGAACGCAACAGCCGCTCGACCTGCTGCATGTAGTACGGGTTGGTCGACGGATAGCGGCCCGAACCCAAGTTCTTCGACCACGGTACGATCGCGCCGTCGGCGATCGATTTGGTGCGGTCCGGGATGACCTTCCACGGGTCGATCTCGATCTTGACGCCCAGACCGCTGCAGGCCGGGCAGGCGCCGTACGGCGAGTTGAACGAGAACAGGCGCGGCTCGAGTTCTTGGAACGAGATGCCGCAGTACGCGCACGCGAACGACTCGCTGAAGGTCGCTTCGACCCAGTCTTCGGTGGCCTTGGTCGTACCCTCGTTGACCTTCCCCTGGTAGAGGACGGTGACGATCCCGGTCGCGAGCTTGAGCGTCGTCTCGATCGAATCGGTCAGCCGGCCGCGCACGTCGGGCTTGACGACCAGCCGGTCGACGACGACCTCGACGGTATGTTTCTTCTTCTTGTCGAGGTCGATCTTCTCGCGCAGTTCGCGCATGACGCCGTCGACGCGGACCCGCGCGAAGCCCTCCTTCGCGATCTCCTCGAACAGCTTGGTGTACTCGCCCTTGCGACCGCGCACGACCGGCGCCAGCAGCTGGATGCGCGTGCCTTCGGGGAACTGCAGGATCTGGTCGACGATCTGCTGTGAGGTCTGGGGCGAAACCTCACGCCCGCACTGGTAGCAGTGCGGCTTGCCGATGCGGGCGAAGAGCAAACGGAGATAGTCGTAGATCTCGGTGACCGTGCCGACCGTCGAGCGCGG
>Ga0181531_10000988_pt1 | contig 18456 bp, 15 predicted proteins | sample PEATcosm2014_Bin_38_FD_119743 | JGI IMG/M metagenome (GOLD analysis project Ga0181531, IMG submission 119743) | Peatland microbial communities from MTU Mesocosm Facility, Houghton, MI, USA - PEATcosm2014_Bin11_10_metaG | ecosystem: Environmental > Terrestrial > Soil > Wetlands > Peat | place... | reverse complement strand
CGCCAGCGGATTGAGTTGATAAATAGGCCGGTAGCTGGCTGGGATGATGGCAAAAGAATAAACCACGGGGACCAGCCAGAACAGAACGGTGTTGGCGGATTCCACCAGATAGCGCATGTCCCGGATATACACGTTGAGCGCAGACGTGATCAGCGAGAGGCCGCACACAAAGATCACTTCCAGTCCCCAGATCAACGGCAGCAAGATCCAATGTCGATTGGGCGTTTTGCCGAAAAGAAAAGCCAATGCAATCAAAAGACCGATTTGAATGAACAGATGCAAACAGTTCGAGAGCACTGCCGCCAACGGAATAATCTCCGGGGGCGCGGGCACGCGCTTAATGAGGCCGGCGCTATCGACCAGGGAAGTGGTCCCTGAAATCCACGCGATGCTGAAGAAATTGAACGGGACTAATCCGCACATCACGAACAGTGCCCAGTGCGGGTCGGCGCTCTTGAGTATCTTGGTAAAGACGAACGTCAGGACGCCCATCATTACGAGAGGGTTCAGAAGGGACCACAGCACGCCGAGTGACATGTTGCGATAGCGGATCTTGAAATCCTTGGCAATCAGGTTGGATAAAAGGAAAAGAGAATCGCCACGCCACATGATCGGGGCCGCGCCGGAAACTCCCGAGTATAGCATACGCTACGCCGTCGCGTGCTCCGGATGAATTGCGTTAGACTTTACCGTTGACGCGTCTCACTAACTGCTTGAAACCGGGGGTTCCGCCTCCACCTGAAGCTACCGGCGCACGGGACCGGTCATGACCGGCGGCGAGCGCCTGAAGGAGATCGCGTTCGACCTTTACGAGCGCTATCTCCTGCTGGAACACATTAGCAAGCTCTTCCGGCCGGGCGAGTCCACGTACCACGTCCTGGATGTAGGCGGGCATACGGAGACGTTCTGGCCGGGATTTTCGTCCCTCGCCGGCGTTATGATTCCAGACGCGAGAGTGGCCGTCGTGGACCTCATTCCGACCGCCGGGTTGCAGAATTATATCCGGGCCAGTGGCGTGCAGCTTCCCTTTCGCGACGGCGCTTTCGATCTGGTCTGTTCACTCGACACGCTCGAACATGTCCCCCGCGAACATCGGCTGGCTTTCTTGTCGGAGCTTCTGCGGGTCACTCGGGACGGCCTGTACCTGGCGTTTCCATTCGACTCCGACAGCAACCGATGGGCGGAGTCCATGGTTGTCGAGCACACTAGTGTGGTGCTGCACAGTCCCGTTCCAGCCTTGCAGGAACACCGCCAGTTTGGCCTGCCCGATCGGGATTCCGTAACGGGCTGGTTTGCGAGCCATCCATATCCTTGGATCGGCTTCGGGCAGGGCAACACCGACGTCTGGCTGCTGACGATGCTCACTTACCACAGCCTGCGGGCGCCAGGCACGGATTTCGTCAAGGAACTCAATGGCCGTTTTAACCAGGTATACGCCGCCCAGGACTGGGCTGAGCCGCACTATCGGGCCGGATACCTGCTCTCGAAGTGCCAGAGCATCGCGGATCTGGAGGCGGTACGGGGGTCTTTCGGATCCGCTGGCCAACGCGCCGATCTGCAGAGCTTGCTGGCATTTTGTCAGCTTTTCCTGACTATCGCTCAGAACGGGCGGGCGCTTGTCGACAAAGACAGGCACATTCGCAACATCGAACACGAACTGGCAGCCGCGCGGCCCTATAAGGAAAAGTGGGCTGAGGTAGCGGAGATGCTGGGGCGCCTGGAGAGCGGCCTCCTCGATACGCCTTCGTCACTCGCGTCCGGGAACACGCTGGCGGACTGGCCGCCGGACCGGATCTCCCAATTGCTGGAGGCCGCCGGTAAGGCACGCGCCAGTGAGATCGATAACCAGTTGTCGCAGATGGCTTCACAGTTGGATCGGATGGCGGAACAGGCAACTCGGCAGTCGGAACAGGCAGCACAGCAGTCGGAACAAGCAGCACAGCAGCTGGAATCGATTCGGGAACGGATCGACGCCCTCCAGACGGCCCTTGAATTCCAGGCGAGTCTGGATGGCCGGATGCGGGATCTGGAAATCGGCCTCGTCACAAACAAGCGCTCCATTCAAGCCATCTACGAAAGCCGCATTTGGAAGGCGCTATGCGCCTTGGGGGGATTCGCGCAGCGGTTGACTGGCCGTAGCGCCGTTCTGGATGTTGCAAGGCGGGTGCCCCGGGAACGCACCGTCGCCGAACCGCCGGCGCCAACGCATCAGAGCACCCCAGACGAATTCGTCGCCCTGGTATGCGACAACCCCCGCGAAGGCGCCGTCATACCCATGCGGAATGTAGTCGAAATTCGCGGGTGGGTGCGCGCCGAATCCGGAGTTGATCGCGTTCTCATTCAGATCAACGACGATCCTCCGGTCCCGGCATCTTACCCAGTTCTGCGGCCGGATGTCGCGCGCAACTATCCGGGTGTCATCGGCGCCGGGCAGTCCGGCTACCGGTTTTTCTGGGACCCTACAGGTTTGCCGGAAGGCCCCTCGACCGTGCGCGTGATTGCAGTCGCCCGGAACGGGCAAATCCGGGAACACATCTGCAACGTCCTGGTCGATTGGAAGACGCCACCCGGTTACGGCTTGTGGGTTGCCCGCAACGAACCAACCGCTGCCGACCTGTCTCGTCTGCGGCGCGAAGCAGCCAACTTCCCCGTGTGCCCGCGCATCAGCATCGCCGTGCCGGTATATAAAACCCCAATCGCGGTGCTGGCCCGCTCGATCGAGTCCGTGATGGGCCAGACATATCCAACTTGGGAACTGTGCCTGGCGGACGACGGCTCGGATGATGCAGCGCTCGCTGCCGTGCTGGAAAAGTACTCCCAAAGCGACGCTCGCATCCGGCTGGTCACCCTGGAACAGAACACCGGTATTTCCGGCGCTACCAATGCGGCGCTGCGCTTGTGCACGGGAGACTATGTGGCCTTGCTGGATCACGACGACGAACTCGCCGCCTTCGCCTTGTCGGAAGTCGTGCAGGCCATCAACGACCACCCGGACACCGAAGTGTTCTATTCCGACGAGGACAAAATCGACGAACACGGCCGCCGTTACGACGTATTGTTCAAGCCGGATTGGTCTCCCGACCTGTTCCATTCGTGCAACTACATCTGCCATTTTGCCGTGCTGAAGCGCTCGCTTGTGGAGAGTCTCGGCGGATTGGACGAAAGCTACCACGGCGCTCAGGATTACGAACTCCTCCTGCGCGCCAGCGAGCGCACGCAGAAAATCAAAAGGATCCCCAAGGTTCTCTATCACTGGCGGGCGGTCACGGGTTCCGCCGCCAAAGCGCCGGAGGAAAAGCCCGAGGCCAGCGCGGATGGGAAACGCGCTTTGGCGGCCTATCTCGAAAGGAACTCGCCCGGCGCCCGCGTGGAGGAGGTGGGGGTCTGCCGCTATCGAGTCCGGTATCCCATCTCCGGGAACCCGCAAGTCACCATTCTGATCCCTACCGGTGGCCACAAGAACGTCTTCCGGGCGATGGAGTGCGTGCTGGACAAGACGGCGTACAAGAATTACGACATCTTATTGATCGACAACTCCCGCACGGAACGCGTGGCGGAATACGTGTCGCGCTTGGCCGCGCGCAAAGCACCGGTCCGGTACTTCGACTGGCGCGGCCAACCATTCAACTTCTCCCGGATGAACAACGCGGCGGCCCGCGCGACGGAGTCGCCCTATCTTCTATTTCTGAATGACGATACAGCCGTGATCACGGCCGAGTGGCTGAGCGCGATGCTGGAGCACGCCCAGCGGCCGGAGGTCGGCGCGGTCGGCGCTCAGTTGTGGTACCCAACCAACATAATCCAGCACGCCGGTGTAGTTATGGGCATCTACGGGAATTGCGGTCATGCGTTTAAGGGCGTGCCATGCGAACTGCCGCATTACTACTTCGACTTTCCAAATCTGATCCGCAACTGCAGCGCAGTCACGGGCGCCTGCCTGCTGATCGCACGCGATAAGTTTTTCCAGGCCGGAGCATTCGACGAGGTCAACCTGGCCGTAGCCTTTCAAGACGTCGATCTGTGCCTGAAACTGATGGAACTTGGGTTACGCAACGTGTACACTCCCTATGCCCGGCTCTACCACTTTGAAGCGGCTACCAAGACCGACAAGGACAAGATCCCGGACCCGGCGGAGGACGCTTTCATGAAGAAGAAGTGGGCCCGGTATATTGCCGACGATCCTTACTACAACCCCAACCTTGCTCGGCTCAAGGAGGATTTCAGTCTGGCGCTAGACTGAAACCGGCCATGCGATGGGCTTGATTGGATGTGTGGATAAACTCTGGGATACATGCATCTCGGGTTGGGCTTCCGACGATGCCGATCCTAGCAAGCCGGTTCAGGTTGACGTAGTCGTCAATTCGCTGCCGGTGGCGACCGTTCCATGTGGCGACTTCCGGGCGGATCTACTTGCGGCCGGCATCGGAGACGGTCGTAAAGGCTTTGTTTTCGACCCCACCTCCCATTTGAAGCCCGGCCGCAACACTCTGGAAGTGTACTATACGAACTCTGGTTTACTTGTCCCTGGAGGGCGGGGGCACTGGGTGCGGCGGCGGGTAGGCCGGATATCGGAATGGGAGGCCGCGTTTCTCGCGGCACTCGAGGCCTATTACGAATTCAGGCCGGAGCACCATGTTTGCGGGATCGGCGAAGGCGCGAAGGACTTAGAGCGCGTTCTTTTGGAAACGGAGATCCCGTTTCGAAGATTCACTGGTATGGACGCGCCATCCCATCCGGCGGCCATCCGGTTGGCGGAGAAGGCCGACCTGGTGGTTTCCTGGGCATGGTCCAAGCCTTCGCCAGACGTCGTTCGGTTCTTAACGCAGCTTGTGCAAGACCATATGCAAGGGCCCGGTTGTCTGGCGTTGGGCTTTCACGTGGCCGCAGCAGACGCGTGGTGCATTCGCCAAGCTTTCCTGCAATGCGGCGCTTCGGACGTGAAGCTGGAGTCGATCGCCGGCAATCCGGAACCGAGCCGGTTTTTCGCGTTTGCGAAAACGCCTGCCGAGCAAGCTCCTCCGGTCTGGGCCCATATTCACGTGCCGAAATGCGCGGGTACCTCTTTCCGCGTTCTGCTGGAGACCTACTTTGGGCCGCGGCACTTGGGCCTGTACGTAAACGATACTTATTTCGTTTACGGCGACGAGACCATCCGAAGTTATCTGCTGCAAAGTCCGGAAATACGAGGCTTCAGTTCGCATCATGTGCGCTCATTTCCACACTGGGTGGCCGGACGCGAAGCCTTATATGTCACGTTTCTGCGCGATCCCATCCAGCAGTTCGTCTCGTACATGACGCATATCAAGAAACATTATGCGGAGATTACTTCGGAGAGCCTCCTCGCTGCAGTGCCGCGGGACGCGCCGCAACTGACCTTGCGCGAGTTTGCGCGATGGCTGCTGACTCAGGACCGCGAAATCCCGTTCCGCGAGAATCATAACGTGAACTTCTTCGCCCGTCACAGCGCTCCCGGGGCCATGGACCGTCTGGAGGCGGCCATAGCGGCTTTGGAGGGGTTCTTTTTTGTGGGTATTACAGAGCGCATGGACGAGAGCATTAACAAGCTGCGAACGTTGGCGCGAGCCGCTCGCGTGGACTTTCCGCCGGGGGCGGTACCGGTCGAGAACACGTCGGCCGATTACCGGGATGACCTGGGGTGGATCCATCCTGACGACGAGGTGGGATCGATGCTGTTGCGGTCGGTTGAGAAGGACCGGCAGCTCTACGATTGGGCGGCAGCGCGCTTGGCCGGGTGCGTTAGTGGGACTTTAAGTGGGTTGCACATATCCCACTGACCGTCTATCTTGAATAGAGGTGCCCAATATGAGGACGCACGTCGTACTGCCTGGCGATCTCGTGGCTGCGATTGACCATCTAGTGGGAAAACGGGGCCGGAGCAGTTTTCTAAAACAGGCCGCGTGGGAAGAGGTCAAGCGCCAGCGGCTTCTGAGACTGCTCGAAAGCCCAGAACCAATCTGGAAAGTTGAGGACCACCCAGAGTTGGGGGACGGGGCTGGGGCGTGGATCGAAGGAATGCGCGCCGAAGACGAGAAACTGGACCGCCAGCGCAATGGGCGCTGATGGCCATCTATCTTCTGGACACGTCCGTCATCGTGGATGCCATGAACGGCAGGAGAAATCGCCGCGAGTTGCTAGCCGATCTTCTTCGCCACGGCAACGCCCTGGCCTGCTGCACTATCAATGTGATCGAAGTTTTACACGGGTATGCGTCCGCGTGAAGAACCTGCCACCGGCGAGTTTCTGGGCAGTCTTGGCTACTATGAGGTCACCCGCCTAACCGCCCGCAGCGCCGGGCGGCTTCGGTATGGCTGGGCGCGTAAAGGGCAAACCCTTTCACTCGCCGATGCAACTATAGCGGCGGTGGCGTTGGCGCACGGATTGATGTTGATGACCGACAACAACAGGCACTTTCCGATGCAGGAACTGCAGTTGTATCCTGTGCCCGGATAGCCCTTACTTCTTCTCCGCCCGAAATTTGGCCCAAGCCAACTGCGACTTGCCCACTTCAAACAGAATCTTCAGCGCGTTCACCTTCTCCGGCGGCACCAATTCACCCGCCAGGAATTGCCGCAGGGCTTCAGAGCGGCGAAGTTTGCCCGACGACGTCCGGGGCAGCGTCCCGGGCTCCAATAACTCCACGTCCCGCGGCTTGAGCGAAAGCCCGGTCAGGATGCAGTGGCTGATCTGCGCGATTACCTCATCCTCGGGGCGCTTGCTGCGCGGGTCCTTCTCCGCCAGAATGATGAGCTGTTCCCCCTCGCCCTCGACCATGGTGCTCACGGCCACGGTGCAGCCCTTGCGCACGCCTTCGACATCCAGCAGTAGTTCTTCCATCTCCTGCGGAGCGTAGTTGCGCCCGCGAATGATGATCAGGTCCTTGGCGCGTCCGGCTATGTAGAGTTCGCCTTCGTGAAAAAAGCCCAGGTCGCCGGTATCCAGCCAATCGCCATGAATCATGTTGGCGGTGAGCTCGGGGCTTTCCCAGTAACCCTTGGTGATGGAAGGTCCTTTGACCCATATTCGCCCAACACGCCCGTCCGGCACGCGCTGTTCCTGATCGTCGAAAATGGCCACTTCCACGCCCGGCAGGGCGCGGCCTACCGAGACGATGCGCCGTCCAGGTCCCGGATGCGCGGTACCGCCATTCCACAAGCCCTCGCGGCTGAATTCGGTAAAGCGGGGCAGATCGTCGAGATCGGTGAAGGTGACGCCTAATCCGGCTTCGGCCAGTCCATAGACCGGGGTCATGGCCGTGGGCTGGAAGCCCCAGCGCGCAAAACGCTCGGTAAAGCGCTGGACCCCGTCGGACTCAATCGGTTCGGCGCCGTTCAATGCGGCCCGCCAGTGCGACAGATCCACCCCTTCCATCTCCGAGTCTTTGATTTTCGTAGCGCACAGGCTGTAGGCGAAATGTGGCGCCGGTGAAATGGCCGATTTGTAGCGCGACAGGGTGCGCAGCCAGATGGCCGGCTTGGCCAGGAAAGTGTCCGGTCCCATGTACGTGACTGTTCCGGGGTAATACATCCCCAGGTACAGGCACCCGACCAGGCCCATGTCGTGATAGAGTGGCAGCCAGCAGACGCAGCCGTTGTCGATCTCATCCTCACCGCGGTATACCAGAGACTGCTGCATCATGGTCAGATTGGCCAGCAGGTTGGTGTGCGTCATCATTACGGCCTTCGGCTCGACCGTGGTGCCCGACGAGAATTGCAGGAATGCGGGTTGCTCCGGATCTACGTCCACCGGTTGCCAGCGCCCACCGCCGCTCTGCAAGTCCTTGGCATCCAGAACTTCGCGCAGGGACTCCACACCCACCACCCCAGGGCCCAGCAGCTTCCGGATGCGGCCTTCGGTGATCAGATAACGCGCCCCGATTTTCGTTAACATTTTTCGCAATCGGGCGAAGTATTCATCGAGCTTCCCCAACCGGAATGGCGGATAAAGCGCCGCTGGAATCCCGCCGGCAAGCTGCACGCCCAGCAGGGAATCGAAAAATTCAATCGAGGTGGAAAGGATCAGGGCCACCCGGTCGCCGCGCTGGAGTCCCTGCGCCTGCAATGCGGCAGCGGCCTTCTGCGCTCGGTGCAGCACGTCCTGGTACGGGTAGAATGTGGCTTCCTCGTTGGGCGCCACGAAACGCGCACCCCAGCGAGTGCACGTCTCCAGGTTCAACAGAATTTCGGGCAGGGTGGCGCCTTTGAGGGTCAGAGCACTCATGCCTGCGGCTCCTGCTCACAAACCCGGCCGGCGATCATCTTCACCAGATCCTGGACGGTTTCCAGTTGCTGCCACTGTTCCAGTCCGAAAGCGCAGCCGAAGTCCTGTTCGATGGTGGTTACCAGCACCACTTGCGCCAGCGAATCCAGTTGCAGGGCGTCCACCAGCGGGACGCTGGGTCCGATCGCCTGGATCTGTTCCGGTGTCAGGTTGAGCTGCTCGCCGGCAATTTGTTTCAGGTGCTCCAAAATCGTTTCTTCGTTCCATTTGACTAGCGTCGGTTCGGGCATGGGCCTCCAATGTAGAGCAGGTGCGCCGACCTGCCTCTTCCTATTATGTTTGATAACTGCCGGCGGATACGGTCTGCTCAGGCCGCGGGATGACTAGGGGATCTTCCTGCTGGTACATCTGCCGGATCCATTCGTCGTACTTGCGCTCCAGTACCGAGCGGCGCACTTTCTGGGTGGGCGTGACCAGCTCGGCATCCAGCAAGGCTTCCTCATTGAGGAAGCAGAATCGTTTGGCGCGCTCGAACGAGGAGAACGGGGCTTGCAATCTCTCCAATTCCTCGCGGAAAAGCGCCACTATGGGCGGCGCCAGCAACAATTCATCGAAGCTGGAGAAGGCCAGCCCGTGCTGGGCGGCGGCCCGCGCCACGTTCTCCGGATGAGCCACAATCAGAGCGCAGACGAACTTGCGGCCATCGCCGACTACCAGCGCCTGCTGGACATAAAGACTGCGCTCGAGGGCGTGTTCCAAGGGTGCGCAAGGCACATTTTTGCCATTCGAAAGAACCAGGATTTCCTTGCGGCGGCCGGTAATCGTGACGTAGCCGTCGGCGTCGACGCTGCCCAGGTCGCCAGTGTGCAACCAGCCATCCGGTTCCAATATCTGGCGCGTGGCGGGTTCGTCCTGGTAATAGCCCAGCATCACGTGCGGCCCGCGCGTGAGGATTTCGCCATCTTCAGCGATGCGCACCTCCACGCCGGGCAACGCGGGGCCCACGGAGCCCACCTTCTCCCGGTGGTATTCGTTGAGCGTGATCACCGGCGAAGTTTCCGTCATGCCATAGCCTTGCAGCACGTCGAAACCGGCCGCCCGGAAGAATAGCTCCACATCGGGATTGAGCCAGGCACCGCCGGAGATGAAGTATTTGAGGCCCCACAATTGGCGGTGCACTTTGGGGAAGACCAGCCAGTTGGCGAGCGGCGCCAGCAGCCTCTGGGACAGGCCCTCGGGCTGACCGCCCGCCATCCCAGCACGCGCACGCGCCACCGCGGCATCGATCAGCTTCCCGGCTATAAAGCGGCGGTGCCGCGCCAGCAGGGCGATCTGGGCTTCCACGGCTTCCTTCACTTTTTCCAGAACCCGCGGCACGACCCCCATGATGTCGGGCCGGTGAATTGGCAGCAATTCCTTTAGATCGTGCGGGTCGCCGTAAGCAATGCGCACGCCTTCGTGGAAATAGCCATAGGTGAGCGTGCGCTCCAAAACATGCGGCAGCGGCAGGACGGAGAGGGCCTGATGGGCAGTATTCGAGGGGACGCGCGCCAGGCTGCCGTGCAAGTCGGACACGATGTTGCCGTGCGAGAGCATCACGCCCTTGGGCGTGCCCGTGGTGCCGGAGGTATAGACGATAGTGGCCAGATCGCGCGGTTCCGCAGCCAGCGATTCGGCGCGGATACGGCGCACTGCCATTTCGTCAAATGCAGGGGCTTCAGCGACGATCCGCGGCAAAGAAGCCGGGACGCCGGGCGTCTCCTCCATGGCAACGATGGTCTCCAACTCCGCCAATTCCGCCGCCGGTCCCGTCAGCAGTGGCCGCAAGACCTCCCATTGCGACTCGCCGGCGATAATGGCAGCCCGGCAACCGCTATGCCGCAGCACGTGAGCAATCTGGGAGGGCGACAGCGTGTTGTAAACCGGCACGACCACCAGCCGCGAAAGCAGCAGGGCAAAATCGGCGATATGCCATTCCGGCCGATTCTCGGCGAACACCGCCACCCGATCGCCGGGGGCCAGGCCGGAATCGAGCACAAACCGCCGTAGCGCAAAAACCGCGCGCGAGAAACGCTCCGTGGACCATATCATCAACTCGCCGCAATTTTGAAAAGTCAGCAGCCGGTCAAAATTGTAACGATCCAGGTGATGAAAGAAAAGATGGTTCAGCGTGGCGACGCGGTCGTTCGGCTGCATGCGGCTTCCATGGGGTTTCGGCGGATTGCGCTTGGTGTATCTGAAACTAACACAAAAGCCACTGTAGAATCAAGCGAATGCGGGCGGATGAGACCCACTGCAAGTACTATCTGTAAGGGAATCCTGTGTCAGCGGGACCAGATCTAATGCGTATGTGCACAGATGGGCATAACGCTTACACCGGTGGCCGGGCTAACGAATTCCACTCCCCTGCTCCGCACTACCCATTCGAAGCCTGCCGCGCGACGCCGTTCGAAGATGGCTTGATCGGAGTAAACACGGTACGTGGTTCCGATGGACTCCGGCGTGTTGTAAGGCGATAGAACCTCCAGGGCCAACTTGCGGATCAGTCGTTGCGTATTGATTTTGCAATTCTTCGGGGTCATTCGGCAGAGTTGCGACATGCCACGCCAGCCAATCACGATGGTGCGGGTCTCGGCGGACTCCGGACTGGCCGCCTTCCACAGGGATTGATAAAGGACCTCTTCGCCGAGCGAGTGGCCGTCGTGGGTGGCGGCACACCTGCGGATACGAAGGCGATGGCTGGGTACCGCAGGGATTGAAACGACCTCAGGGGCTAGACTTTGAGGAGTCGAAACAACCCCAGGGTCCGCGCGGATAAGACCCTCAGAGCTTGAATTAAATCCAGGGTCCGTAACGACTACAGGATCTGGTTCAATATGAGGAGTGGCATAAGGGTCTGGGTCTGAAACCACCCCAGGGGGTGATTCCGATTCAGGGATTGATTCAATGACTGGGCTTGGAGGGAGCGCAGGTGTTGATTGCAGATGGGGCAGGGGAACCGGGCCGTTCAAAAAAGACAGATAGCCACCCATGCCAGGCTGGCTGACGATCTCGTCCCAGCCGAGCGGCTCCATGGCGGGTTTACGCTTGGACCGTTTGGACGTTTTCGGATTCTCTATGATGGGCTCGCTCATCCAGCAGCTCCAATAGCTGGGTTCCCGCTATCTCGTAGTCTTCCATGGCTTTGCAGTGAGGGTCGTACTCCACCAGGAACTGCCGTGCGCGGCCGCACTTGGCCACGGTCACGTCGGTACGGATCGCCGGGAGCAGGGGAATGTTGAACTTCGAAGACAGGTCCGCCAGGGACTTCATCATTACCGCGGTATGTTGAAATCGCCTATCCACCATCACGGGCAATAAAGCGACCGGCCGCACATTGACCCGAAACAGCTCGTTCATCATGCGCGCCGTCTCCAGGCAGGCGCCAGCGCCTTGCAGGCTGAGGGTGTCCATGCTCACCGGAATCAGCACGCGTTGCGCGTAGACCATGGCACAGGTCTGCATCAGGGTGATGGACGGTGCCACGTCGATGATGACGACGTCGTAGGGCTCGTCGACTTTCGAGAAGAGCAGCGAAAAGGACATCTCCCGCGCCGGCACTCCCATCAAAGAGGCCTCCGCCTGGATCGTCTCCCGGCTGCTGCAAAGCACATCGATGTTCGGCGTGGCATGCACCAGGCAACTCTCGAACAAATGGTTGTAAACGACGAAATGGTGAAGAAACTTATCGGACTTGAGGCCTAGCGACATACCCACCGATCCCTGCGGATCGGTATCGATCAGCAGCACCTTGCGCCCCTGATCGGCCCACAGGCGCGCCAGCGTGGTAGCGGTGGTGGTCTTGGCTACTCCGCCGCGTTGGTTGGAAATTACGAGCCTAATCACTGTTTGTCCTCCGCCAGGGTTTGCCGGATGCGTTCAACGTCCTGCGCGGTCCAGCGCCGGTAACGGTTGGCCTGGTTACGTTCCGGCTCGGCGATTCTCTGCGTACGCAACCAGTTCATCAGCGTGCGTTTGGTAATTCCAAGCACATCCGCTACCTCCTGGGATTTCATGTATGGTTCGCTGCGAGCCTTCATTAGGATCGGTATAACTTGATCCTAGGCGGCGAGGCGTAGGCGTGTCAACAGTAAAGTAATGAAAGTAATGAAATCTCCGCCAATCGGGGGCTGGGGCTGAATCGACTACTGGAGTTCATGCATTGCAGTATGCACCGTCGCCAAAAGTGTCTCGGCTTCGAACGGTTTTTGCAGCAACGAGGTCCGTGGCGGCAATCCCTGGTCGTGGGCGACGAGGCCGTCGGCATATCCCCCGAGGTACAGAACACGCAATTCCGGGTGTATGTGCGACAGATGTTCCGCCAGTTCCCGTTCGGGCCGGCTGATCAGCAGGTCCGGCGGCCCTTGCGCGTCGGTGATACGCAATGCTTCCTTTGAATCGAGCGCGGCCAGCACGCGGTAACCACGCTTCTTCAACAAGTTCGCCATAACCGTGCGCATTGCGTCGTCGGTTTCAACCAGCAGAATAGACGCGCTGCCGTGCACGGCATCCGTTGGCGGCGGCAGGGCAGGGAAGTGCGTGCCAGCCAAGGGGAGATAAATGCGGAACGTGGCGCCCTTACCGGGCTGGCTATAGGCCCACAACCGCCCGCCGCTCTGCCGAACGATGCCGTGCACTGCGGCCAGCCCCAAACCTAGACTTCGGTCATTAGTCTTGGTGCTAAAGAACGGTTCGTAAAGGTGCTCCCAACTCCGATCGTCCAAGCCGGGTCCGTTATCGCTGACGGCCAACATCGCGTACGGACCGCCGACGGCTTCGGCGTTACCCAGCCCGGGCTCCACCGTGGCGGCGTTGGCAGTCTGCAGACAAAATGTACCGCCACGTTCCATCGCGTCTCGCGAATTGGCGGCCAGTTTCAAAATGATCTGCCGCAACTGTAGAGGGTCGGCTATCACGGGCACCATATCCGGGCTCAGAACCGGGACTATTTCGACATCTCGCCCGAATAGCTGCCGCAGCCTGGGCAACATACTTTCGACAAGATCGTTGAGCACAACCGGCCGAACCTGGAGTGCGATCCCCCCGCTGAATGCCAGCAACTGGCCGGCGATGGCGGCGGCCCGCTCGCCGGCCTGTTGGATTTCCTGCAATTCGCCAGGCACCGGACGGCCTTGGCTCACCCCGGCCAATAGCGCCTCGCCCATCGTCCGCAGCACACCATGCAGACTTTGGAACTCGGCGGATGTCCGCGCAGCCAACGCACGCAGCATCTCAAAACGCTCCACGAGCCGCGCGTGGGCCTGCCTTGTGGCGTCGCGCACCTCCAACTGGATCCCGCCGCTCGCGGCGTTGCCGCCCACTTCCAGCAGCACCCAGCGCCCGTCGCGCGCCTGGAGCGGCAACTCGGCTCCGGTTACCGTGCCGCCGTCCCGCAAACGCCCATGTATTTCCGCCCCCGCGGCCGCATCGGCTACCAGCGGCGGCTCCCAGAAATTGCGGCCTAACACCTCCGCGCGTGCGCATCCGGCTATCTGCAGGAATGCGGCATTGACTTCCGATACGCGGCCCGTAGCCCTTTCTAACATGAGCAGGCCGGTCTGCGTGTTTTCAAAGACACGCACGTAAATATCGCCCAGAGGCATCGCCTAACCCCCCTATCTTGTCCCAAATACAACCGTAGGACGCCATGCGCCCTGCAAGTGATAGAAAACCATACATATTAGTAGCGGAACCTCGGAAAACTCTTAGATCTAAATACGAGAGCCGACGATTGACTTGCGGTATTACCGGCCGGAATAATTGGAATGACGGCTGGTAGCGCCAGCAGACCGCCCCTCATTATCATGAGCAAAGCCTTGGAAGCGGCACTGGAGTGTTTCGTGGGCCGCCGGACGGCGCAGGGCGGTCCGCCGCGTCACCGCTTCGCGGTCTTGCCGTCGTATCGGGAACCGCGCTATCTGCTTCCTTTAGGGAACAGACGCACCACGCTGGAAGGTTTTCGGGTCTATACGCCTTATGCACTGGGCGCGCGAGTGCGGAGGGCTTTGCTCGCACAATTGGTCAAAACGGGTTGGAGCGGTTGGGCGATGCATCCGCTGACCGTTGGAGAGCCGGTGGGCCTCAACGCCCTGGTCACCAACGTAACGGGAGAGCGCAACCCGGCGTTCGCTCTTGCCTTGGGCCCGCCGGGTAAGTATCGGAAGCTCACTATTCAAGTGATGCGGGCTGGTGGTGAGACCCTGGGGTTTATCAAACTGGGATTGACCAAGCCGGCCGATGAGCACATTCGTCATGAGGCCGGCGTGCTCGAGGAACTCTCCCGCTTGCGGCCGCACTTGCCGCGCGTGCTTTACGCCGGCGACTGGCAAAGCAGCTACATGTTGTTCCAGTCGCCGTTGAAAGGCCGGCCCGGGCCGACGACGCTGTCCGGCATGCACATGGAGTTTCTCGAAGGCTTGGCCGCCATCCAGCGCGTCGATAAGCCCGGGCTCCGGGTAGTCGAAGAAATCGGCGCGCGCTGGGAAGAGGTTACCTGGCGCTGCGACTGGCGTTGGCAGCATTTGGGCACGGCGACCCTGGCCGCGGCCCGCCGGGACCTGGAAAAAGTTACCGTTCCGTGCGGTTTCTGGCATGGCGACTTCGCGCCTTGGAACACCCGCGTGCAGGATGGGCGGCTCGCGGTTTTCGATTGGGAGGACTGCGAAAGCGGAGCGCCTTTGGGATGGGACAGTTTTCACTTCAGCATGCAGGTAGCCAGCCTGCTGAAAAAGAGCTGGAGAACGAAATTCGACCTGACCGTGGCGCCGGGCGCGCGCGGCTTGTTCCTGTTATATCTGCTGGCCAGTTTGGGCAGATCGCTGGACGAGCGGGCAGAGGCGAACGAAGGGCTTGAATGCCGCAAACAGGCGCTACTGAGTGAATTGGCCGTCACTTAGGCGCGTCCCAGGATCTGCTCAAAAAACTCCACCGATTTTCTGGCGCACAGATCCCAGCGGAAACGCTGCGCCTGGATTCTGCCGGCCGCAGCCAGTTGCGACAGCGCGGCCGGCGACGTCAGCAAGCGGTCTAGCGCGGCGCGTAGCTCCGCCGGGCTAAGTGGATCGATCAGCACGGCCGCGCCGCCCGTCACCTCTGGCAACGACGACAGATTGGAAGTAATCACGGGTACGCCTGCCGCCATGGCTTGCGCCACCGGAAAGCCAAAGCCTTCATAGAGCGAGGGGTAGACAAACACAGTCGCGCCAGCCGTGATGCCCGGCAGATCGGGCTCGGGCACATAGGCCAGGTAGCGGAGGCCGGCAACGCGAGCGCGCAGCCGGGCCAACGTGGCCGCGGAGTGCCAGCCCTCGGGACCGGCCAGCACGAGATCGAACTGTTCGCGCACCGCAGGCGGCAGAGTTTGCCAGACATCCAGCAAACGGTCCAGATTCTTGCGCGGCTCGATGGTTCCCACGTAAAGGGCGTACGGCCGATGGAGCCCATACTTCAGCCTGGCCGAAGCGCTGGTCGCGGCAGTGGCCTCAAAAAACGGCTCGGCCACACCCGGATAAATCACCTGGATATCGTCTGGCTCCAAACCCAGCACCGTGACAGCATCGCGCCGGGTGTTTTGGGAAACGGCGATCAAGCCGGCAGACCTTCGCCAGATATTCTCTGCGAAGCGTTTTTCGGCGGCCACGTTGGCGGACTGATGAAATTCCGGCAGCAGCCAGCAGGTCATATCATGCAGAGTTGCAGTCAGGCGAAGACGGCGCGGCGGATGGAGCAGCTTGGTGGCATGAAAGATTCCGTTCGGCGGCGTCATCAGGTCCGCGGCGTGGTTTGGCCGCAGGTTCAGCGCAAACAGCAGCGCCTGGCGGGCGAGTGTGCCGGGTCCGTCCGCCGCCGAACCTTCGTGATCCAAATCCGGCAGCCGGTCCAGGAAAGGAAACAGCCGGACCTGTTCGTGGCCCAACAGGCGGCGCAGATGCGCAATCCAGTGGTAAAGGTAATTCTTGACGCCCGCGCTGCGAACCAGCAGGGGAATGGCGTCAATGAAGATGCGCATGCGGACCTGTGCTATCGATCAAGCTGCCATTCTCGCATGTTATCCGCGATCCGCCGCCAGCCGATAGACTGTAACAGTGGGCGGGAACCTTTGAACAAGTTGGCGGTGATCCTGTTTCTGACGGGCGCCGGTTTTGCCTTTTACGTGGTAGCGGGATATCCGTTGCTGCTGGCCGGGCTGGCCCGATGGCGGCCCAAGCCGGTGCGCAAGCGCTTTACAGATACGACCGTGACCGTCCTGCTGGCCGTCTACAACGGCGAGAAATGGATACGGACGAAGCTGGAATCGATCTTACAGCTCGACTATCCTCGTCCACGCCTGCAGATTCTGGTTGTCTCGGACGGCTCGACGGATCAGACCGACAGCATCGTAATGGAGTTCCAGGCGGACGACGTCGAGCTGCTGCGTGTGCCGCATGGCGGCAAGGCGGCGGCGCTGAATGCGGGTATGGCCCGGGCCACCGGCGAGATCCTGTTTTTTACCGATGTGCGGCAGCCATTGGAGCCGGAGGCGCTGCGGCACTTGGTGGCCTGTCTGGCGGATCCGGCGGTGGGCGGCGCTTCCGGTCATATCGTTTTCATAAAGACCGAACGGGGCGGGGAAGCCGATGTGGGGCTTTATTGGCGTTTCGAAAAGTGGCTGCGGGACAAATTGACCGCGGTGGATTCGCTGCTGGTGGCTACGGGTTGCATCTATGCGCTGCGCCGCGAGTTGGCGCGGCCTTTACCTGCGCACGCCCTGATTGACGATGCTTATCTGCCCCTGGCGGCGATCTTTGAAGGCTACCGGTTCGTGTTTGAGAGACGGGCCATCGCTTACGATTACCCGACCCAGTTGGACGTTGAATTCCAGCGGAAGGTGCGCACCTTGGCGGGCCTCGTCCAGGTGGTGCGCAGCTATCCGCGACTGCTGAATGTTTTTACGCGGGTAGGCTTCCACTTCTTTTCCTATAAATTGGGACGGCTGCTGCTGCCTTACGCCTTTCTCCTGATGGCGGTAAGCTGTTTTTGGCTTCCGCACCCATGGGCGGAGGCGGCTATCGGCGGGCAGACGATGCTATACGGATTGGCGGCATTGGACCACTGGGTACCGGCCGGCTTCGTATTGAAGCGGTTGTCCGCGGTGTGTCGCACGTTCGTGATGCTGATCGCGGCGGCTTTCTGCGCGTGGTCGATCCTGTTCGTGCCGGCCGGCACATTGTGGAAGGAAACTCGCGTGACGGCCGGCGGCGAACACTGCTCCGGCCAGGCAGACTGACGCCTGCGCGCCCACGGGCCGAGCTACACTTTGTCCGATTCGGGCCGATAAGTACTTCGGGGGCCTCGGTGGTAATGTTCCAGTTATGTTAGCCATTATCGGGATTGTGGTCGTGTTTGCCGCGGTCTTCGGAGGCTACCTGCTGGAACGCGGGAATCCCTACGTTCTCATGCAGCCCGCGGAGATGCTTATGGTGGTGGGGGCGGCCGCGGGAATCATATTGGTAGCCAACCCGCCGGCGGTGATCCGCAAGATGCGCCATGGCTTGGCTGTCATCCTCCACGCCCCGCCGCATACGCGTGAATCGTTTCAGCAACATCTGCTCATGCTGTTCGAAGTGTTCATGTACGGCCAGAAGGCGGGAATCATGAGCCTGGAGCCGGATGTGGAGGACCCGTCGAAGAGCCGCATCTTCTCCAGGTATCAGAGCTTTTTGCGGGATGAGGTTACGCGCAGTTTCGTCTGCGATTCCTTGCGCATGCTGGTCATCGGGGCCACCTCCCCGAACGAGCTGGATCATTTGATGGCGCTGGATATCGAGGTGCAACAGCGCGGCCAACGCGAGCCGGTCTCCGCGCTCAGCGCCGTCGCCGACGCCTTGCCGGGGCTGGGCATTCTAGCCGCGGTCCTGGGGGTGGTGATCACGATGCAGGCCATTGGCGGGGCGCCGGACACGGTTGGGCAGAAGGTGGCTGCGGCTCTGGTTGGTACGTTTCTGGGAATTCTGCTGTGCTATGGCGTAGTGGGGCCAGCAGCCGCGCGGCTCGACGCGCTGGGCGAGCAGCAGACCCAGTTCCTGGAGGTGCTCCGGGCGGCGGTGGTGTCATTCGCGCGCGGCTCTTCGCCCATCCTGGCCATAGAATACGCGCGCCGCTCCATTCCCATCGAAAGGCGCCCCTCTTTTCTCGAATTGG
>Ga0181531_10000987_pt1 | contig 18456 bp, 15 predicted proteins | sample PEATcosm2014_Bin_38_FD_119743 | JGI IMG/M metagenome (GOLD analysis project Ga0181531, IMG submission 119743) | Peatland microbial communities from MTU Mesocosm Facility, Houghton, MI, USA - PEATcosm2014_Bin11_10_metaG | ecosystem: Environmental > Terrestrial > Soil > Wetlands > Peat | place... | reverse complement strand
CGAGAGTGACGGATCCGCGCGATACAAATCCCTGTTGCTCAAGAAATTTTTCCTGCAAAGCACTCGAGAATTCCCTGTTTGCCTTCTCAGGGAATCCGACCAGAACTCTTTGAATTTGCTGGTGCTCGGCTGATTCGCCTAATGATGGATTACGGAATAGTCGGACCTGATTGGTGCTTTGGCTGGGGTGTTTGGATCGCGCCTTGCGACCGGCGCTTCCGATTGATTAAGATTTTCTGAGCCGAAATTTATCTGTGGGACCAGTTCCTCTTAGCTAACGGAGACAACGCGTTGTAAGACCGTCCGCAGGTCGGCAGCGTCACGCGCGCCAAACGCTATTTCGAATTCCTTCTGCGCCTCGCGCCATTTTGCCTTTGCAGCTCTGAGCCGCGCTTTGCCGCCAGCTGTCAGACGCAGGCGACGCGTGCGACCATCTTCGCCCGCTCCGATCGTCAATAACCCTTCGCGCTCCAACGGGCGAATCGCCCGGCCCAAGGTGGTGCGATCCATAACCATCGACTTCGCCAACTCATTGATCGACATCGGTCCGAGTCGGTCAAGCTTGGCAAGGATCGAATATTGCGTCGTTCTCAGACCCTCAGACGTCAGATGGCCGTCGTAAATCTGGCTGACGTGGCGCGCAGCCTGACGAAGCGCCAAACAATTGCACGTAGTTGGATCGAGAGAGGGCGGCGTCTTCTTTTGCATGGCTCGTATTCCCGGGCGGCGGCAGTCGGTCCGTTAACCCCTATTGCGTACATGTGCATATGCGCATATTGGAAGTCAAGTCATTGGCGCATATGCACCTGTTTTGCGACTGTCGGCCGATCGGAGGGCGTTAACATGGATGCACGCACGCGACTGTTGCTGGAAGGGCCAGTCGGACCCACGATCGTGCGCCTCGGCCTGCCGAACGTCATCGTTATGGTGGTGCAGACGTCGATCGGACTGATCGAGACCTATTTCGTTGCCAAGCTTGGACTTGACGCTCTGGCAGGCATGGCGCTGGTCTTTCCACTTTATATGCTGCTGCAGATGGTAACCGCAGGGGCGATGGGCGGAGGCATCCTCTCAGCCGTCGCCCGAGCCTTGGGATCAGGGCGGCGAGACCGCGCTAACGAATTGGTTTGGTACGCCGTTGCCATCACGATCGCCCTCGGCGCGCTCACGACGGTAGCAGTGCTGCTCCTTGCACCCAGGCTCTATGCCTTGATGGGTGGCCGCGACGGGTCGCTCGCAGCGGCGACGACCTATTCCGCCGTGGTGTTTGCCGGCACCATTCCGTTGTGGCTTTTCAATTCATTTGCCGCGATCATCCGCGGCACCGGCAACATGTTTTTTCCGGCGGCCGTCATGACCGTTGGCGCCTTTGTCCTGATCCCAGTGTCACCTGCGCTCATCTTCGGCGTGGGACCATTCCCGCAACTCGGCATCGCTGGTGGCGCCGTAGCGGTCGTGCTCTATTATTCGATCGGCTGCGCGATCTTTGCGGCCTACATCTGGTCCGGTCGGGGCGTGCTCAAGGCATCGCTGATTCCTCCGAAGCTCGCCTGGGCGCCAATGCGCGACATTCTTAGCGTTGGTGCCGCCTCGTCTGTGGTTAGCCTGTCGACCAATATCAGTATCGCAACTGCGACCGGTCTTGCGGGTTTGGTCGGTCCGGCGGTTGTCGCCGGATATGGCACGGGCGTGCGACTGGAATATCTGCTCGTACCGCTGGTGTTCGGTCTGGGTACCCCGGTGGCGGCCATGGTCGGAACCTCTATTGGCGCCGGCCGCCGGGATCGAGCCCTGCGGGTCGCATGGACCGGTGCGGCGATTGCCGGAGGCATCACCGAAGCCATCGGGCTCGCGGCGGCCTTTTTTCCATCAGCATGGCTGTCATTGTTCGGGAGTGATCCGAGCATGATCGCAGTCGGAACTAATTATCTGCAGATTGTCGGCCCATTCTATGGGTTTTTCGGAGGCGGTCTCGCTTTGTATTTCGCCTCGCAGGGAGCCGGTCGGGTCGGGTGGGCGATGATGGTCGCATTGCTGCGCGTCGTTATCGCGGCGGGTGGCGGCTGGTTCGCTGTCATGGCGCTGGGCAACAGCAACGGCCTGTTTGTTGCGCTGGCGGCTGCACTTGTTGTCTATGGCCTTGCAAATGCAGCCGCCGTGGCCGGCGGCGCATGGTTCAAGGCCGCTCAACTGGAGCCAAAGTCGGCGCTTCCCGCGCTACCCTGATTCGGATCCTAGCGCCGCTTATGCTGCGAGGGGACGGACGCCGACTTGCATAATGACGGATTACGGAATGCTGCCGTCGCGGTTGTTACCAACGGTCTAGCCGTGGATCGGAAGATGCCCGGGTTGGCTGACGTCGATTCTCCCCCCAACCTCAACCGCCATCCTTCGCGGTATCGAAATCAAAGACGAAGATGCCCGCGTCACAATCGGGGGCCCGCTCGAGCACCTCGGGATGGCGCAGCGCATACACCGTATCGCGATAGCCGGCGAGCCAACGGTCCTCAATTGACTGTCGGGAAAATTCGGCCTCTTTGCTGGCGCTTTCGGTGCTTGTCGGCCGGTAGACGAGGTTCACCAAATGATGCACAGCTCGGCTGGCTACCGATATCAAGTACTCAGCATCTTCACCTCGCTTGAGCTCGTCGGGAACCTGGTCGAGGAAGCGGGCGAGAGCGGCGTACCAATGGATACGCTCCCTGTACGCGTCAGTATTATAGGTAGTGCGGCTCGAATTCGTGATCTCCTTCGCTCGGGTCATGGCCTCCGGAAGATTCTTGGGAAACCCACCGGGCGCGGTCCAGAGGTCAACCTGGAAGGCGAGTGTGTCCGGCAGGCGCTGTCTAGCCAGCCGTGACAATGGCGTGTTCGAGACGACGCCCCCGTCCCAATAATATTCGCCGTCAATTTCGATGGGTGCAACTGAGCCGGTTGGGCCCGAATTCATGGCACCGCCGGAGCGTGTCGCCGCCTAAAAGGTGCGTTCGGCGACAGTAGCTTTCTTGCTTGGCTTCGCGGAATGCTTGGTCCTGGAGTATGTGTTTGCGCTGCGGCGTTATCCGCTGCTCGCACTCTCCCAGCCACTTAAATCATCGCGCCTCTTCGCCCTTGATCCTATAAAACACAAAAGAGCCGACCCATTTGCACGCGACGCCGACAGCAATCCCGACGATGGTGTCTACAAGCCGCAGCAGTGGCTGACGCCATGCGTCCTCCGGATTACTCGCCGCGACGATCATGATGACGGCAATCGTTATTGCCGTTAAACCCGTCTCATCGCGCCGGCCGATGAGGATCACCAACAGCACGCCGATCGCGATCAACGCCGCCATACCAATTATCGTCGCGGGCAATATCGAGAGATAGAACAGACACAAGGCAAAGCTGGCAAAGGTCGTAATCAGTCGCGAAATTCCCGCCGACAGACTGTGAGCACGCGTATCCTTGTAGACGAAGACGGTGGAAATCACTGCCCAGAGCACACCCACGGAAGCGGTGGGGCGGCCGACCAAATGAGGAAGCAGAAAGACCATGACCCAGTAGGTAATGAGACATGCGACGGCCATGTCGACGGCATAAGCAACATCCCAGGCTGAAAGTTTCGAGAATTTGATCGGCCACATCTTCGAATCGCTAGTTGGCGGCCATGACCATTGAGTGCACAATTCACCGCAGCAGGTCGCTCTTGCCCAGATCGACGAGTTCTCGCCCGGTCCATTGATTACCTCACGCGACGCCCACAGCATAGATGTTGACCCGGTGATTCACTCCGGTGCACTATTTGGCCACCGTGGAACACCCGGCAGCTCCCGAGGTTCGGGGCACATGGCTTGTCTCGATAGCGTCAGCGCTCCTATGCGTTTTGGGCGTCGCGGGCCCTACGTCGGTGCCCGACGCCCTCACGGCCGACGTTCAGCTGCAGCGTTGGACCGCAGGCCAGCAACCGTTGTTTACCTTGCCAAGTACAAGCGGCGCGGATATCTCGCTCGATTCCCGGCGTGGCCAAATCGCAGTGGTGCATTTCTTTGCGACGTGGTGCGAGCCTTGCCGCGAGGAGTTGCCGGCCCTCAACCGTTTTGCGGCGCGCGCGAATGGCACAGTGAGAGTGCTTGCCATTTCCGTCGCCGAAATCGATTCCAGTGTTCGCCGCTTTATCGAGGCAACACCGGTCGACTATCCAGTCCTGCTCGACCGCGACAAAGCGGTGGCAAAGGCGTGGAAGGTATCTACGCTGCCCACAACTTTCGTGCTCCACGCCGATTTACGACCGTGCCTTGTGACGGAAGCCGAATTCGCTTGGGACAAAATCGATCCCTGCACGTTTGCCGACATCGTCGCATGGGCGCCAGTTGAGCAGATGACAATCGAAATTCCGAACAAGCCCTCATACAGCGGAGGACGATGATGCGTTTCGATAGACGCTATTTCCTGAAGGCCAGCGCGAGCGTCGGCTTGGCGGCCGCACTCCCGCGGCTCGCCCTAGGGGAACTCAGATTCGCGCCGGAACCGGGTAGATGGCGCAATTTCGAGATCACGACCAGAATTGAGATCGGTGAGGTGGGAGGCAAGACTCAGGCCTGGATTCCGCTGCCGTCAGTTGACGAAAGTCACTGGTCTAAATCGGCGGGCAATCAATGGACGAGCAACGGCAAGGCCGCCATTGCGCGCGATCCCGATTATGGCGCGGCGATGTTGCACGTCGAATGGGACGAAAGCGAAAAGGCGCGCGTTGTCGAAGTGATCAGTAAGATCTCCACGCAAGACCGCGCGATCGATCTAGCAAAACCCGGTAATGCGCCGATTACGCTCAGTCCAGCCGAGTACAAACTCCATACCGCCGGCACCGAGCTCATTCCAGTCGGCGGCATCGTCAAGCAAACCTCCGACGGGATCGTGGCTGGCAAGGCAAACGAGGTCGAAAAGGTCCATGCGATTTATGAATGGATCGTCGAGAATACCTTCCGCGACCCCAAGCTGCGCGGTTGCGGCATTGGCGACATTGCCTCGATGCTCAAGACCGGCAACCTCGGTGGCAAGTGCGCCGATCTCAACGCACTCTTTGTCGGCCTGGTGAGGGCCGCCGGCATTCCGGCGCGCGACGTTTACGGTATACGCGTCGCGCCGTCGAACTTCGGCTATAAGGTGCTTGGCGCCAATTCGGATACGATCACCAAGGCTCAGCATTGCCGAGCCGAAGTCTTTCTTTCCGGCTACGGCTGGGTGCCGAGCGACCCTGCCGATGTTCGTAAGGTCGTGCTTGAAGAGCCTCCAGGAAACCTGGCGATCAACGACCCAAAAGTGGTCACCGCGCGGCAGACACTGTTTGGCGCCTGGGAAGGCAACTGGCTTGCCTACAATACCGGTCACGACATCGCGCTGCCGGGTTCGAACGGTCCGAAAATAGGCTTCCTGATGTATCCACAAGCCGAGTGCGGCGCCTCGCGGCTCGATTGCCTTGCTCCGGATACTTTCAAATACGTTATTACCGCGAAAGAGCTGACGGCATGACGACTTCAGTTATCCGTTATTCATTTGACGTTTTGCCAGGAGCTCTTTCATGAACGTTCCGCTGGTGCGATTGACGAGCCTCGCACATGGTGGCGGCTGCGGCTGCAAGCTCGCGCCGTCCGTGCTGCGGCAGCTTCTGGCCGACCAGCCGTTGGTTCAGCGTTATCGCGAGCTCCTGGTTGGCACCGAAACGGGCGACGACGCGGCGGTGTGGCAACTCGACGATGAGACGTGCATCATTGCGACCACCGATTTCTTCATGCCAATGATCGACGATCCGTTCGACTTCGGACGCATCGCCGCCACCAACGCCATTTCCGACGTCTATGCGATGGGCGGCAAGCCGATCATGGCTTTGGCCATTCTGGGCATGCCGGTCGACAAAGTCTCAACCGCAATGGTGCGCGAGATTCTCAAGGGTGGAGCGCAGATTTGCGCGACCGCCGGCATCCCCGTCGCAGGCGGACATTCGATCGATGCGCCGGAGCCGATTTACGGGCTCGCCGTCATCGGCGTCTGTCGTCGGCAGAATATTCGTCGTAATGCCGACGCGAAGCCCGGCGATGCCCTGATCCTGACCAAAGCGCTCGGCGTTGGGGTCTATTCGGCAGCGTTCAAAAAGGGGATGCTTTCCCACGACGCCTACGCCGAGATGGTCGCGTCGATGACGCTGCTCAATCGGATTGGCGCGGAACTAGCGAAGGACCCCGACGTCCATTCAATGACCGATGTGACCGGCTTCGGGCTTCTCGGGCACGCGCTCGAAATGGCGCGGGGCTCGAAGCTGACAATGGTCGTTCGCGCCGGCGATCTGCCGTTTCTCTCAGAGGCGGCCACGCTGGCGCGGCAAAGCTTCGTCACCGGCGCGTCGACACGAAATTGGGCGAGCTACAGCGACGAGGTATCACTTCCGGCGAGCTTCCCCGATTGGTGGCGTCATCTGCTGACCGATCCGCAAACATCCGGTGGCCTCCTGGTAGCCTGCGCACCTGATCGTGCCGACGCGATCGTGCAAATGATCGTCGCTGCCGGTTATCCCGCCGCGCGTGTGATCGGCCGCATCGAAACAGGCGCGCCCGGCGTTCGGATCGAGACCTGATATACGCTCGAGCAAGCACCGCGAGGTTTCACTGCGTAAAGCGTGGCGGAAGAGAGAGGGAGTCGAACCCACTAGGGACCGGCTCGCGGCCCCTCCCGGATTTGAAGTCCGGACGCCCCACCGGGGACGATTCTCTTCCTAAGTTCGGATCATCGCGGCTGGCGCCTTGCACTGGCCGGCGGAACAGGTCGAGCCGGTGTTTGTTGACGCGGCGGAGATCGCCCCTGCGCAATGTAACGCCATGACGATCGAAGAATTCGAGAATCTGGATTGCGACCTTGCGGCCGTTATTGACCCGATCGCGGAATTGCGCGGCGGTAAATTCGCCGTTTGTCTGCGAGCCGCTGAGCTCAATGATGATTTCAACCATCTGCGCTACCGTCCCGCGCAGAAAGAAATGGTCGTGCGCGACCTCGTCGACCTTGCCCATGCGCCCGAGCAGCTTGAGCAGGCGCCGCACCTCGGTTTCCTGCGAGGTTTGCATTGCGGCGATGTCACGCACGCGCGGCGGACGGAACCGTTCGGCGCCGCCGATCAGCGGCCCAACCCGGCCCCAATGTTTTTCATCCTGCGGCGTCAAGCGCACTTCATGGCCGGCCAATCGAACCCAGGCGCCATCGAGGGCAATCTCCTTGCCGCGCGCCAGACCTTGTAACAATGAAAGTAACGCCGGCACCGGCAGTCGCGGCTCCAGTTGCAGGCGCAGCCGCTCCAACCCGATCCCTTGAAGATCCGGATTATCCGCGTGGAAGCTTTCAAGCGTCGCCAACAGACTATGCTTGAAACGGAGCCATACCGAGGCTGACAGCGCGAAAATATGATCCGCTGCCGTTGCCGTGATTACGCCAAGGCGTTCGACGATTGCCGTGACCAGTTGTCTGGTCAATGCTCGATCGCGCGCAAACGCCGACAGGTTGACGAAATGCGGCGGACTATCGAGTAATGCCGCCAGCGACTGTTCCGGATCATCGATGCTGTGGGCTCGCAGCTGCGCCAGACGCTCAGGCGAACGCCGCTTGCGCGCCGGAGCGCGCAAATCGAGAAATTTTCCCCCGCCGATAGTTCGCTGCGCCGTGGTGTCGCGGAGAATGAAGCGATCGCCGGCTGCCGCCGCGACCGGGCTTTCGAGAACGAGTTGTATCATTGCTTCGCTGCCGGGCGGGCTGGTCGCGTCAGCGAGCAGCACGATGCGGGCGCCGACCTCAGTCGCGGCGTGATGCAGGCGCACGGGCATCCATTGCGTCACCGGTTTCTGCTCGGTCGCGAGCAGGCGAAACGTGGCGTCGATGCGATCGGTCGGGGCGTGCAGACCGGGATCGAGTACCACTTGGCCCCGCGCCACCGCGTCCTTGCTGACGCCGTCGCCGGTAAGATTGAGAGCGCAACGCTGGCCGGCGACGCCACGGTCGGTTGGCCGGTTCTGCGCATGGATCGAACGGACGCGGGCAGCCAAGCCCGAAGGGCTGATCGTCACCTGATCGCCAGTTGAAATTGCGCCCGAGAGCACCGTGCCAGTGACCACCGTGCCGGCGCCGGGAAGCGTAAACGAGCGATCGACCGCGAGCCGGAAGCGTTCCGCCGTGGTGCGCGCCTCCATCGTATGCGCGGCGTCGAACAATCGCTCCCGCAACTCATTGATGCTGTCGCCGCTGACGGTCGATACCGGGACGATTGTGGCATCCGCCAAGCCCGTGCCCTTCAGCAACGCTCTCACGTCATCGGCGACTTTCGCACAAAGCGGTGGCGGTACCAGATCGGTCTTGGTCACCGCGACGATGCCACGCTCGACGCCGAGCAGATCGACGATGGCGAGGTGCTCGCGTGTTTGCGGCATGATGCCGTCGTCGGCCGCGATCACCATCAGCGCAAAGTCGATGCCGGTCGCCCCGGCCAGCATATTGTGGACGAGTTTCTCGTGGCCCGGCACATCGACAAATCCGAGCACGGAGCCGTCCGGCGCCGGCAGATAAGCAAAACCGAGGTCGATCGAGATTCCGCGCTCCTTTTCTTCTTTCAGGCGGTCGGTATCGACGCCGGTGAGCGCGCGCACCAACGACGTCTTGCCGTGATCGATATGACCGGCGGTCCCAACAATCATGTCGACACCGGCAATGGAACCGCGGCGCGGCGTTCAGCTTCGGCGGCCTCGTCGGGAGATAGCGCCGCGCGCACCGCGGCAAAAAATTGTGAAGCCAATGGACTTCCGGCGGTACGCGCGCGCAACAACCAGACATAAGCTTCGACCGGATCCTGCTTTATGCCGGCACCGAGATGATAGGCCGCTCCCAGCATCGCCTGGCCATCGCCGTCGCCGCGCTCCGCGGCTTGCCGCCACCACAGCACCGCTTGTGCCGGATCGCGCTCGACTCCAAGTGCGTTGTGGAAAATCATGCCTAGCCGTGTCATTGCTGCGGCAACACCGTGCGCGGCGGCGGCCTCGGCCCAACGCCGGGCGGCGACATAGTCGGGCGCGGCGATCTCGCCTTCCAACATCATCCAGCTCAGCATGTCTTGCGCCGGCCCATCGCCTTGCTCGGCGGCAGCGCGATAAAGCTCAAAGGCACGGTCATAGTTCTGCTCGACACCCTCGCCCCGGAAATAGAGCGCGGCATAGTTGCGCTGGCCGACGGGATCGCCGGCTTCGGCCGCAAGCGACAGCCATTGCGCGGCGAGCTTGGCGTCGCATTCGACGCCAAGCCCCTCCGAAAAGCAGGCGGCGATGTTATTCTGCGCACGCGCAACGCCGGCATGGGCGAGCGGCCGCCACAATTCGAGCGCCGTCGCGTAGTCGCCGCGACCCGCCGCCTCATACGCTGCCGCCATCCGCTGGGCGACGGCCGCATCGTCGCGCCGCGGCGCGGATCTTATCAAAGCGTCAAGCCAGCGCACCGGCCTTCTCTGCGGGGTTGAGCGAGGCCAGATTGATGATGAATCCATCTTCGTCGTCGAGGCAGCGCAGATCGAGAATGAGCGCGTTGGCCTCGATACGGCCGAGCACCGGCACCGGCAATTGACGCAACGCTGTCGAAAGGGCTGACAGGGCGCGGCCGCCGCCACGCGCACCGCTCGGCCGGATCGCGAGGCCCGCGCTCGGCACTGTCTCCAGCGGCAGCGCCCCCGAACCGATCTGGCTCGCACATGCAGTGACTGCGATCGTAAATGCCGCGCCCAGCTTTTCCGCCAGGATGGGCCGCAAGCGAGCGGCAACGGCCTCTATCTCCTGCTTCGGCCGCGCCAGGAAGCGCATCGTCGGCAGGCATTCGGCGAGTCGGTCGGGATCGCGGTAGAGCCGGAGCGTCGCCTCCAATGCGGCAAGCCGGATCTTGTCGATGCGCAGCGCCCGCTTCATCGGATTGTTCTTAAGGCGCGCGATCAAATCCTTGCGGCCAACGATGAAGCCCGCCTGCGGCCCACCAAGCAGCTTGTCGCCGGAGAAAGTGACGAGATCGGCCCCGTCGGCAACCGCTTCCTTTACCGTGGGTTCGTAGCCGAGGCCGAAGCGCGTGAGATCGACAAGAGTCCCCGAGCCGAGATCGAACACGAGCGGGACATTGCGCTCGCGCGCTAGCGGACCCAGTTCGCGCGCGTCAACTTCCTTGGTGAATCCCTCGATGCGGTAGTTTGAGGTGTGCACCTTGAGAATGAGTCCAGTTTTCGAACCGATCGCGCCGATATAGTCTTTCATGTGGGTGCGGTTGGTGGTGCCCACTTCGACCAGCTTGGCGCCGGCGCGATTCATGATCTCGGGCATACGGAATGCGCCACCGATCTCAATCAGCTCGCCGCGCGAGACGATCGCTTCGCGCCCCTTGGCCAGTGTATTGAGCACGAGCAACACGGCAGCAGCATTGTTGTTGACGACCGTCGCATCCTCGGCGCCAGTCAATTCACACAATAGATCGCGTATGAGGTCGTCTCGGTCGCCGCGCTGGCCGCCGCCAAGATCGAATTCTAGCGCAACGGCGTCGCGCATCGCCAGCTGCGCCGCCTCGATCGCGACCTCGGCCAGTAGCGCGCGGCCGAGATTGGTGTGAAGCACGGTTCCGGTAAGATTGAAGACCCGCCGCAAATTGGGTTGTTGCTGCGCTTCGAGCTGGATCAGCGCGGCGTCAGCGTATCGGTCCGCATCGTCGGACGCCACTCCGTTGGCGCGCGCGGCCACGAGCGTACCGCGCACGGCGGCGACGACAGCAGGCCGGCCAAATCTTTCGACTGCGCCCACAGCTACTGCGGTCCGCAACACCTCATCGACAGATGGCAGGGTGCGAAGTGTGACGGATTGCGATTTCGCCATCCGTTACCTCAATAACCGAGCAGAAACGGATTTGCAGAACCGCGCTGATATCCGTTTTCGCGCAGCAGCAGATCAAGACCGAGGGTCGCGACATCGTCGGCGACCGGGTCAAGCGCCGGGTCCTTGTGCTGATGCAGAATCTTCACGTAACCTTGGCAGCGTTCGCAGGTTTCCGCTTTGACGGCGGCCGGGCCGGCGTCAAGTTCCTGATAGGCGATGCCCTCGGTGGAGCCGCAAATCACGCATTTGACGCGAACGACGTGCCAGAGCGTCGCGCACAGCGCGCAGGCGCAGAAGCGGACGCCATGGGCGCCAAGCCAACCGACAATCATCGAGCTCGACGGAGCGCCGCCGCAGGCCGGGCAGGCTCCATCGCCGACCGGGACCAGCGAAATGCCATCGAGCCGCGCCGTCATGCGGACAAAGTGTACCTGCAACGCAGCTGCCACATAGACGTGATCGGCCAGCGTCTCGATCGGGATGGCGTCGGCCATTACGGCACGCATCATTCCGTCGCGCACGACTGCGTCCGCATCGCGACAGCGTGCCAAGGCGCCGCGGGCGGCATCAGGCATATCGATTTCGACGGCCAAAGCGAATAGCCGATTGAGCGTCGTCTCAAGCGCGGCATCGGCGGTAAAGCGGCTGCGATCGAGCGGCGGCATGCCGTGATCGCGCGCTTGGGCGCGCGCGGCGGCAGAAGGCATCTCCGGCTCCGGCAGGCCGTCTTGCAGCCGGTGCTGGCAAACACTCAAAGCTGCGAGATAGTGCAAATAAGGCGAAAGCGGGTGCCCGTCAGCTAACGCCCGATAACGCCGCGCACGGGCCGCGAACAAGGCAAGAGGATCCGGTAGCCGCACAAAGGGCGGAGCCGCGACATCGCCAATAACCGTCGGATCGGGTAGGAGACTCATAAAAACTCACGAACCGCACGGGCCACGTGACGTGCCGGGGAGGGGGGCCTGAAAACCCCCGGTGCCTTCCGGCGCTACGCTTTATGCTTTACCACCGATCAGTTCTTTTAGCCACTTCCTATGATGACGCCACGCCCATCCACCGGTGACCTGTCCGCGCGTCATCGCACCGATCGTCCCACGCACCCAGATCGCGGCGTAGACGTGGACGATCCAAACGCAAATGATTATGACCGCCGCTGCGGCGTGAGCGAGCACGGCGAGGCGTTTCTGCTCGATCGTCGTAAAGCCCGAGAAGTATTGGTCCCAGATCACGAAACCGCTCGAGATGAGTACGAGGATCAGAATTGACATCAACCAAAACACCGCCTTCTGCCCAGCGTTGTACTTGCCAACTTCCGGAAGCTTTTCTTCGCGATCCGCCAGCACGTCGGGCAGTTGCACGAGCCATGTAAAGTCTTCCCGCTTCCAGAGGTTGGCCCTCCAGAAACGGAGAAACAAACCAAAGAAGCTGAAGAACAGCACAACGCCTATCCACGGATGAAAGGCGCGCGTGTTCTGGCCGCCGCCGAACAGGTTCGATAGGAAGAACAGCCAGGGATGGAATAGCGCCAATCCGGAGAGAGCAAGCAGGACCAGGCATGTCGCCGTGATCCAGTGATTGATACGGGCGGTGCCGGTATAGCGATCGACTTTGACAGGATCGCCCGGGTGTACGCTGTCTCCAGGTTCGACGTCATAAGCAGTCACGACCGGCCACTCCCCGTCAGCCGCTTGGCGCTCTCTTCATCTTCAGGCGAAACCGTGCTGGGACCCTCCACCAGATAATGTAACACGCCGATCGCAGCGAAAGCCCCCATGGCCGCCATGCCGACATATTTCGCCGCGCCTTTCCAGATATCCACGAGCAAGCTGATGTGCGGGTCCTTGGGGAGATTGGCGTAGATTTTCGGCTTGTCGGCGTGGTGCAACACGTACATCACATGCGTGCCGCCCACGCCCGGGGGATCGTAAAGCCCGGCATTGTTGTAACCACGAGACTTTAGATCCTTGATGCGGGTTTCGGCGTGCGCCTTCATTTCATCCTTGGTGCCGAATGTGATCGCGTGTGTTGGGCAGGCCTTGGCGCACGCCGGTCCCTGGCCGACGGCGACGCGGTCGGAGCACAGCGTGCATTTGTAGGCCCGATGATCGACCGGGGAGATGCGCGGGATGTTGAATGGGCAGCCCTTCACGCAATAGCCGCAGCCGATGCAGTTCTCGTGCACGAAATCGACAATACCGTTGGAATATTGCACGATCGCGCCGGGCGCCGGACAAGCCTTAAGGCAGCCCGGATCCTCGCAATGCATGCAGCCGTCCTTGCGGATCAGCCATTCAAGATCCTGCGTCTCCGGATTCACCCACTCGGTAAAGCGCATCAGCGTGAACATCTCCGGCGTCAAATCGGCGGGATTATCGTAGGAGCCGAAAAAAGTGCCGATATCGGCGCGCTTGTCGTTCCACTCGAGACAAGCTGATTGGCAGGCCTTGCAGCCGATGCATTTTGATACGTCGATGAGCTTGGCCACGGGCGTCAGTTGACGCGCCGGTGGCGGCACCGATGAAGCCGAACGGCGAACCTGGTCGGCTTCGCCGAGGTTCGTGACCGGATTTACCGTGTTCGGGTTGGGAAGCTCGAATTCGAATAAAGCCATGGCTTCCTCCCTTACGCCACCGGTCCGGACGAGATGGCTTCGATATTGACCAGGAAGGCCTTGAATTCGGGCGTCTCCGCATTGGCGTCGCCGACAAAGGGTGTCAGCGAATTTGGCCCGAAGCCCTTGCGGGCTTCACCCATGAAGCCCCAATGCAGCGGGATGCCGACGATATGGACGGTCTTACCGTCGCAAATCAGCGGCCTGATCCGCTTGGTCACATACGCCTTGGCTTTCACCGAGCCGCGCTTCGACCAGACGCGGACCCAGCCGGCATTGGCAATGCTCTTTTCCTTGGCCAGCTCTTCGCTGATCTCGACGAAAAACTCCGGTTGCAGCGACGCATTGATCTTGCAGTGCTTGGTCCAGTAGTGGAAATGCTCGGTGAGCCGGTAGGAAGTCGCGGCATAGGGGAATTCCTTGGCATCGCCGAATTGCGCTAGGTCGTCTGCGAATACGCGCGCCGCCGGGTTGCCCCTGATCTTTGGGTTGATCGGGTTAGGAATCGGCGACTCGAACGGCTCGTAATGCACCGGGAACGGGCCTTCCCGCATCAGGGTGCGGGCGAATAGCCGCGCGGTGCCTTCCGCGGTCATGATGAAGGGACTGACCACGCCGGGCTTTGCATTGGGCGCAATGTCAGGAACGTCGTAACCGGTCCAGACCGTGCCGTTCCACCAGAGCAGCTTGCGGGTCGGGTCCCAGGGTTTGCCGGTCACGTCTGCCGACGCGGCGTTATAGAGAATGCGGCGATTGAGCGGCCACGCCCAAGCCCAGTTGGGGAACACTCCCGCGTCGTCGCGATCGCTGTTGTCGCGACGGGCCATGTTGTTGCCCGCTTCATTGAAGCAGCCGGAATAGATCCAGCAGCCGCATGAGGTCGTACCGTCGTCGCGAAGCTGCGAGAAATTCAGGAGCTGCTTGCCCTTCTCCAACAGCACTTTTGTGGAATCGGCCGGATCGGGCACAGTTTCCAGCACGGATCCGTTGAGTTCTCTGGCCAGCTCTTCCGGCGTCGGATCCCCCGGATTCTTGTAGTTCCAGGTCAGATTGACGATCGGGTCCGGGAAAGTTCCGCCTTCTTTCTCGTACAGCGCCTTAAGGCGCTGGCCCAGCTGTGCCATGATCCAAATATCGTGCTGGGCTTCGCCCGGCGGCGTGCCGCCGGTCCAGTGCCACTGCAACCAGCGTCCGGAGTTCGTCAGCGAGCCTGTTTCTTCGGCAAAACATGTTGTCGGCAGTTGAATGACTTCGGTTTGGATATTGGCTGTATCGACGTCATTGTATTCGCCGTGATTTTCCCAAAACCGGGAGGTCTCGGTGTCGAGCGGATCCATGACCACGAGCAGTTTCAACTTCGAGAGTGCTGTCGTGAGCTTGTGCCGGTTCGGAAACGCCAGCAGCGGATTGAAGCCCTGGCAGAAATAGACGTTGATCTTGCCTTGATGCATCAATTCGAAGGCGCGCAGGATGTCATAGGCGTCAACGTCAAGCTTGGGCAGATAATCGTAGGCCCAGTCGTTGTCCTTCGTTGCGGCAGCGCCCCACATCGCCTTCTGAAAGCTGACGATGAATTTCCTATAGTTCTGCCAGTAACTTGTCTGGTTCGGCAGCAACGGCTTGAATAAATGGGTCGACATGTATTTGTCGAAGGTGGGCGCTCCGTCGGTCGGTATATCCAGATAACCAGGGATCAGATGCGACATTAGTCCGAGATCGGTCAGGCCCTGGATGTTGGAGTGACCGCGCAACGCATTCATGCCGCCGCCACGCACGCCGATGTTGCCCAGGATGAGCTGGAGCATCGCCATGTTGCGGATGTTCTGTGAACCCTTGGAATGTTGGGTCCAGCCGAGCGCGTACATCGACGTCATGAATTTGTCTTTGGCCGATGTCGCGGCGATCATCTTCGCCACTTGCAGGAACTTTTCCTTCGGCGTGCCGCAGACGCGTTCGACAAATTCGGGCGTGTAGATCGACACATGCTCTTTGAGCAGATTCCAGACGCAACGCGGATTGGTCAGCGTGTCGTCGACGACGATGAAGCCATCGTCGCCGATCTGGTAATCCCAGGTCGAGCGGTCATAGTCGCGCTTGCTCTCGTCATAGCCGGTGAAAAGACCGTCCTGATAGCCGAAGCCATCTTTCACGAGGTAGGTCGCGTTGGTGTAGGCTTTGGTGTATTCCCACTGCACCTTGTCGTTCTGAATGCAGTAATTGATCAGGCCGTTGATGAAGGCGATGTCGCTGCCCTGCCGGATCGGCGCGTAGACATCGGCGACCGATGCCGAGCGCGTAAAGCGCGGATCGACGACGATGAGCCTGGCGCCACGGTTAGCTTTTGCCTCCGTGACCCATTTGAACCCGCACGGATGCGCCTCGGCGGCGTTGCCACCCATGATCAGGACGAGATCCGTGTTCTTGATATCCGTCCACGAATTCGTCATCGCACCGCGACCAAACGTTGGGCCCAAACTGGACACCGTGGGTCCGTGTCAGACCCGCGCTTGGTTATCGAATACGAGCATTCCGGCGCTGCGAGCGACCTTGAAGGTCAGCCAGGCCGTTTCGTTACTGGTTGCCGACGCCGCCAGGAAGCCGGTCGAGAGCCAGCGGTTGACCGTTACCCCGTCGGCATTCTTGGCGATAAAGTTTTGATCGCGATCATCCTTCATAAACCTGGCAATACGGTCGAGGGCGTAATCCCAGGTGACGCGCTCGAACTTGTCCGAGCTGGGTTTGCGCACCCTCGGATATGTCAGGCGCGTCTCGGCATGGACGAAGTCGAGCAGGGCCGCACCTTTCGGGCAAAGCGTGCCCCGATTGGTCGGATGATCGACGTCGCCCTCGATGTGGATGATGTCGGCCTTCTCACCCTTCGCAAGGTTGCCCTTGGAATACATGATGATGCCGCAGGCGACGGCGCAGTAGGTGCAGGTGTTGCGGGTTTCGGTGGTGCCTAGCAGTTTGAAGGGTCGTATCGCCGCCGCATAAGCGGTTTCGACGTCTCCAAAACCAAGCGCCCCGATTGTTGTACCGGCAAGGCCCGCGCCGGCGCCTATCATAAATCGGCGCCGCGAGAGTTGCATGTTCACGAGTGGGCTCCTCGAGACCAAGTGCCCCCGACGGGGGACGTTTCGCCTAGGGTGTGCGCCCCACCGGGCAACACCCCGATGACAAACTCGTAGCCGCATGAGGGTATTTTCGAATTAGAACGGTGTCAAATAACTCCCGTATGAATCACAGGAATTTGTGGAGGCGAGCGCTTTGCCCCGCGCTGTGGGATTGGAGTCTTCGTCTTGGGCAGAGCTCATCGCCGCGACAGCACCCATGGATGCCCGCGACCACGCGTGCTTAACCGCAGATTATGTGATGATTGGAGAAATCCCGGCAGGGAGCAATGCTGCGCCACTGAAGCGAACCTGTATCTGGACCGCAAATTCCTAGAATTTTCCGGAGGTGTGAATAGCTTGCCATACCCTCTCGGATGACAGCGGTAATTGCAGGTCCGTGATGCCGAGCGGCCTCAAGGCGTCGAGTACCGCATTGACGATCGCCGTTGGTGCACCGATTGAACCGGCCTCGCCGCAGCCCTTCGCGCCTAGCGGATTGTGGGTGCAGGGCTGACTTTCATCGAGCTCCGACACGATGACCGGCATGTCGCTCGCGCGCGGCAGGGCGTAATCCATAAACGAACCGGACAGTAGCTGACCGTTTTCGGCATCGTAAACGCAGCGTTCGCGCAGCGCTTGGCCAAGGCCTTGCGCGACGCCGCCTTGAATCTGGCCTTCGACAACCATCGGATTGATCACGGTGCCGACGTCATCCACGCCCCAATATCCGACGACTTGGATTTCGCCGGTGTCCCGATCGATCTCCACTTCGCAAGCGTGAACGCCATTGCTCCAGGCAAAGGCCGCAGGATCATAGACCGCGGTATCCGCCAGGCCGAGCTCCAGTCCCACCGGATAGGCGCTTGGGATGTAGGCCGCACGCGCAACTTCGCGCAGCGTCACGCGGCGATCCGTTCCGGCGATGGAAAAGACGCCATTACCGAACGTCATGTCTTCAGCTGACACCTCAAGCAGATGCGCCGCGATCCGTTTGCCTTTTTCAATGATCTTGGCGGCAGCGTTATCGATGGCGGATCCGCCGACCGCAATCGACCGTGAACCGAACGTGCCCGTCCCGAATGGCACCCGGTCGGTGTCGCCCTCAATTATCTCAATGTTCGACAAGGCAATTCCCAAGCGCGAGGAAATGATCTGCGCAAATGTCGTTGCATGGCCCTGGCCGTGATTATGAGTGCCGACAAGCGCCTGCACGCTGCCGTCAGGTTGCACGCGCAGGGTCGCCGCTTCGAAGAAGCCGATGCGGGCGCCGAGCGCTGTCGCGAACCGCGAAGGCGCGACGCCCGAGGACTCCACATAGCAGGCAATACCGAAACCGCGAATTCTAGCGGCATGCGTCGCGGCCTGGCGGCGTTTGGTGAAGGTATCGTAGCCGGCGATCTCCAAAAGGCGCGCCAAAACCTTCGGAAAATTGCCGCAGTCATAAACCGGGCCGATCGGCGTTTTGTAAGGCATGGCGTTGGCGGGGATGAGATTGCGCCGGCGGATTTCCGCGCGATCAAGGCCGAGCATGTTCGCTGCTTCGTCGGCGAGCCGTTCCAGCACGTAACACGCTTCGGGGCGGCCAGCGCCGCGGTAGGCATCCGTCGGTAATGTATTGGTGAATACGCCGGTCGACCGAATCGCAATGGCTGGTGTGCGGTAAACGCCGGCAAGCAACGCCGTATAGATTGCGCTGGGGATCGCAGCGCCAAAGGTCGAGACATAAGCACCAAGGTTGGCGATCGTGTCGACGCGCAAGGCGATAAAATGCCCTTCGCCGTCGAGCGCGCGTTCGGCGTGAGTCTGGTGATCGCGGCCCTGATTGTCG
>Ga0181531_10000984_pt1 | contig 18483 bp, 12 predicted proteins | sample PEATcosm2014_Bin_38_FD_119743 | JGI IMG/M metagenome (GOLD analysis project Ga0181531, IMG submission 119743) | Peatland microbial communities from MTU Mesocosm Facility, Houghton, MI, USA - PEATcosm2014_Bin11_10_metaG | ecosystem: Environmental > Terrestrial > Soil > Wetlands > Peat | place... | reverse complement strand
GTCACGAATCTCGCGCTCTGGTGCAGCCCGGAGCAGGTGGAATTTTATCTCGTGGACTTCAAGAAAGGCGTCGAGTTTAAATGCTACGCGAACCGGCATTTGCCGCACGCGAAGGTCGTCGCCATCGAAAGCGACCGCGCGTTCGGCTTGAGCGTGCTGCAACGTCTGGATGACGAACTCCGCCGACGCGGCGATTTGTTCCGGCAGCTCGGCGTGCAGGACGTGGCGGGTTACAAGCGGGCGGGCGGCAAGGAGCCGATGCCGCGCACGTTGCTGATGATTGACGAGTTCCAGGAATTTTTCACCGAGGAAGACCGCGTCTCGCAGGGCGCGGCGGTGCTGCTGGACCGCATTGTCCGGCAGGGCCGCGCGTTTGGGATTCACGTTGTGCTCGGTTCGCAGACGCTCGGCGGCGCCTACACGCTGGCGCGCGCGACCATCGGCCAGATGGTCATCCGCATCGCGCTCATGTGCAACGAGGCCGACGCGTTTCTCATTATGGACCAGGACAATCCCGCGCCGCGCCTGTTGTCGCGGCCCGGAGAAGGCATTTACAACGACGCGGCGGGCGCGATTGAAGGCAACAGCCCGTTCCAGGCCGTGTGGCTGCCGGAGGAGGTGCGCGATGGTTATCTGGAAAAAATCCGAGGACGTGCCGATGATAAAAAATTTCCGGGGCCGTTCGTGTTCGAGGGCAACGCGCCGGCGGACGTGCGGGAAAATCCGGTCCTGAGCGAACTGCTCCGAACATCCCCGGCCAAGCCGGCGACGCGGCCGCGCGTCTGGCTCGGCGCGCCGAACTCCATCAAAGGCCCGACCGAGGCTATTTTCCAGCGGCAAAGTGGCGGGAATCTTTTGATCGTCGGGCAGAGCGAGGAGCGCGAGTTGACCCTTCTGGCCGTCGCGCTCGTGTCGCTGGCCGCGCAATATCCGAAAGTCGCGGCGCGTTTCGTTGTGCTCGACAGCACACCGCCCGGATTTCCGGAGCGCGATTTTTTGGAGCGCGTTATAAAAACCGTGCCGCACGAAATCGTCCAGGCCGGCAACAGCAATCTGGCCGAAACCATGGGCGCGCTGGCGGAAGAAATAAAGAATCGCACCGCCGATGAAAAATCACCGGCTCCGGAGACATTCGTTTTGATTCACGGTTTGCAGAATTTCAAAAAGCTCCGGCAGGAGGATGAGTTCAGTTTTTCGTCCGGTGAATCCACCGCGGTCAACCCCGCCGCCGTTTTGCAAAGCCTCATCAGCGACGGCCCGGCGCATGGCATGCACCTCATTGCCACGTGCGACACCTACAACAACGTGAACCGTTTTCTCGGGCGCAAGACCCTGACCGAATTTGAAATGCGCGTGCTGTTCCAGATGAGCGCCAGCGATTCCGCGAGCCTGGTGGAATCGCCGGATGCCGGCACGCTCGGCCTGCACCGCGCGCTTTTTTACAACGACCGCGAAGGCTACACGGAAATTTTCCGGCCTTACGCGCGTCCCGGCAACGATTGGATTGAAGAAATCGCGCGCGCCCTCGCGCATCTCGCCTGAAGATTTCAGGCGGGCATCGGACGCTTGTCACGGCTGGCCAGCAAATGATGGAGGCGATGGGAAAGCACGGCCAGACCTTCGGCCAGGTCTTCCTTTTGCGCCACGACATTTTCGGGGACTTGCAGTTTGACCGGTGTGAAATTCCAGATGCCTCGAATGCCGGCTTGAACCATTCCGTCAACGGCTTTTTGCGCGACGTCCGCCGGCACGGTCAGGACGCCCAGCTTGATTTCGCCGCGGCGGACGAAGCTGGCCAGTTGGTTCATGGATTGGACCTTGTAGCCGTGAACCCACTTTCCGATTTTTGCGGGATCAACATCGAACGCGGCGACAATCAGCAGTCCATAATTTTCAAATCCTCGGTAACCCAGCAACGCGGCACCCAAGTTGCCGGTGCCGACCAGAACCGCCTTGGTCTGGTTGTCCCAGCCGAGAAACCGTTCGATGGCGTTGATCAATTCGGTCACGCGGAAGCCGACGCGCGGGGTTCCGGCGATTCCGGTGATGGCCAGATCTTTGCGCACAATGACCGGCTCCAGATGATGCACGCTGGCCAGCACCGTGCCGGAAACGTATTCCTGCCCCTCGGCCTGCAAGACCCGCAGCAGTTGCAAATAGGAAGGCAGCCGCTTTACGCAGGACAAGCCCGCCTTGCGCTCAATTTCAACTTCCACGGCAACGGCGGGCAACCCGCTCACCTTCCGGCCGGCGGCGGAGGGTAGCCGGGAACTTTCATTTTTGAGGTCAGTCTTTTCCCTCATAAGCTTGCAGGAACAATTCCTTGATCTCGGAAATCAGCGGGTAACGCGGGTTCGCGCCCGTGCATTGATCGTCAAAGGCATTGGCCGCCAGCGTGTCCAGTTGCGCGCGGAATTCCTTTTCGGCGACGCCGGCTTCGCGAATCGAGCCGGGCAGGCCGAGTTCCTTTTTCAGGCGGTTGATAGCGACAATCAGCAATTCTACTTTTTCGTCGGGCGTGCGGCCGCCCAGCGCCAGATGATCCGCGATGCGCGCATACCGGGCCTTGGCCGAGGGATAGGTGTATTGCGGAAAACTGGTCTGCTTGAATGGCACGTCCGTAGAATTATAACGGATGACAGAATTAATCAAGAGCGCGTTGGCGAGCCCGTGCGGCAGGTGAAACGCCGCGCCCAGCTTGTGCGCCATCGAATGGCAGATGCCCAGGAACGCGTTTGCAAATGCCATGCCGGCCATCGTCGCGGCGTGATGCACTTTTTCCCGCGCGCGGGTGTCCGCTGCGCCGTGATGGTAGGAATCCGGCAGATATTTGAACAGCAGCCGCGTGGCTTCCAGCGCCATCGCGTTGGTGTATTCGGTGGAAAGCACCGAGACCATCGCCTCAATCGCGTGCGTCAGCGCGTCAATGCCGGAATACGCCGTCAGCTTCGGCGGCATGGTCAAAACCAGTTCCGCGTCCACAATCGCCATGTCCGGCGTGAGTTCGTAATCCGCAATTGGATATTTTGCGCCCGAGCGGTCGTCTGTGACCACGGCAAACGGCGTCACTTCCGAGCCGGTGCCCGACGTGGTGGGAATCGCCACCATCATCGCCTTCTTGCCGAGTTTCGGAAATTCATAAATGCGCTTGCGGATGTCCATGAACCGCAACGCCAGCCCTTCGAATTCCACTTCGGGATGCTCATACATCAGCCACATGATTTTCGCGGCGTCCATCGGCGACCCGCCGCCCATAGCGATGATGACATCCGGCTTGAACAGATTCATGGCGGCCAGCCCGCGTTGCACGGTGGACAGCGACGGGTCAGGCTCCACGTCGGAAAAAATTTCGTGATCAATCTGCAGTTCATCCAGCACGCCCGTCACCCGGTCGGTGTAATGCAGATCAAACAGCGGTTTGTCCGTCACCACAAACGCGCGGCGGTGGCCTTTCAAATCCCGCAGCGCCAGCGGCAACGATCCGGCCTTGAGATAAATTTTCGACGGGACATTGAACCAGAGCATATTTTCACGCCTTTCCGCAATTGTTTTGATGTTCAGCAGATGTTTCACCCCGACGTTTTCGCTGACGGAATTACAGCCCCAGCTTCCGCAACCGAGTGTCAACGACGGTTCCAGCCGGAAATTATAAATGTCGCCGATGGCCCCCTGCGAACTCGGCATGTTGACCAGCACGCGGCCGGTCTTGATGCGCGCGCCGAAAGCCTCGATGCGGTCACGCCGGCTGGGATCCGTGTAGAGCACCGCCGTGTGGCCGATGCCGCCGAATTCCACGAGCGCCTGCGCCTTGTCCAAGGCCGCGGCGAAATCCTCCACGGCATACATCGCCAGCACCGGCGAAAGTTTTTCGTAGGAAAACGGCTCGTCGCGCCCCACTTTTTTCACCTCGGCAATCAGCACCTTGGTCAATGGCGGCACGGTGAACCCGGCCATCCCGGCGATTTTCGCCGCCGGCTGGCCCACGATGTCGGGATTGATCCCGTTTTTCTTTAGCAAGATCGCGCCCAGCTTCTGCTGTTGTTCCGGCGTCAAAATCACCGCGCCGCGCGCGACAAATTCCTGTTTGACGGCTTCATACAGCGCGCGCACCACGATCACCGATTGTTCCGAGGCGCAAATCACGCCGTTGTCAAAGGTCTTGCTCATCAGAATGGAACTGACCGCCATCCGCAAGTCGGCGGTCTCATCCAGGATGGCCGGCGTATTGCCCGCGCCGACGCCGATGGCTGGCTTGCCCGAGGAATACGCGGCGTGAACCATGCCGGGTCCGCCGGTGGCGAGAATCAAATTAATTTTGGGATGTTGCATTAGCCGCTGCGACAGTTCGACCGTCGGTTTGCCGATGCAGCCGATCAAGCCCGCCGGCGCACCCGCCGCCACGGCGGCGTCATGAATGATTCTCGCCGCCTCCGCCGTGCATCGCGCCGCGCGCGGATGCGGGGAAAACAGGATTCCATTCCGGGTTTTCAGCGCGAGCAGCGCCTTGAAAATGGCCGTCGCGGTCGGGTTCGTGACCGGAATGATGCCGGCCAGCAGCCCGATCGGCTCGGCGATCTTTTCAATGCCGAACGACAGATCGCGTTCAATGACGCCGCAGGTGGGGGTCGCCTTGTATTTGTTGTAAATATATTCCGCCGCAAAGTGGTTCTTGATGACCTTGTCCTCCACGACGCCCATGCCGGTCTCCTCGGCGGCGAGCCGGGCCAGAGGAATGCGGGCGTCGTTGGCGGCAAACGCTGCGCGGCGGAAAATTTCATCCACCCGCAGTTGGGTGAATTCCGCGTAGGCCCGCTGGGCCTTCGCGGCCGTTTCAATCATGCTTTCGAGTTCTTCCTGGTTGGTGGCAATGTTCATTGGTCGCTTTCTGGTTTGGCGCCGGATCATCCGGTGCCCGCATTATCGCTTTATTTATATCGTTACTTTATTAACGATATAAATATATCGATATCATGTCAACCAATTTTTAAGATTTATCTGATTCAGCATATCTTGTTTAATGATAACATTCTATGAAGTTCTTATTGAATTAGTTGCCATCGCTAATAACTTTAATATTTTAACGCGTTCGCATTGACAATTTGCAAATATGCATCACAATAGAGAAAAGATTATTGAATACGAGCCGATGAGAATGAAAATATAAAGCGAAATTGTCCATGGAAACCAAGCCATTCAAATCCGTGCCGGAACCGACCCTGCGGCGTCTGCCGCTGTATCATCGGTTTCTGAAGGATTGGCAGGCGGCGAACCGGGAGTCCGTTTCCTGCACCGATATCGGATTGGAACTGGATTTGGATCCAACGCAAATCCGAAAGGATTTGGAGTCAGTCGGCGTTGTGGGCCGGCCGCGCATCGGCTATGTCTTGACCAGCGTGATTGAAGGGCTGGAAGAATTTCTCGGTCTGAAAAATGTCAACGACGCGTTTCTCGTCGGGGCGGGCAGCATGGGTTCGGCGCTGCTGGGCTACCGCAAGTTTGAGCAATACGGCCTGAAAATCGTGGCCGCGTTCGATCTGGATCCGTCCAAAATCGGCAGGCAGATTCACGGCAAACACGTCCTGCCGTTGAGCAAGCTGGCGGATCTGGCCCGGCGGATGCATGTTTTGATCGGCATCATCACCGTGCCGGCGGCGGAAGCGCAGGCCGTGGCTGACCTGATGGTCGCCGGCGGCATCCGCGCCATCTGGAATTTTGCGCCGGTGCGCCTGCATGTCGCGGAACGGATCATCGTTCACAACGAGGACCTTTATTGCTCGCTGGCCTCGCTGTCACAAAAGCTTTCCAAGTTACTTCAACCGGGCGCCGCTCAACGGCAGCCGGTTTCCAAACCTCCAGGCGTCGTCGCCCGGTCAAATTAAAACCAAGCAAAGAAAGAAATAATGCGCAATCAACCCAAGCCCGACTGCAAAGGACGAAAGTTTGTGAAAGTTTTCACAATCCTGGACAAACATGGACGAAAACCCTCGCGACTGGTGCCGATTCTTCAGGCCGTGCAGGAGGAATACCGGTATCTGCCTGAAGAAGTCCTGACTTATGTGGCGACGGCGCTCGACGTTTCGCCGGCGCGCGTGTTCGGTGTGGCCACTTTCTATTCGCACTTTGCGATTGAGCCGAAGGGCAAGCATCTCGTCCGCCTGTGCGACGGCACGGCGTGTCATGTGAAAGATTCCGTCCCGATTCTCGACGCCATCCGCAAACGGTTGGGCTTGGACGAGAAACACAAAACGACACCGGACATGCTTTTCACCGTCGAAACCGTCGCGTGTCTCGGCGCGTGCGGCCTCGCGCCGGTGGTGGTCGTGGACGAGCAGGTTCACGGGCAGATGACGCCGGAAAATGGCGTGAAATTGATCGAAGCCATCATCGCACAGGAGCAGGCACAATGAACAACCCGACATTGAAAATCATGGACCCCGCGATGGGCAACGGCGGAAAAATCCAGCGCCGCGTCATCGTTTGCGCCGGCACCGGCTGCGTCGCCAACGGCGCTTACAAGGTCATCGCGGCTTTCAACGACCAGATCGCGGCGGCGGGAATCAGCGTCACCACGGAATTCAAGGCAGAGGAATCGCAGCACGATTTGCGGCTGAACAAGAGCGGTTGCCAGGGCTTCTGTCAAATGGGGCCGCTCGTGACAATTTTACCGGACGAAATTCTCTACAACAAAGTGAAGGTCGAGGACGTGGAGGAAATTGTCCGCGAGACGCTCGTCGGCGGCAGGGTGGTTGACCGTCTGCTTTATGTTGATCCCGGAACGAAGAAACATTGCAAGGGCATCAACGACATTCCGTTTTACCAGCGCCAGCAGCGGTTTGTGCTGAAAGAATGCGGGACGATTGATCCCGAAAGCATCCAGGAATATCTGCATCACGGCGGTTACGCGGCGGCCAAAAAGGCATTTCTCAAAATGTCGCAGGAGCAAATCGTGCAGGAAATCACGAAGTCCGGCCTGCGCGGTCGCGGCGGTGGCGGTTTCCCGACCGGTCGCAAATGGGAGGCGGCGCGCGTGCAAAAAAGCCCCAAGAAATACGTGATTTGCAACGCCGACGAGGGCGATCCTGGCGCGTTCATGAACCGCAGCGTGATGGAAGGCAATCCGCACAGCGTGCTCGAAGGCTTGATGATCGCCGCGCGGGCGATTGGCGCGGACGAAACGCTGATTTACGTCCGCACGGAATATCCGCTCGCCGTCGCGCGCATGAAACGCGCCGTCGAGGACGCGCAGAAAATGGGCTTTCTCGGCGACAATGTTTTTGGCTCCGGCCAGAAATTGAACTGCGAAGTGATGGAAGGCGCCGGCGCGTTCGTCTGCGGCGAGGAAACCGCGATGATCGCCTCGATTGAAGGCCAGCGCGGAATGCCGCGGCCCAAGCCGCCGTTTCCGGCGCAAAGCGGTTTGTGGGGCAAGCCGACCATCATCAACAACGTCGAAACGCTCGCGCATGTTGTTCGCGTCATCAATCAAGGCGCGGACATTTTTCGCCAGCTCGGCTCGGCTGCTTCGCCCGGCACAAAAACTTTTGCGCTCACCGGCCACGTTGCCAACACCGGGTTGATCGAAGTTCCGTTCGGCACCACGCTGCGCGAAGTCGTGCTCAACATTGGCGGCGGTATCACCGACCGACGCGGCAAAGTAAAAGCCGACGGTTTCAAGGCCGTGCAAATCGGCGGCCCTTCCGGTGGCTGCCTCACGCGGGAGCATTTGGATCTGCCGCTCGATTACGATTCGCTCCGCAGCGTCGGCGCGATGGTCGGTTCCGGCGGCCTGGTTGCCATGAACCAAAAAACCTGCATGGTCAACATCGCGCGGTTTTTCATGGATTTCACCCAGCGCGAAAGCTGCGGCAAATGCGTCCTCTGCCGTGAAGGCACGCGCCAGATGCTTTCGATGCTCGACGACATTATCGAAGGCCGCGCCACCGGCGAGACGCTGGTGTTACTGGAAAAACTGGCGGCGGCCGTCCAGAAAGGCTCGCTCTGCGGTCTTGGCAAAACCGCGCCGAATCCGGTGCTCTCGACGCTGCGTTATTTCCGCGCGGAATACGACGCGCACGTTTTTCACAAATACTGTCCGACCGGCCAGTGCAAGGCGCTCGCCAAGCCGAGCATTGACGCGACCAAGTGCAAGGGCTGCATGGCTTGCGGGAAAAAATGTCCCGTCGGCGCCATCACCGGCGAAAAGAAGAAACCCCACGTCATTGACCAGGCCAAGTGCATCGTGTGCGGCGCGTGTGCCGACACCTGCAAACTCGAAGCGGTCGTCGGCGTGTAAATTTCAACCAACAACTTTGAACTAATAAATTTAATGAGCGCAACTGCAACAGCAAAAACCTTGAACATTGACGGGCGGGAAGTGCCGATCAACGGCGAACGGAACCTGCTCGAATTGATCCGCAAGGCCGGCATTGACCTGCCGACGTTTTGTTATCATTCGGACTTGAGCGTTTATGGCGCGTGCCGGTTGTGCCTGGTGGACATCGCCGGGCGCGGCATCCAGGGCGCTTGCTCCACGCCGCCGGAAGCGGGCCTGAAAATCCGCACGCAAACCGAGGAGATCCGCGAAATCCGCAAAATTTCCGTCGAGCTGCTGCTCGCCAACCACGAGCGCGAATGCACAACCTGCGGCAAAAGCGCCGCGTGCCAGTTGCAGGACGTCGCGCGCAAGCTCGGCATCCGTGAAGTCCGTTTCAAGCCGGTGCATGAAATGAAGGAGGTGGACCGCTCCTCGCTGTCGCTGGTGCGCGACCCGAACAAATGCGTGCTGTGCGGCGATTGCGTCCGGTTCTGCTCGGAAATCCAGGACATCGGCGCGATTGATTTCGCCTACCGCGGACACGACGCGGCAGTGCTGCCGGCGTTCGGCAAACATCTGGGCGAAGGCGAGTGCGTCAACTGCGGCCAGTGCGCCGCCGTTTGTCCGACCGGCGCGCTCACGCCGCGTTCGGAAACCGAGGCCGTCTGGAAAGACCTGAACGATCCGACGAAAATCGTCGTGGCGCAAATCGCCCCGGCGGTGCGCGTCGCCATCGGCGAATTATTCGGAATGCCGCCGGGCGAATCCACGCGCGGCCAGATGGTCGCAGCGCTGAAACGGCTCGGCTTCGACCGCGTTTTCGACACCTCGTTCAGCGCCGATTTGACGGTGATCGAGGAGGCGAACGAATTTCTGGGCCGCAAGGCGAAAGGCGGAAAGCTGCCGCTGTTCACGAGTTGTTGCCCGGCCTGGGTGAAATTCGCGGAACAGTATTTTCCCGAACTGCTGCCGAATTTGTCCACCTGCAAATCGCCGCAGCAGATGCTCGGCGCATTGTGCAAGGAACTGCTGCCGGCGGAACTGAACGTGAAAAAGGAAAACCTCGTGGTGGTTTCCATCATGCCCTGCACGGCAAAAAAATTCGAGGCCAAGCGGCCGGAGTTTGCCAGGGACGGCATCGCGGAAGTTGACCACGTTCTCACCACGCAGGAACTGGCGCGGATGATTGAGGAAGCCGGATTGCGGTTCACAAAACTGGAGCCGGAATCGTTCGACATGCCGATGGGTTTCAAGACTGGCGCGGGCGTGATTTTTGGCAATTCCGGCGGCGTGAGCGAGGCGGTGTTGCGTTACGCCTCCGAAAAAGTGACCGGCAAGAAACTGGAGAATCCCGATTTTCACTCGGTTCGCGGCGAGAACGGATTGCGTATTGTCGAAGTGCCGGTGGACGGCATCGTTTTGAAACTCGGGATCGTCCACGGTTTGAAAAATGCACGGACGCTCGCGGAAAAAGCGCGGCGCGGCAAATGCGATCTGGATTTGATCGAGGTGATGGCGTGTCCCGGCGGCTGCATCGGCGGCGCGGGACAGCCAGTGTCGCGCGATCCGGACATCCGCAAGCTGCGCGCGAAGGGGCTTTACGACGTGGACAAAAACATGGAACTGCACAAATCGCAGGAGAATCATTTCGTCACGGAATGTTACCAGAAGCATCTCGGCGAAATCGGCGGCAAGAACGCGCATCGCCTGTTGCACACGCATTACCAGAGCCGCCGGCGCATCGCGGATGAAACCATCCTGCTCGGCGATGGCAACGGCACTGAACCGGTGAAGGTGAATGTCTGCGCGGGCACGAATTGCTTTTTGAAGGGTTCGCAAAACATCCTGCACGACCTGTTGAGCCAGGTCCAGGAGCGGAACCTGCAGGATCAGGTGCAAATCAGCGCCTCGTTCTGCTTCGAGAATTGCGACCGCGGTCCGACGGTGAGCGTGGACGGCCGCAGAATTCCGCACTGCACCGCCGAAGCGGCGCGCGCGGAGATTGACGGGAAAATAAAAAAACAAAACGGAGATCAACCATGACAACAACATTGTGCGAAACACGCGAAAAACCGGCCACGTTCATTGACGAGGCGAAAATTGGTGAAATTCTGGAAGAATCGCGCAATTACCGCTCCCGGCGCGTTCGCGCCGCGCTGGCCAAGGCGCGGGAGCTCAAGGGCCTGGACGCGCAGGAAATGGCAGCCTTGATGGAAGTGGACGACCCGGTGCTGCTCGACGAATTGTTTGCCATCGCGCGCTGGGTCAAGGACGAGATTTACGGCAACCGGCTCGTGCTGTTTGCGCCGCTCTACATTTCCAACCTCTGCAAGAACGAATGCAGCTATTGCGCCTTCCGCGCCAAAAATACTGAATTGAAACGGAAGGTGCTGTCGCAGGACGAAATTGCCAGCGAAGTGAAAATCCTCATCGGGCAGGGCCACAAACGGCTGCTGCTCGTCGCCGGCGAATCCTATCCGAAGGAGGGTTTCAATTACATCCTCCGGGCGATTGACACGATCTACCGGACCAAGGTCGGCCGCGGAGAAATCCGGCGCGTCAACGTGAACATCGCGCCGCCCACGCTGGACGAGTTCAAGCAGCTCAAGGAAGCCAAAATCGGCACCTTCCAGCTTTTTCAGGAAACCTACCATCGCGAGACCTATGCGGCCGTGCATACGTTCGGCGCCAAACGGGATTACGACTGGCGCATCACGGCATTTGACCGCGCGATGGAGGCCGGCATTGACGATGTCGGCATCGGCGTGCTTCTGGGGCTTCATAATTGGAAATTTGAACTGCTCGCCATGCACCAGCACATCCGGCATCTGGAGGAGAAATTCGGCTGCGGGCCGCACACCATCAGCGTGCCGCGCATGGAGCCGGCGGTCGGCTCGGCCATGGCGTTTCGCCCGCCGCACGCCGTGTCCGATTTGAATTTCAAAAAAATCGTCGCCATCCTGCGACTCACGGTGCCTTACACCGGCATCATCATGTCCACGCGCGAAAACGCCGACACCCGCCGCGCCACGTTTGCGCTGGGCGTCTCGCAAATTTCCGCCGGCAGCCGGTGCAACCCCGGCGGTTACGCCGACACGACCAACGGCCACGACGCGGAACAGTTTCAACTCGGCGACCATCGTTCGCTGGACGAGGTCGTGCGCGACGTCGCGTCGCTCGGCTACACGCCGTCGTTTTGCACGGCCTGCTACCGGCTGGGCCGCACCGGCGCGGATTTCATGGATTTGGCCAAGCCCGGCTTGATCAAGGAGCATTGCAGCCCAAACGCGCTTTCGAGCTGCACGGAATACCTGCTCGATTACGCCACGCCGGAAACGCGGCGGCTTGGCGAGCAGCATGTGAACCACGACCTGAAGTTCATGGAGCGTTCAGTTGGATCCATCGCCCGCGATCTCGTGACCCGGGTGCGCGCAAATCAACGCGACGTGTTCGTCTGATCCGGGCATGGAAAAAAATCATGAACGAGGCGTTTCGCATCGAACGGGATTCTCTGGGCGAGCTGGTTGTTCCCGCCGGCGCGCTGCATGGCGTTCACACGACGCGCGCGCTGGAAAATTTCCCGCTCGCCCGCCGTCCCGGTCATCCTGAACTCGCCCGCGCCTATGGCACGGTAAAGCTCGCCTGCGCGCAGACAAACCGCGCGCTCGGCGCGTGGGCTGATGACACGGCGAAAGCCGACGCCATCGAGCGCGCATGCCGCGAGTTGAGCGAGGGAAAACTGGTTGAATATGTCGTGGTGGACGCGTTGCAGGGTGGCGCGGGCACCAGCACGAACATGAACGTGAACGAGGTGCTGGCCAACCGCGCGCTGGAACTGCTCGGCCAGGCCCACGCCGCTTATGACCGTGTTTCGCCGCTCGACGATCTCAATCTCCACCAGTCCACCAACGACACCTACCCGACCGCCTTGCGACTGGCGGCGATCCGGCTGCTTCACGCGTTGGAACAGAATGTTGTCGCGCTCCAGGAATCGTTTCAAGCGGCCGAAAAAAACTCCGCCGGCATCGTCAAGGTCGGCCGCACACAACTCCAAGATGCCGTGCTGACGACGCTGGGCCGCGAAATGAGCGCGTATGCCGAGGCCATCAACCGCGACCGCTGGCGCATTTACAAATGCGAGGAGCGGCTGCGCGTCGTGAACCTCGGCGGCACCGCCATCGGCACCGGCCTGGCCGCGCCGCGAAAATATATTTTTCAAGTTGTTGACCAGTTGCGCGAGCTGACCGGCATCGGTTTTGCCCGCGCGGAAAATCTCGTGGACGCCACGCAGAATGCCGACGTGTTTGTGGAAGTGTCGGGCATCCTCAAGGCGCACGCCGTTTCACTGCTGAAAATTTGCGGTGACTTGCGCTTGCTGTCGTCAGGACCGGAGGCCGGCTTCGGTGAAATCCGTCTGCCGGCGCGACAGGCTGGTTCTTCGATCATGCCAGGCAAGGTGAATCCGGTGATCCCCGAAGCCGTGAGCCAGGCGGCGATGCGGGTGATCGGCCACGACGCGACCATCACGATGGCGTGCGCGGCGGGAAGCTTGGAGCTGAACCCGTTCCTGCCGCTCGTCGCCGATTGTTTGCTGGAGAGCATTGATCTGCTGGCGCGCGCGGATGACCTCCTGCGCCGCCATTGCATTGACGGACTTGAAGCGGACGAAGCACGTTGCCGGAAGCACGTTGAAAATTCGACGGCGACGGCGACGGCGTTGGTGCCGGTGCTCGGTTACCAACGTGCCGGTGAAGCGGCGAAGCTCGCGGTTGAAAATAATCGGAGCATCCGGGAAACAGTCATTGCGCAAGGCTGGCTTTCTGGCGCGGAGTTTGATGTTTTGATCAGCCCGGAGGCAGTTTGCCGGTTGGGAACACCGGAAACTCGTAGCGGCGACTCGGCAGAGCGCCGCCGTTTTCCGCAAAATAATTCAGCGGCACTCTGCCAAGACGCCGCCACGGTGGAAAGGAACGGCCATGACCACCGCGCCTAAAAGCCTCCGGCTGCACATCGCGTTTTTTGGGCGGCGCAACGTCGGCAAATCGTCGCTGCTCAACGCGCTCACGCGCCAGCAGGTTTCCATCGTCTCGCCCGTTGCCGGCACGACGACCGATCCCGTCGAAAAGCCGATGGAACTGCTGCCGCTTGGCCCGGTGCTGTTCATTGACACCGCGGGCAATGACGACACCGGCGAATTGGGCGCACTCCGCGTGCAGAAAACCCGGCAGGTTTTGGAACGCACGGATCTGGCTGTGCTCGTCGCCGAAGCCGGCGCGTGGGGAAATTTTGAAGAGGAAATTTTGCGCGAGTTGTCTGACCGTAATACGCCAACCGTCGTTGTGTTCAACAAAACGGACGTAGCGCAACCTGATACGACGCTCATCGCAAAATTTGCGGAACAAAAAACGCCCGTGGTTAAAACCTCGGCGGCACGCGGCACCGGAATTTTGGAACTGCGCCAGGCGCTGCTCGATGCCGCGCCGCCGGATTTCATAGACAGCCCCGCGATTCTTGGCGACCTCGTTGGCCCGGGCGAAATGGCCGTGCTCGTGGTGCCGATTGACAAGGAAGCGCCCAAAGGCCGGCTGATTTTGCCGCAGGTGCAGTCCATCCGCGACTTGCTGGACAGCGACGCATATTGCCTCGTTGTGAAGGAACGCGAGTTGCGCCGCGCGCTGGACCGGCTGAAATCGCCGCCGAAACTCGTCGTCACCGATTCGCAGGCGTTTTTGAAAGTCGCCGCCGACACGCCGCGCAGCGTGCCGTTGACCAGCTTTTCGATTCTGATGTCGCGGTTCAAAGGCGATTTGCTGGCGCAAGTGCAAGGCGCGCTCGCCATAGAAAATTTACGCGGCGGTGACCGCGTGCTGATTGCCGAGGCGTGCTCGCATCATCCAATTGGCGAAGACATCGGGAGGGTGAAAATTCCGCGCTGGTTGACGCAATACACCGGCGCAAAAATTCATTTCGAGCACGCGCAAGGCCGAGATTTCCCGAAAGACCTCGCGGATTACAAGCTGGTGATTCACTGCGGCGCGTGCATGTGGAACCGGCGCGAAATGTTGAGCCGGATTCTGCGCTGCCAGCAGGCCGGCGTGCCGATTACGAATTACGGACTGACCATCGCCTACAGCCTGGGAATTTTTGAGCGCGCGTTGCAGCCGTTCCCGGCGGCGCTGGAATTTCTTCGGAACGCGGAACGGAGGCCGCTCGCGGCATGAGTGCGACGCTCGACAAAGATGAGTTACTCGGCTGGCTCCGTGAAACAAGCCCGGCGCGACTCGCAGAATTATGGCGTCGAGCCGACGAGACGCGCCGGAGCCACGTCGGCGATGCGGTGCATTTGCGCGGGCTGGTGGAAATCTCAAATCATTGCATCCGGCAATGCGGCTATTGCGGGCTGCGCGCCGGAAATCAATCGCTGGGCCGCTACCGGATGGACGCCGATGAAATCTTTTTTGCCGCTTTGCAGGCGGTGAAATTCGGCTACGGAACCGTCGTGCTACAGGCTGGCGAGGATTTCGGCATCTCGGCGGAATGGATGGCGGAAATCGTCCGGCGGATCAAAAGGGAAACTCCGCTGGCGGTGACGTTGAGTCTGGGCGAGCGACCGGATGAAGACCTGGCGGCATGGCGCGAAGCGGGCGCGGATCGTTATCTGCTGCGGTTTGAAACCTCGGACCGCAATTTGTTCGAGGAGATTCATCCGCCGCTGGGGAACCGCAAATGCGACCGCATCGCCATTTTGCGGCGGTTGCGGGAATTTGGTTTTGAAGTTGGCAGCGGCATCATGGTCGGCATACCCGGCCAGACTTATGCCAGCGTGGCGAATGACATCGCGCTTTTTCGTGAACTCGATCTGGACATGATTGGCATCGGGCCGTTCATTCCGCATCCGGCAACGCCGCTGGGCAGCGGATTCAAAATTTTTCCGTCGGTCAACGGCGAGCGAGTTCCAAACAGCGAACTGATGGTCTACAAAGCTGTCGCCTTGACGCGCCTGGTGCGGCCGGATGCGAACATTCCAGCGACGACGGCGCTGGCGACGATTAATAAAAAAAACGGCCGTGAACTGGGCTTGCAGCGCGGCGCAAATGTGTTCATGCCGAATCTGACGCCCCTGAAATACCGTCGGCTCTATGAAATTTATCCCGCCAAGGCGTGCATCGAGGAGACCGGCAACGCGTGCAACGCCTGCCTGTCAACTCGCATCCAAATGATTGGCCGTCACGTTGGCCGCGGTCCCGGCGGGCGGCGCGACCACGCCTTCACCCCGCCGGCGCCGACGACAGCTTGTGAGGTTTGTCATGCCTGAAGTTTCCATCGCCAACATCGCAATTTGCATGGGCAGCTCGTGCTTTTCGCGCGGGAACAGCCGCAACATCGAGGTCGTCCAGGATTTTTTGAAGACGCAAAGCCTGCCGCCGGCGGTCGAGTTGACCGGGCATCTTTGCGAAGGCCATTGCAAGTCGGGGCCGAATGTCACGATCAACGGAAAGATGTATCACGAGGTTGATCCCATCGTCATCGTCGGTTTGCTGAATCATTTTGTGCCGAGGGCAAAGGCATGAACTACCTGAATCCCATTTTCACCGAAAAACGCGAGTGCCAGGACTGCTACAAATGCCTCCGGAACTGCCCCGTGAAGGCGATCAAGGTCGAGGGCGGCTACGCATCGGTCATGCCGGAGTTGTGCATCATCTGCGGTCACTGCGTCGAGGTCTGCCCGAACGGCGCGAAAAAAGTGCGCGACGATCTGGCCCAAACCCGGCAGTTGCTGGCGACGAAAAAACAGGTGTTCGTTTCGCTGGCGCCGTCGTTCGTCACGGAGTTTCCCGACGTGAAACCGGCGCGGCTGATTCGCGCATTGAAGCAGCTCGGTTTTGCCGGCGTGTCGGAAACGGCATTGGGCGCGCAGCAGGTTTCGGCGCAGGCGGCGGCGTTGCTGAAGGAAAATCCGGAGCGCGTGTTGATTTCCTCGGCCTGTCCGACGGTGGTTTGTTATCTGCAAAAGCACCGGCCCGGCGGGGCGGAGATGCTCACTGGTTTGCTATCTCCGCTGCTGACGCACTGTAAAATGTTGAGGCAGGATTTCGGCGAGGACATCGGCATCGTGTTCATCGGCCCGTGCATCGCCAAGAAAATCGAAGCGAGCCAGCACCCGGAGCTGCTGGATGTCGTGCTGACGTTCGAGGATTTGCGGCGCTGGCTGGAGCAGGAGAAAATCGCGCTGGCCGAAATTACCGAAACGCCGGAGGACCATTTCGTCCCGGAAAATTCCGCGGAAGGCGCGTGGTTTCCGGTGGACGGCGGCATGATTGCCGGTATGAAATCCGCCTGCGCGGTGAACGACTGCTCGCTCATGTCCTTTTCCGGCCTCGGCGCGATCAAGCGGGCGCTCGACGGCCTTGAGGAAATGAAGCCGGAGTCTGGCCTGTTTCTGGAATTGCTCGCGTGCGAAGGCGGCTGCGTGAACGGTCCGAAGGTGGCGCGGCGCGACGCGACGGTCGTGAAACGGCGGCGCGTGTTGCGGGCCGCGTGTTCACCGGACATCGCGCTGCCGCGCCGGCCGGTGATGGAAATCAATTCCAGCTTTGCCGCCAGCCCGCCCGCGGCGGTGCATTATCCCGATTCGCAAATCCGCGAGGCGCTGCGCAACGTCGGAAAGTATTCGTCGGACGACGAATTGAACTGCGGCGGCTGCGGCTACGATTCCTGCCGCGAGTTTGCGATTGCGCTGATCAATCAGAAGGCCGAGCGCGCCATGTGCGTGACCTACATGCGCAAACTGGCGCACAAAAAAGCCAACGCGCTGATCCAGAAAATGCCGTCGGCGGTGGTGATTGTGAATGACGCGATGCGCATCATCGAATTCAACGCCGCGTTTGCGACTTTGTTCGCGAAGGGAAAAGCCGGCGACGGCGCGACGGCAATTGAAGGTGCCGCGCTCGCCGAGGTGATGCCATTCGCCGCGCTGTTTCACAGCGTGCTGAAAACCGGCGAGGACATTCTGGACCGCGACCTGCGGTTTCAGAACACGATTTTGCACGCGACGATTTTCAACATTGAGAAGCACTGCCTCGTCGGCGGCATCATCCAGGACATCACCAAGCCGGCGGTCCAGAAGGAACAGGTCATCCGCAAGGCGCAGGAGGTGATCCAAAAGCAATTGGCGACAACGCAGCAGATCGCCTACCTGCTCGGAGAGAATGCGGCGGAATCAGAGATCACGCTCAATTCGATCATTGATTCCTTTTCGCCGCCCAAGCCCGACGAGCCGAAGGACGACCATGAATGGCGAAAGCTTTATAGACGTTGACTTTTGCCAGCAGGCCAAGAGCGGCCAAATGATTTCCGGCGACGTCTTTCTTTCGCGAAAAATCAAGGAGGAAGGCCGCGTCATTTCCGTGCTTTCCGACGGCCTGGGCAGCGGCGTGAAGGCCAGCGTGCTCGCGAATCTCACCGCGACGATGGCGTTGCGCTACACCGCCGCGTTCGTGGACGTGCGGGAAAGCGCCCGGACGATCATGGACACGCTGCCGATTTGCGAGAAGCGCAAGATCAGCTATTCGACGTTCACGATTGTGGACCTCGATGAGGATGGAAAAACCCGCGTGATCGAGCACGGCAACCCGCCGCTGGTCCTGCTGCGCGGCACGCAACCGCTGCCGCTGGAACGGGTGAGCATCACGTTGGAAAAATGGAAGGACCGCGTCATCCGCTACAGCGAATTCGACACGCAGCTCGGCGACCGGATTGTTTATTTTTCCGACGGCGTCAGCCAGTCCGGTCTGGGCCGCGACGGCCTGCCGCTGGGCTGGGGGCAGGAACGGGCCGTTGATTTTTTAAGCCGCCAGATTTCCGGCGAAAACGAAATCTCCTCGCGGGAACTGTCCCGTCGGCTGGTGGCGGAAGCCCTCGTTAACGACAACCGGCTGGCGAAGGACGACATCACCTGTGGCTCGGTTTATTATCGGAGGCCGCGCCGGCTGCTGGTCATCACCGGGCCGCCGCTTTGCAAGGAACGTGACAACGCCCTGGCGGAGCTGGTGCAGACATTCAACGGACGGAAGGTCATCTGCGGCGGCACCACCGCCGGCATTGTGTCCCGTCTGCTGCAACGGCCCGTGCGGATGTCGCTCGACCGGCTGGATTCGGAAATCCCGCCG
>Ga0181531_10000982_pt1 | contig 18492 bp, 16 predicted proteins | sample PEATcosm2014_Bin_38_FD_119743 | JGI IMG/M metagenome (GOLD analysis project Ga0181531, IMG submission 119743) | Peatland microbial communities from MTU Mesocosm Facility, Houghton, MI, USA - PEATcosm2014_Bin11_10_metaG | ecosystem: Environmental > Terrestrial > Soil > Wetlands > Peat | place... | reverse complement strand
CCAACGGCTAGAGAACGCTTCCGCCCGAGTGTTCCAGAATAAGATCAACCAGTTCGAAGAACAGATGGTTGAGCCTATCCTGAACGCCATGCTTGAACTGGCACAGCGAAACCTGTCAGGGGCAATTACTATTAGAATATTTGATGACGAGTTTAAAGCATCTTCTTTCCAGACGCTTACTGTCGAGGACATTACTGGTGTCGGCCGTATCAAGCCCATTGCTGCTAGACATTTTGCAGAACAGGCTGAGCTTATTCAAAACCTTACTTCTCTTACTGGTTCTGGGTTGTGGCCTACTGTTCAGCCGCATTTCAGCGGAATTGCACTAGCTAAGATGCTTGAGAACGTATTCGATCTCTCAGACTATCATATTGTGCAGCCATTCATCGCATTGGCAGAACAAGCTGATGCACAGGCACAGGCTCAGGTACTAGAAGAAAAACTTCATCAACAGACAATGACTGCTACAGGTATGGGAGAAGATTATGATATGCAACCTAATCCTCCTCAACAGCAGGTAGGACAAGCACGTCCCGGACAACAGATGGGGTTACAGCGTAATCCTCCGTCGTCGGCGACACCAACAGGAACAATAGGAACACTATGACTGAAGATATTAAATACGGGCAATCAGGTGACGCTTACAGCAACTCTATGGAATCATATCCAGCGGTCACCGACTCTCAAGAGTCAACTCACAATGAAAAGGGATACTCTAGCTATCGGATGGGCAACTCAGATGCCGACCGAAAGACTGGGGCTAAGACGACTTACTTCTCATACAACGAGCCCGGTCCGAAGTATTCTATTTTGAATGCATACAAATGATTTCAGCTTGGACTAAACATCTTAAGACCGAAGATGAAAAGACAAGATTTAAGAACGAGGTATTAGGTTCTAAAAGAGTCTTACAGCGTCTCCAAGACCTACTCAAAGAAGTAGAAGATAGCGCAGACAGCATAGAAAACGATCCTACAAAATACGATAGCCCCGGTTGGGCTTATCGACAAGCGGATAGAAACGGCTTCCGTAGAGCACTCAAAGCCGTAAACAAACTTATAACAGTGGACCATGACTGAAGATTTATTTAACACACCTGACCCGGTGGAAACAGAAGAAACCCTACGGGTACAACTCACCAATAAATGGAAAGAGAAATTCCCGGAAGCTAATGAAGAACTCATTAGAAGTAAGGTAGACTCTGATTTATATATTAAAACTCTCGAACGCCAGAAAGACGAACTCCGTACGGATTTCATGAAGGCGCAGGAAGAGATACAGAAAGGAAAGGCCCTTGAGGATTTAATTGACAAATTAAACTCTAAGGAAACCACTCCCCCGGCAAACACCCCGCCAAAAGAGAATACGCCACCTCCTTCACTAGGCTTGAATGACGTCGAAAAGTGGTACGAAACTAAAAAACGTACAGAGATAGAATCTCAAAACTTCTCGGCAGTACAAACCAAGCTTCAGGAACGCTTCGGACAACGTGCCGGAGAATTCCTACAACAACAAGCCCAAACCCTTGGATTGACAAAAGAAGAAATCAATTCCTTGGCTAAGAAGTCTCCAGAAGCCTTTTATAGGACTATGGGACTTAATCAACAAGGACAAGACTTATTCATGGCTCCTCCGCGTACTGATACACGTCAAAGCTCTTTTTCTCCTCAACCGATTAAACGAGACTGGAACTTCTATCAAGACATGAAAGCTAAAAACTCCAAGCAGTATTGGGACCCCAAAACACAACTCCAAATGCATCGAGACGCAGAAGCTCTCGGTGAGGCTTTTGGAGCTTAATGACTGTCACCCTATAACGGGGTGCAAGGAGATTTTTCATGGCCGGTTTTACCGACTCAAACAATCAAAATCTCATCAGGACCAATGTCTGGAGCCGTCAGCTCAAGGAATTGCTTCTAGATGATTTGAATGCCATGAAGTTCGTCCGTATTCTCTCAGACTTCCCAGATGGCTACACCATCAACATTCCCTCGATTGGCGCAGCCACTCAGGCGGACTTTGTTGAAGGAACAGCGATTAGATACGAAGCTTTCGACACAGGTAACTTCACGTTCTCGTTCGATCAGTATAAGTATTCTGGCGCTGCCATCAGCGAGAAATTCAAGAGAGACTCCTTCTATGCTCAAGATGTTATTGCGGCCTTCGTGCCGCGTCAGCATCGTGTGCTGATGGAAGGTGTTGAAGGTAACATCTTCAGCAAGGCGAACTCAGGCCAAACGGCGTCTAACGCCAACATCATCAACAACGCAGACCACAGATTTGTAGCCACTGGCGCAAGTTCGGCCCTGACGTTCGCTGACCTCGCTCGCGTCAAGTACGCGCTGTTCAAGGCCAACGTTCCTCAGACGAACCTCGTCGCTGTCATCGATCCTTCGGTTGCGTACACCATTGAAACTCAGACAAACATGGTCAACCTGTTGTCACCAATGCCTATGTGGGAATCGGTGGTAAAGGATGGCATGGTCTCTGGCTTCAAGTTCCGCTACAACATCTTCGGCTTCGACTTCTACGTCAGCAACTATCTCCCTCAGATTGCATCTGAGACGATTGGTTCTGGTTCTGTCACCAACGGTGTTGCGAACCTGTTCTTCTCTGCTGTTTCTGGCGACGTCTGCCCATGGGTAGGTGCGTTCCGTCAGATGCCGACGGTGCAGTCCAAGTTCAATATGGACCTGCAGCAGACAGAGTATGCTACGATCACTGAATACGGCTTCAAGCTGTATCGTCCTGAGAACATGGTCATCGTTCTTACCAACACCTCGGTTGTCCCGAGCTAAGGAGAGAAAATGGCACAAAATTGGACTAACAAAGACGGTCTTTTCATTCAGTATGGAACAGACCAGACGATTGCAGAAACTGCTGGAGAGTTCGCTCTTCCGGGCTTCCCTGATCGTATCGTTGAAGTTCTTATCAATCTCACAACTCTGACCTCGACTGCAGCAATTCAGTCGAACAATGTCATCTTCCCTGCTCCTCCGAGTGGCCAGCTGTACATTGAAAAGGTTGAGGTGATTGCTGAAACAGCTTCAGCCGGTGGTACGTCGTTCTCGGTAGGTTTGATCCAAATGGATCGGGCTACTATTCCGACTAACTACTCGACAGCGTTTGTGAACGCGCTGGCTAACGCCAGTACGAACGCAGCAGGTGATTTAGTCACTCTAACTGCAGGCAGTACATCTGCTGGTGGTTTGATTGGCTCACAGCCTGCAAACGCAACGGGTCCTTATTACCTCACTGCTCTCGCTAGCGGTACTTACACGGCGGGTTCCGTCCGTGTCCGTATCTACTATCGCGGCATTGGTACAATCACTCAGTAATGGATATGGTTAGCCCCTCTGCTTCGGTACGGGCTAATCTTCCTAGAAAGGAACATTATGACTGATTATGGACATATGGTTAATGAAGGCGGTATGGATGCGATTATTAATAACACTCGCACCAGAGCGACTACAACCAATCCGTTAGGTATTAACTGGATGGATGGTATTGGTACTCCAATATCCACCACTCCGGGTGCAACCACTACAATTACAGCAGCTAATCTATTAGTTGGTGTAATCACTATGGCTCCTTCTACAGGCTGTACAGCTACGTTTGATACTGCGACTAATATTGTCTCAGCTGTCAACACAGCTTCAGCAGGTGCACAGGCAGGAGATTATATTTCCGCTCTCATCATGAACGGAAGTAGCACCAACTCTATTACCCTTGCCGCTGGCACGGGTGGTAGTTTTGACACCAACCAAGCTACACGAACTATTCCGGCTAACACAAGCAAGTGGGTTCTTATCTGCTTGAATAATGTCACCAGTGGTTCACAAGCTTATACTATCTACTTCTAAGGATTGGGGCGGAAACGCCCCCTTCCACTCAGGAAACAAATGACTGTAACCGTAACACTGACTAATATAGCCAACCTGCAGAATGAAACAACTGCTTGTACTAACATCAATAACAACTCAGCTGCAATAACAACCGGGTTTGATAGTTGTTTAAATACAGCTGGAGACAGCATGTCTGGTAACCTCAATATGAATGGGTATCAGATACTCAATCAAGGCGCTACTAAATATACAGTCAGTACGTTACCGGCCTCTCCTTTAGCAGGACAAATGGCGGTTGTTACCGATGGTACTTCAGGATTATCTTGGGGAGCGCAAGTTACCGGAGGTTCTTCTACATATTATCTAGTCTGGTATAATAATTCACAATGGACGGTTCTTGGTAAATGACAATAACTTATACACCTACTAACGTAGGAAGTTTGACGCAGAACCCTACTACTGCCCAGACTAATATCAATACAAATTTCGCTAACATATCGACTGCATTTGACAGTGCTTTAAATACATCTGGGGATCAGATGGAAGGCAGTCTGGATATGAATAGTAATCAAATAGTCAACCTCCCTAATCCAGCTACAGCTAATTCCCCTCTTAGACTTCAAGACCTGACTACGTTTACGGGTGGAGGGACTGTAACTAACATCCCATCAGGCGGAAGTGCTGGTCAGATTCTTACTAAAGCTAGTAACGCCAATTATAACGTCGAATGGTCTAGCCAATCCTCTGGTCTTCAAGCAGGTACTAACGTATCAATTACAGGGTCATCTCCTGCTACTATAGCTGTGATACCTAATCCTGTATTCACTACGAGTGTTACTACTCCAGAGCTTATCAATACAGGCACACTGACGCTTCCTACTTCTACAGATACTCTCGTAGGCAGAGCAACGACAGATACGCTAACTAATAAGACAATCACGAGTGCGGCTAATACAATTAATCTCGGAGGCAATGTAGTCTCCACCAGCACCGGCAGCGGCAATCTAGTATACGGAACTGCTCCTGCTTTAACGGCTCCCAGCTTTACAAGCATTGTCAATTTCAGCGGAACGCTTACATTACCGACATCTACGGATACCCTCGTAGGCAGAGCCACCACAGATACATTGACTAACAAAACCATCAGCGGCAACACCAATGCTTTAACCGTACTTGGTGCGAGCCAGATAACAGGTAATATTCCAGTTACCAACCTAAATGGCGGTACATCTGCTTCAAGCACTACATTCTGGCGTGGTGATGGTACTTGGTCAGCTCCTGCTACTGGCACCTTGGTTGCCTTAGATACTTTGACACCTTCAGGGGTAAGTACAATATCATCAAGTGCTTCTTGGTCTGGTTATAGTTCGATAGAGATAATTCTTCTGGGTGTTACCGGAACTAATAACGTCCCGTTAATTATGACTTACCACTCTAACGGAGGTTACCAGACTTCAAGTTATGTTGGCGGTAGTTTCTTAATAAACGTATCAAGCTCTACGTCAGTCGGTTCTACTGTAGCAAGTTCTGCCGGAATTAACCTCACTTCTGGAGGTCTTACTGGTGGCAATAATTTCAGTAGCACTGTAAGAATTCATAACATCGCTAGTACTACACAGAATAAATTCACAACTATTTACGGATGTACGTATTCATCAGGAGTATTCTATTTACTCCAAGGTGGTGGCTATTGGAGTGGCGGCACGACTGCAGTAGATGGCTGTCAGTTTACAACCTCTGCAGGTACTTTCTCCGGTACTATTAAAATATATGGAATTGTATAGTGAAGAGTAATTTCAACGATTGCCTTAACAGGGTTCTCAAAGACGAAGGGGGCTACTGTAATGTCCCGGGAGATAACGGCGGACCTACTAACTTCGGCATTACTATTGCTGACTACAGGAAGTATATTAATCCTAGAGGGACTGCTGCAGACGTCAAAGAGATGTCGGTTGATCAGGCGGAAACTATCTACAGGCAGAGGTATTGGAATCCCCTTAACTGTGATACTCTTGCCAGCGGTGTTGATTACACTGTGTTTGATTATGGAGTTAATTCAGGTCTAGGAAGGCCACAGAAGGCTCTTAGTAAATTCAAATCAAAGTCAGGCGCTGCTTTAATTAATGCCATCAACGACGAACGTACGGCCTTTCTACAGGCTATCGGAAAGGGGCATAACGCTCAGTTCCTAAGAGGTTGGATGAGCCGTGTCAACCGCGTCAGGATGTATTCGTTGCATCTAGCTGAACAACCTTCCCAAACAACTAAGACTACGGGTGGAGCATTAGCCGGTATTACAGCGGCAACAATTTCATCCTACCACTGGGGTCTAGCTCACTGGCCGTGGGTACTCGGAGCTACTGTCGTAGCCGGTATCGCGGCTTATCTATTAATTCATTTTCATAAGGCTAATAATGGCTACTAAACAACAGTTGGCTCAATATTGTATTGACCACGCTCCGCATATTAAACAAGGACTATCAATGCTTAATCTAATTATTTCTAACGCAGTTTCGGTACTTATTGGTGCAGGCCTCGGCTGGTACATCAAAGGCCGTGGTCTTCAGGGTGTAAAGAATGATACCGCAAATGCCGTCACAGCAACAGAAAACGTCGTCACTGAAGTCAAAGCCGCTGTCTAAAACCAACGTCTCGTTGGTTAAGCGGATTTGGTATCAAGATTACACGACTGCCTTAAGCAATTCCCTGCTTAGTGGTGGATCGCTGTTCGCTGCTTTAGATAGTTTAAATTACTACCTCCAGTCGGCACAGTTTACTTCTCTGTTATCATACGCTCAAGTTCCTAAAGCTGTTTACATCACTATTGCAGCTATAGGTATGCTTGTGTTTATAGCAAAGCCTCGTAATGCTTAGTGTGTTACTCGGTTTAATCCCGGGTGTTTTTACAGCGATCGGTAGTATCACAAGTGCTATCGCTAATGAAAAGATTGCTCAGATTAATGCAACGACAGACCAAGCCAAGATAGCTGCTGGCCAGAACATAGCAGCCCTAGAGGCACAGAAGGCTGCGTTAATCGCTACCCACTCGCCTTGGACAAACTTTGTCCAATTCTGGATTGGAGCCTCAGTAGCTTTCACTCTTACTAAACTACTGGTGTGGGACAAGGCTTTGGGTGATTACACACACGGACATACCGACAAGATCGATCCCAATATGTGGTGGTGTATAACTGCAGTAGTTGGATTTTACTTCGTAGCTGGAATATTCAAAAGATGAAATATACCCTCCTTCAAATGACTCAGGACGTGCTCTCTAGCATGTCTTCAGATGAAGTCAATAGCATATCTGATACTGCAGAGTCACTTCAAGTAGCTACCATTATTAGACAGAAATATTTTGATATTATCAATCGCCTAGGTCTTCCTAGAAATTATCAAATGATTCAGTTGGAAGCTAGTGATGACGCGACTAAACCTACATTAATGTATGTCCCTGATGGCGTCTCTGATATTAAATGGGTTAAGTACTTTGACAGTAATCCGCAGGATGGTAACACATCTGATGACTTTGCTCACGATCTCAATGTCGATCTAACCAGCTTAGTTAATGCAGGAGTAGCCCCTCCGGGTTATCTTTATGTCACTGTTCTACCTAATGACGAATTCCTAGATATGGTTCTCGCTTTTAGTACGACAGATACGGATGTCTTCTCTTACGAACTATCTGATACCAGTAATGGCTTTAACGGATCATTTACAATTAATTACAAAAACGATCAACAGCCTACGTACTGTACGATAATATCTAACTACTACGTCCTGTTTGATACCTTTGATAGTAGTGTAGATAGTACTCTTCAATCTAGTAAAAGTATGTGCTATGGCTCCATCATTCCAGCCTTTCAGATGGTGGATACGTTTATACCTGATCTAGAGGAAGAAGAATTCCCTCTTCTTCTGAATGAAGCTAAGAGCTTGGCATGGATAGAACTCAAACAACAACCCCATCCTTTAGCTGCGTTAGAGACTAAACGTGGTTGGACTGCTATCCAACAAAAGAAAGCGGTAATTAACCGTCCTACGTATTTTGATGAATTGCCCGGCTTTGGACGTAAGCGTGGGTATTATGGTTACCGGGGAGGGACGTATCAAGGAATGAATAATTACAACGCACGTGGTGGACTATACTAATGCCTATTAACTACATCCCCCGTATTTCAGAAGAAAGCAAGATGCGGTCGCCAGACCGTATTCTTGTTTTAAGACCTATGGAAGGTAAGAAGCCTTTAGATACTATGATGCGGGTAGACCCGCGTCTGTTTAAAGAAGGTGGTGACACAAATAAACTTCACGGAGAAATGGATTTAGAAACCTCTTTGTGGTCTTTGAGATACGAAAAGGGACACATCCCCGGATCACTTTCCGGTAAATTTACAGGTTTTAAACAACTGCTTGATGCAGCTAGAAGCTACTACAACCAACGTAATATCGATATCGTTGAAATCAAAGACTAATGAGAGTCTCTAACAGTATAGACAACAATTTCACCAAAGGCTTGATTACAGAAGCCACTGGTTTGAATTTTCCTGAGAATGCAGCTACCGATTGTGATAACGTCGAGTTTACACTAATCGGGGATGTCGTCCGTCGGGAAGGTATCAATTTTGAAACAGGCTATACAAGTAATACAGTCAACCCCTCAAGCCAAGCTATTGATAGCTACCTCTGGCGTAATGCCGGAGGTGACGGTCAAACTACATTAGTCGTAACCCAAATAGGTCAAACTCTATATTTTTATTTAGCTTCGTCAGCAACTACAGTTTCTCCTTTATCTAATCAACTTTTAACAGGAACAGTGTCTTTGATTCCTGTATCAGGAGGTTCTTTCGATAACACTAAAAGCTGTACTTTTGCAGACGGCAACGGATATTTATTTGTATACCATTCAAGTTGTGAACCTTCTTATGTAACTTATAACACCGGAGCACAGATATTTAGTATATCTCCTATTACTCTCCAAATAAGAGACTTCATAGGAGTTACGGACAATCTAGGTGTCTCTGTCCGTCCTACTACACTGTCTAACGAACACAACTATAACTTACAAAATCAAGGATGGACTTCTGGTAATAACATATACACAACCAGCCAAACCTTGGTTAACTACGCACTAGGAAGTGCTAGCTTTCAAATAGCCTCTGGTTTGACTATTCCTAACGGAACTATTATAAACGCCGTAGGAGACATAGGTACTTTTTATCTCACTCGGGGGGTGTATGCCGCAGTAGGAAATTGTAACGTAACTATGACCGGGAGTGTAACCGGATATTCCGGTACGACACTATCTGTCAGTATCTATAGTTTGTCACAAGCTGGTGGTACGGGCATAACCGGCAATCCTTTTCCTACGCAATACGGAGGTAACGGATCGTATACTCCAGTAACTCCTTCTGGTTATTACTATCAATTTAACCCTTGGTCTATTTCTTCTGTAAATACCTCTACTATTACTACTTGGTTGAGTGATGAAGGTAACTACCCAAGTAATGCCGACGTGTGGTGGTATTTTAAAGATGATACCGATGTTTTCAATCCGTCTACAACCCAGCCTTCGGTTACACTAGCGACAGCTAACGCTCCTCAAGGACATTACATCCTACCTGCTTTTAATATGAATAGGACGTCCGTATCTGGTATAAACGGGATAACAACTGTTTCTACAACCAGTCGTCCTAGTAATGGTTGTTGGTTCCAAGGTCGTGTATGGTATACGGGTGTTACTAGCTATCAGGCACAGGTTGGAGACGTAAACTACTATACTTGGACCGAGAACATATACTACTCTCAAGTTGTTGAGTCTCCTTCTGATTTCGGAAGTTGTTATCAAGCTAATGATCCTACGTCAGAGAATTTATTTGATTTGCTACCTACGGACGGTGGAGTAATTACTGAGCCGGGAACAGGGACTATCTACAAACTATTTCCTATCCAGAACGGAATGTTAGTTTTTGCAGCTAACGGGGTCTGGTTTATAACCGGAAGCACTGGCATTGGTTTTGCAGCTAATGACTTCACTATGACAAAGATATCGGCAATTAAAACACTGTCAAACCATTCTTTTGTTGATGTCAACGGCCTACCTATGTTCTGGAATGAAGAAGGAATATACGCGGTAGAACCTGCCCAGAGTGGTAGCTTAATGGTTAATCCCATAACTGTAGGAACAATCCTTACCTTTTACAACAACATCCCTACAATTAGTAAACAGTATTGTCGTGGGGCTTATGATCCGATTAATTACATCGTACAATGGACTTACCGTAGTACAGCTGAGACAAACATTTCTAACAGATATCAATACGACAGTATTTTAAACTTTAATATCTACAACAAAGCTTTCTATCCGTTCTCAATAAGCAACAGTCCTACTAGTATCAACGGAATAGTTTACGTCAACTATCCTAATTCAGGACCTACCGCTCCTATAGCTGGCTTTAAATACCCAGCAAGTACGTCGTCATCTTTCTCTTTTGCAGACGAACACGACACTAATTACGTCGATTGGGGGAGTATAAACTACGACTCCTATTTTGTTGTCGGTTATAAACTACATGGGCAAGGTATCCTTAAATCACAGTTTCCTTACGTCTATGTCTATTCTAGAAATAACGGTCAGTACGGGGCCTATTACATCCAAGGACTGTGGGACTTCGCCTCTAACTTTGATAGTAACCGGTGGACTCAGCCACAGTTTATAGAAGTCAATGACGTCAACGCTGTTATGTCATCTAGACGTATTAAGATACGAGGCAGAGGCAGAGCAGTACAATTACAATTTACATCCGTAGATGGACAACCATTTGATATAATTGGCTGGGCTATTTATGAAACTATGGATACAGGTGTTTAGTGGCTAACGATACAGGCGATTTAACTGCTGCTGCCGGTATAGGTATAAATGCCTTAAGTGGCAACTGGCTAGGTGCAGCCATAGGTGCTGTCGGCTTAGGAGCTAGTCTCCTAGGAGGTTTAGGTCAAGCTAATGACTCTAAACAAATGGCTCAACTAGAGGAGCAGAAGGCTGGGGTATCTATGAATACCGCCCAGCTAGAGATGCAGCAGGACACCGTTCGACAACAAGCTATGGAACTGTCTTCCCGGAGAAGTCAGTTAGAGAATGTCCGTAATACTCAAAGAGCTAGAGCAATGGCTATTCAGGCTGGTGTATCTCAAGGCGCTCAGTATGGTTCAGGTAACGCCGGTGGTGTCGCTTCGACACAAAGCCAAGGTGGTTTCGGTTTAGGAGGTATTCTCCAGAATACGCAAGCTGGTGAAAGTATGTTTGCTCTTAATAGAAGTATTGATGCCAATAAGATAACTATGGCACAGCTTGGTGGTCAGGAAGCCTCTGTACAAGGCAACGCAGCTACATGGGCAGGAGTATCCGCAGTCGGCGGTGCTCTTACTAATTCAGGCGGCGCTCTTGGTAAGATGTCTGGCGGTTTTAATTTCAACAGCTTATTCGGTGGCGGTTCGCCATCAGGTTATGGGACTGGTGGTTAATGGACGCTAACTCGGCCTTTAGCCCGAACAATCTGATAGACATAAATACACCGTCTACCCCAGATCAAATTAATATAAACGTCCCTGACATCCAATCGGCTTCGATACCGAATGTTGTAATAGCGGAGTCACGTGCTAATAAAGCCTATACAGGTTTAATGGATGTAATAGGACAAAGCTATCAAGAAATACAACAACAATTTGCGACAGGACAGGAAAATTCTTTCCGCAAAGGAGCTTCGCTAGCTGTAGATGCCCAAGAGACACAGAAGCGTCTCGATGCTCTACAGAAGGCTATGGCTAAAGGAGTTACTCTCACTCCAGATCAAGTCAAGGCGGTTATGGACGGAGGAGTTTTCTCTGACCCAGATACTGTTGTAGAGAAGGCTTATGGCGAAAAGTACGCAAGTACTATCAACCAGTCTGCAGACAGAATACAAGATACTATCCTAGACCAAGCTGCTGTAGACGATCCTGAACAATTAAAGAAATACTTCAGTCAGAGTTCAGACCTTATCGCCAAAAGAGAATGGTGGTTACGTAAAGCTGAGGATATTGAAGAAACACAGGTTAAATCCCAATCTCGTATAGGCTATTGGTTAGATCAGGGTAAGCAACTTATCCCGGGTTATAACGAATGGAAGAACCGTGGGAATGCCCCCGGTGTCGGTATGACTACGGGGATATTACTGGGTGAAAATGAAGAAGCTCAAGGTATGGCGTATCTACGTATGCCTTTGGCGGATATGACTAAAGCTGCTACAGCTACTCTCGATAAACTAACTAAAGATAATCCTTCGTTAGCTGCAAGCTTCGCCAGAAGTATGGCTGGTATGTCTACTACAGATAAAGTCATGAACGATCTCATGACGCCACTGGAAGTGGTTGGTGGCGTAGATACGTTTAAGCTTGCGAAGGGGGTTGGCCTTCGTGCAGAGGGAGTAAGACGTGCTTATAAAGACATCGTTAAATCAACTAATGTCCCGGAAGTAACTAAAGCCACGATAGCTGAAGGAGCAGGAGATTTAAAAGAAGCTGCTGTCCAGCAGTCTGTATCTGATGACGTCAAAGCTGTAAAGACTCCAGCAAGTATTGGAGACATCCAGACACAGGCTAATATCGAGACTTTGACAAGCAATATCAAAGCTCAGACAGATAAATGGACTACTGATCTCACCATCAGTCGTGAACAATATACACGTCTTAAAAGCCAACAAGATGGCTTTCTAGGACGTCTCGTTGACTTAGTCACTAACGTAGCTAAGGTTGAGAGAGTTCCTTGGATTACGGCTACCGAAGACGGTAGGCGTATCCTTATGGAGAAGGTTAAAGAATACTACAAAGGATGGGGTAATTCCATTCTTGACATCGACGTGCGCCAAGATGAATTAAGCGGCGCATGGGTTCATGACATTAAAGTAGGTGCTTACGACGGAGGGCTACATGCCACGCCAGAAGCAGCTATGGCTCATGCCGATATGAATGGAGCAGCCAAGCCAGTTATCGCAGGTAAATCTGTAGATAAGGTTTATTTCTCAGCCGATGAGTTGAAGGACTTTAGAGAAATCCAGATAGGTAGCGACAAGCTTCCTAATGTTATAACAGACACCGGATCAACATTAAGGTATACTACTAAACCCGCAGAAGGCTTAGTTCCTTTTAATAGGACTACAGGCCAGTTTGAAAAAGCACTTACCTCAGATCAAGTCAAATTAGAACAACAAGGACTGGGATATTATTATGTAATATCTAAACCTCTTAATGAGACGGAAACCTTCATCCGTGATGGTCTCATTTATGGCAAAGAGGCAAAATCAACATCCAGCGATACAGGATGGCGAGCCCAAGCGAATAGTTTACTTGGTTGGGTCAGAGGCGCTAGCGATACATTATCTATTAAAGAAACAGAGCAGCGTGTTAAGACTGCTTATGTCCAGAGTAAGTTCCTACAACTTGCTAAAGAAGAGATGAAGTTTGTAGAAGACGTAGTTAGAGGCAGGATTAAAACTGATCCTATAACTGGCGAACCTATGACTCGTCTCAACGGTAAGATCAGACAATACACTGGTAAGATTACAGGCGGTAACAAAGAAGTCTTTGAGCAGTTCAACCGTGCCTTAGACTATGCCCGTAAAGCAGAGGACCCTGTTACTAAACTACCGGGGTATTTCTTCCAGACTCCGTCTGAGTTACACAACTTCTACACCCAAGCCTTCTCACGCGCTCCTTCGTTTGAAGAGACACAGGCTTACTTCGCATTTACACGTGCGTATGAATATGACCTAGCTCTTCGCAACATCAGAAGTTATACCAACAAAATGCGCCTAGGTGCTGAGCGTTGGAGTCTACAGACTATGAAAGCTGAGACTGGACCGGAGAGTTCAGCTTGGTTTGACGCAGTACAGCGTAAGTCAGTACCCCGTACTGAAGACACGATGTTGTTTCATAAAGGCAACGGCGATCACAGAATTCTTAATTCGTCTTCTATACCAAAGGCTGTCAGAGATGACATAGAAGATGGTGTCAAAACTGGTCGCTATAAGATTGTAGAAATTTATGACCCTGAGGCTAGAGTTCTCAATTACCAAGAGAAAGGCGGGATTAACGCACGTATCCGATACGTCGTATCAGACAACCTGTCATCTAAGCCTTTAGAGATGGATCAGGTAGGTCGTAGAGGTGGTGGGCACTTCGAATACGACTACGACCATTACATCAAACAACCTAAAGTACGTCCTGAGTGGAGTGGAGGCAAACTCTACCACTGGTACGAAGGTGATCAGACGTTGATGCCTATTGATAATACAGCTAAGGGCAGAGATGTAGCTGCTAAGTTCAATCAAGTCCGTAAGCTTATTAAGGACGGCAAAAGTACTGAAGCTAAAGCTTTTGTTCAGGCTAATTTAGATGTGCCTTGGAAAGACATTCAGAGTTGGTTTAGACCTACGAAAGATCAAGTTACGGGTAAGATGAACCCGGCTAGGTTTAACCTAGACCATGACTTTGAAGTAGTGTCTAAAGGTGCTTCTATCAATGAAAAGAGTGCAGAGCTTAGAGATAAGTTCTGGAATAAGAACCGCAGTCATAATTCATTTGTTGATGGCACAAGACATGGTTCATTAGCCAGAAACTTCCAAGTCGCTTACACAGGTGAGCGGGATGCCTATGATTTGTTTTCGTTAAAGAACGAAGGCAACAGATATAACCCTGTATACAAATATGAACCAGCTAAGATGCTGGACCCTATCCCTACCCTCACTAGGGCATTGGATAGGATTACTAACTCCATGTACATGGATGACTACAAGATTTACGCAGCCGAACACTGGCTGCAGGAGAACTACAACCTTCTGAAAGAAGATCAGGAAGTGATGCGTTCGGCTCCCTTCCATTACTTCAATAACATCAACAACGCCTCCTTCCGCAGAGATGCTCCGAAGGAGATGGTTGGTAACGCTTTAAGCAACTGGTATAAAGCTAAGCAATTGATCGGTACGCCAGATACGTTCATGACTGGTGTGCATCAAATTAAGACGTTCTTACATGACTCTGCGTACGAGAAGTATGGTCCGAGAGGGGATAGCTTAGTTCCTGATTGGATGTTAGATAGGGTAAGAAGTCCGGTGGACTTTGCCAGAAGTATGGCATTTCATACCAAACTAGGACTGTTCAATCCAGCTCAGATATTGACCCAGTCTATGACTTATCTAAACATTTTCGCCTTAGCACCCAAGAGTGCTGTCCAAGGTAGTTTAGGTGCACTATTTCACCAATGGAGCCGTATAAACAGAAACCCTGAAATCGTCGCTGGCCTTGGTAAGTACGCCGAGAAGTTTGGCTGGAAAGCAGGGCACTTCGAAGAAGCAATGAGAACACTAGACCGCACAGGCTTTGCTAACGTCGGTGGTGAATTCTCATTAGATAACGCTATGCGTCATTACTACATCCGTAATGGAGTGAGACAATTCTTAGATGCAGGTCAGATATTCTTTAAAGAAGCTGAGCGTAACTTCAGGTATGGTGCGTGGTATACTGCGTTCCATGAATATAGACTAGCCAACCCAGTCAGTAAGATCGGCGATAAAGAACTTGGACAGATACTACGTCGTGCAGATGACCTCACTACTAATATGTCTCGTGCCAGTAATTCTATTCTTTCTAAAGGCATACTAAGCGTACCCACCCAATTCCTAACTTACCAAATACGTCTGGCAGAACAATTCTGGTCTAAGCGTATTGGCGAGACCCTAGCTGAGCGTACTAAGAGACGTGCGTTGCTATTCGGTATATACTCGACAATGTTCGGAGTGCCGGGTGCGATGGGATTAAGTGGGCTACCTATAGGCGACTACTGGCGTAAAGCTGCCCTAGAGAATGGGTACGTTGTCGGAGAAGACGGTGCCTACTCGTTGATGTACGAAGGCTTGCCTTCTCTCATCGGTGCTTTGATTACCGGAGACGGTGACTTCAAAACAGGTAATTGGTATAACTGGAATGACAAACTAGGCGCTAACGGATTCTCTCCGTTTAAAGATATTCTTCGTTCTGATGCTACTTGGTATAAGATATTAGGGGGTGCATCAGGATCAGTAATTGGCAATACCTTAGCTGATATGGACGGTCTGTGGCATGCAGTTAAAAGCATGGTCAGTGGCCAGCCAGAAGACGAAGCATTTCCGATGAAACTTGATGACTGGATGCGAATTCTTAATGAAGCCTCCTCTTTCAGCCAAGCCAGACGTTTGATATATGCTTTAGAATTTGGTAAATGGCAGAGTAAAAATGAAGCTTTTATCACAGATACGTCTAAAGCTAACGCAGTCTTTATGGCTCTTACTGGTCTTCAGCCTCAACAGCTAGATGATGCCTATACAAAACTTTGGACTAAGCGGGAAGAGAAGGAAGCTTATAAAGAAGCCGTCAATAGATTTACCCGAGAATTTCACAGAGCTTATGATTCTGACAACGATCCAGAACAATTCCGGGACTACATGCGACGTGCCTTCTCCGAACTGTCTGCAGTAGGATACCCTAAAGAAAAGTGGGTTGAAGTCATTCAATCAGCTTCTAGGGGTTATGAAAGCCTTATCAATGGCATCGACTACAACTACTACTTCAAAGACGTTCCAGATAACCGTCGGGATAAAGCACTTGATGCTTATGTCAAACAACTACAAATCAATCGTGCGAAAGAACAATAATGGCTGATTTTAACCCACAGTTTTCAACTCCTACCCCTAACTACCTCAAAGATTCTAAAGCGATTGATCAACCTTATTCAATTCAAGCTGTAGACCAAAGTCTAGCAATAGGATTAAAAACTGCTGCTACTGAATTAGAAGGTGGAGTTAAGTTAGCTGACAGTACAATTAAAAGTGTTATCTCCGATAAAGAAGACAAGTTAATCCGTGAACGTAGAGAACGCTTTATGGGTCAGCTCGATGAAGTCCTAGGTAATAAAGGAACTAATCCTTCTTCTGATCCTATGAATGCTAGGGCTGAAGATGGAAGTACACCTCCTAGTCAGGATTTGATGCCAGATACCGGGGCTCCAGCTCCGTCTGCTGTCGATCGTGGAATAAATACTATAGAAAGGTTACAGAACGCTAGAGATCAAGCGGGTAAATTTCGTACTACGTCCTTTGATGCGGATATTGATAGAGAATTAAAGAACTTAAGAGCCCAGTGGCCCGGCTATAGAGAGTACATCGACGAACAAGCCAGTAAGATAATAGGGTATAACGTAGCTAATAAACTCGTAGCAGATAAGATTGCACAGATAAATGAACTAACTACTGCATCTCGGGCTGAGAAAGATAAGGTAGAAACTTTCATCAGGTCTAACATGAAAGTTCCCGGTATGGCTGAGGCGGCAGAGAACTTTGCTGCAGGCAGGATTGATCAATTTGCTATCTATCGTATGGTTAATAAATACGATGTCGATCACGCACAGTTAGAAGACAAGAAATTGGCTTGGGAGGCGGCTCAAGCAGATAAGAATCTGAGCCAGCAAAGGGCTGCAGATGTCGGAGAGGCTGCGGTATCTCATTACGTAACAGCTGCTTATAGATATAACCGACTTGCTAATGGAACTGATCCTCTCCAGACAGCTCAGGAGATGCATGATTCGTTAGTAGCCATAGGCACTGACCCGAGTAAATATCCGGGGGATGCCGCCATGGTTGAACTACAAAATAAATACGAAATGGCTAAGGCTGATGCTACCCAGAAGATTCAGACGGCGGTGTTTACCCCTAACGCTAAAACAGGTAGATCATTAGCTGATGACTGGGGTGTTGATAACGCCAACAAGTTCATCAGAACTGCCATAGATGGTACGTTCGGTACTACGTCTAAATTATTTAGTGGTAAAGACTTTGCATTAGCTGAAAGTAATCAACGACGTACTGCGGCTATCACTTCAGATGCAAACATGGCTCTTCTGCATAGTGATATCGGCAGAGAAGCTGCTATGTCAAAAGCAGTAGCACAAGACCCTGCTATGTCTGCTGTAGTTACCCAAAAGCTTATGACTTCTAAAGATTATATGCCTAAGTTGAATAACTTCGTCGAGAGTAAAACATTTGCAGCTGTTACTCAAACGAATAACAACATCGGTATGAAACCTACTCTGAAACAAGACATCAACGATACTAAAGGCACAGACGGCAGTGACTCGGAAAAGGGTATCGCTGTTAAGACGTTTGCTGACGTCTATAAAGTAATTACCGATCCTAAGACTTCGGACAAGTCTAAGCTTAATGCAGCTACATATCTATTCGACTCGTCTAATAAAGGTTTTTTACAAGACATTGCTAAGGAAGGTATAGACGCACAGGGTAATCCTACTAAAGGACAGATTGATGTCTTCGAGCAAGTAACTAATCCTAAACTCTCGGAAGAGATGTACAAGCTTAGTCAACGTACTGGAGATAAAACGATATGGAATAAGTATACCAGTCTTGCCCAACATGAGTTTGGGGTTAAGATGGTTACTGATATCCAGAACCTCAACAATCTTCAAGATTCTTCAAGTCTATACGGTGCTCAGTGGCACTATTCCTACGACGACGAAGCCAAACAGTTATATCCTCTCCATGCTGATGGGACACACCTGACCCGT
>Ga0181531_10000981_pt1 | contig 18499 bp, 19 predicted proteins | sample PEATcosm2014_Bin_38_FD_119743 | JGI IMG/M metagenome (GOLD analysis project Ga0181531, IMG submission 119743) | Peatland microbial communities from MTU Mesocosm Facility, Houghton, MI, USA - PEATcosm2014_Bin11_10_metaG | ecosystem: Environmental > Terrestrial > Soil > Wetlands > Peat | place... | reverse complement strand
TTTGTCGCCACCATCTATGGGGTGGGAATCGCCAATCTCTTCTTTCTGCCTTTCGCCGGCAAGATGAGGATTCGCTTGCGCGAGGAGCACCAGCGGCGCGAGATGATGCTGGAAGGCGTGATCTCGATCCTTGAAGGGATGAATCCGCGCATGCTGGAGGTGAAGCTGGCGGGCTTTCTGGATGACGCCAGCCGGGAGAAGAAAGAGCGCGCCGCATGAGCTCGCGTCCACAGAGGGGCCATGTCAGCCAGGATCGCTGGCTGGTGTCCTATGCCGACTTCATCACCTTGTTGTTCGCCTTTTTCGTGGTCCTCTACGCCTCATCGAAGGCAGATCAGAAGAAGCAGATGCAGGTGTCCGAAGCGATCGACTCCGCATTCCGCTCCCTGGGCATCTTTCCCGACGCAAAACGCCGCCCCGACAGCGCCAACAGCGCAACGGAGGCCACCGAAAAACCTGCCATCCCGATGAACATCGTGATGGGCGAGGATGTGCTTGCCCCTGCCAGAGTCAAGGAAGACCTGGAGAATATCCGCCGGGAGCTGCAGCAGACGCTCTCCAACCAGGTTGCCCAACACACCGTCTCCATCCAGATGGGCCGGGACGGGCTGGTCATCAGCTTGCGCGAGGCGGGGTTCTTCAGCTCCGGATCTGCGAACCCACGGCCTGAGACACTCGAGACACTGCGCCAGATCGCCGCGAAGCTAGGCCGCACCCCGTACGACCTGCGCATCGAGGGGCATACCGATAACATCCCCATCCACACCGTTGAATTCGACTCGAACTGGGAGCTCTCTTCGGCGCGCGCCACGCGCATTGCACGGCTTTTTCTCGACATGAAAGCCATGCCGGCCGACCGGCTTTCGGCGGCCGGCTATGCCGAGTTCCACCCGGTGGCCAGCAACGCGACCGCCGGCGGCCGGGCGGAGAACCGCCGCGTCGACCTGGTAGTGCTGCCCCGCTCGAAGATTGATTTCTCCATGCCCGGGGTCCCCCACCCTACCGGCACCTGGCGCAAGATCACCGACGAGCAGTGAGCGGGGTTGGCGGAGTGCATCTACTCCACGCCCAGCACTTTGACGATGACCCGCTTCCGGCGCTGGCCGTCGAATTCGGCATAGAACACCCGCTGCCAGGTTCCCAGGTCCAGTTTTCCGCCGGTCACCGGCAGCGTAGTTTCGTGGTGCAGCAGCAGCGATTTCAAGTGCGCGTCGCCATTGTCCTCGCCGGTCTGGTGGTGCCTGTAATCTGGCCGCGCCGGGGCCAGTTCCTCCAGCCACTTGCCGATGTCCTCAATCAACCCGCTTTCCAGGTCGTTCACATATACGGCCGCCGTGATGTGCATGGGAGAGACAAAGCAAAGGCCATCCTTGACACCGCTTCGCCGGACAATCTGCTCCACCTCATCGGTAATGTGGACCATCTCCCGCCGCTTGCGGGTTTCAAACACCAGATACTCCGTGTGACTCTTCATTTCGGCCTCCCAGCGCCGCTCCGTTCAGGGGGCGACATTGGCGTCCAACCTTTATCCTAAAGAAAGCCGTGGCCCCAACCAACGACCTCACTGCCGAATCGCTCTCCCAGCGTGGACTCGACCTGCTCGCGGCCGGTTCGCCTGCCGCCGCGGCCGAATCTTTTCGCGCGGCTATCAAGGCGGATCCGACGCTCATCGAGGCGTACCACGGACTCGTTCGCGCCCTGCGCGATGCGGGTCAGCTGAATCAATCCATTGCCGCGGCCCTGGCGCTGACCGTGCTGACGCCCGGCGATCCGCTGGCTCAGACGGCGCTGTCTATTTCATTGCAGCATGCCGGGCAGGTGCCGCAGGCGGAAGCCGCCGCCGCCAGGGCGCGCGTTCTGGAGTGGAAGATTCAGCTTCAATCCCCGCCGGACGAGGAATCGCTGCCTTGAAGACCCGACCCCGGCGCACTTCCGCCGAGCGGCTGCGCTGGATGCACGATCGGCTCGCCGAAGCATACGGTCCCCAGCGCTGGTGGCCGGCCCAGACTCCTTTTGAAGTGATCCTGGGCGCTTATCTTACCCAGAACACCGCCTGGAAGGCGGTCGAGCGGTCCCTGGCCAACCTGCGCGATGCGGGAGCGCTTAGCGTTGAAGGGCTGCGCTCCATTGCGCTGGAAGACTTGCAACGCCTGATTCGGCCGAGCGGGTTTCACACCCGCAAGGCGCTGGCGCTCAAGGCGTTTGTGGCGATGCTGGACGAGGAGTTTCAGGGTTCGCTCGATACCCTCGCGGCCACTCCCACACCGACCCTGCGACGCCGCCTGCTGGCTCTGCCTGGAGTCGGTCTGGAGACCGCCGACGCGATCCTGCTCTACGCCCTCAACCATCCCGTGCCAGTTGCCGACGAGTATCTCCGCCGCATCGCCGAGCGGCATGAGTTGGAGACGCTGCCGGCAGGCCGCGGCCGCAAAGGATACGAGTTGCTGGTTGAACTTACACGCAAGGCCTTCGCCGCAGATCCCGTTGCCAGCCAGACCGGACTTTTCAACGAGTTTCACGCCCTGACTGTCGCCGTGGGAAAGGCGCACTGCAGCAGGACGGCCCACTGCACCGGATGTCCCCTGGCCGCGGACCTTCCTGTCGCCGGCTCCGCCGCGAATTTGGGCAAATGCAGCGAGTTAGCCCCCGCTTCGTGGGGTTAGCGAGTCAGCAAGTTAGCGGGCGGCATCGATTGGCGCAAGTTTCACCCTTCCGCGGGTCGGCAAAGCCGACGGACGACTCTACGGAGCAGCGGCACGCATCTTTTCGAGCCGGCGGTTGCTTTCTTGCGCAGGAATTTTGCTGATTTTTTTCTACAAACTATTGATTGTAAGACACTTACAAAGTCGATTTTGCGACTCTATTTCGCTGCAACTCATTGATTTTGTTTGGGTTATCTTCTTTTTCCGCGGCAATTTCGAGGAGGGGGGGGACGGGGGCACCGGACAAATAGGCGAATATACGGAGAATATGTACCCCGGGTTGGGCACCAACAAGGCCTCGTTTTTCCCTGGAACTCCTGCTGGTTGGAGCAGGTTCAGGTTTCAGGCTAACAGGATCTGGGAAATAATCTGCAAAAGACAGTCAGGAACTGGGAAGCGAGAGCAAGGAGAACCGCGGCGGATTCCTTGTACTATCTCTTTTTGGGTGAAGAAGCATCGTTCCAGTCCCCACACACGTAGAGCTCGCCAAAGGCCAAGGCCAGGAGGAATTATGCCGGGCGAAGGAAAGGCAACCGGATCAAGAATAACCATGCACGCGGTTTCAAGCCTTGATGGGTTCATCGCGAGGAAGGACAACAGTGTCTCCTGGCTCGATGCCAATGGAGGCGTCTACGAAGCCGGAATCTCCATTTCGGCGGAAGAAGCCGCGACCTTTGTGAAAGCCATAGATTGTTACGTACTCGGTTCTCGCACATATGAACTCGCACTCGAACTGGGCTGGCCCTACGGCGATACTCCGGCAGTCGTGGTGACCGGCAGGGAATGGCCAGCGGTGAAAGAGAGCGTCGAGTTCTATTCGGGCGATCTGGAAACGCTGGTTCACGTGAAACTCGCGCCGCGATTTCAAAACATCTGGCTGGTGGGTGGGGCCCTGTTATGCCAGCGTTTTCTGGAGCTCGGCCTGGTGGACGAAATCAGGTTGACCATAGCCCCTGTCCTATTGGGCGACGGACTCAGGCTATTCGGTGGTTCGCCGACGGAGAAGAGGTGGGATTTGAAGAACGTGGTTGCTTACAAGAATGGTTTTGTCGAGTTATCCTACGCCGCGTCCACCGTTTCAGTGCATGAGAAGAGAGCATGACAAAAGCGTTCCGATCAACGCGCGTTCTTCTGCCGGAGGGCCTGGCTCCGGCAACGCTGACAGTGGAGAGTGGGCGCATTTGTGAAGTGCGCGGTTGGAGCGATGTCCCCGCGGGCGCAATGCTCAAGGACGCCGGCGACTCCGTTCTTCTACCCGGCCTGGTAGACACGCATGTCCATATGAACGAGCCCGGCCGCACGGAGTGGGAGGGTTTTTGGACGGCCACGCGGGCTGCAGCCTCGGGCGGCGTGACTACGCTGGTGGATATGCCGCTGAACTGTGTTCCCGAGACGACCGATTTGGATGCCCTGGAGGCCAAACGCGACGCGGCGCGGAACCAGGCGTGGGTGGATTGGGCAGCCTGGGGCGGTGTCGTCCGGAGCAACGCTGGGGCCCTTCCGGCGCTGGTGCGGGCTGGGGTTGCGGGGTTCAAGTGCTTTCTGGTTCACTCCGGAATCGACGGCTTCGCATGGGTGGACGAGGCGGAACTGCGGCTGGCACTGGACCGGTTGCGCGGCACGGGCTTGCCGCTGCTGGCTCACGCCGAAGTTGCCGGCCCGGTGACGGCGGCCACCGAGGTACTGAATCGAGAGGGTGCGGATTGGCGGAAGTACGCCACCTACCTGGCCTCGCGGCCGGACGCCGCGGAGGAAGAGGCCATCGCCCTGCTGATTCGCCTGGCGGAGGAGTTCGGCACGCCCATCCACATCGTGCATCTTTCCAGTGCGAAGGCGCTGCCGCTGCTGGCGGAGGCACGGGGACGAGGTGTGCCGGTGACGGTAGAGACCTGTGTCCACTATTTATGGTTTTCGGCGGAAGAGATTCGCGATGGGACAACGGAGTACAAGTGCGCGCCGCCGATGCGAGGGGCAGCTAACCGCGAAGCGTTGTGGAACGCGCTGGAAGAGGGATTGATCGAAATGGTTGTAACAGACCATTCGCCGTGCCCGCCGGAGATGAAGCGGCGCGACGAGGGCCGATGGGATGAAGCCTGGGGAGGGATTGCGGGCCTGGGGCTGGCGCTGCCCGTGCTGTGGACAGCGATGGCTCGTCGCGGCGTAGGGATTGAGCGGCTGGGCGCATGGATGGCCGCCGGACCCGCGCGGCTGGCTGGGTTGGCGGGACGGAAAGGAACCCTCAGCGCAGGGGCGGATGCGGACTTTGTGGTTTTCGATCCGGACACAGCGTGGACGGTTGCGGAGGCTGATCTGCACTTCCGGCACAAGGTTTCGCCTTACCTGGGCGCGGAGTTGCGAGGGCGGGTGCTGGAGACCTGGCTGCGCGGCGAGCAAATCTTCCGCGGGGATGAATTCCAGGGCGACGCACGCGGCAGAGAACTGGTGCGCCGATGAGAGATCGCGCGCTGCGGGCGATCGCGGAGTGCAAGCGCATTGCCGCGATGAGCGAAGAGCCGGGACGCATCGTGCGCCGGTTCCTTACGCCGCCGATGCGCCAGGTTCATGCACTTTTGCGCGGCCGCATGGAAGCGATGGGAATGAGTGCCGAGGTGGATGCGGCAGGCAATCTGCGCGGGCTTTGGCAGCCCCGGAATACGGGGGGCAAGCGGCTGGTTCTGGGATCGCACATCGACACGGTGCCCGATGCCGGCGCATTTGATGGCGTACTCGGTGTGGCGCTGGCTCTGGAATGGGTGGAGGTTGCGCAGGAACTCGGGTTGCCGCTGTCCATCGAAGTAATCGCATTTTCAGAGGAAGAGGGTGTGCGCTTTGGCGTGCCGTTTCTAGGGAGCCGCGCGGTGGCGGGACACTTCGACTCCGCACTGCTCCTGTTGAAAGATGCGGAGGGTATCTCGGTTGAGGACGCAATCCGCGATTTCGGCCTGGATCCTAGTCGCATAGGGGAAGCGGCCTTGCATCCGGATGCGGCCGGGTTTGTGGAGATTCATATCGAGCAAGGCCCGGTGCTGGAAGCGGAGGATCTGAGGATTGCAACGGTGAGCGCGATTGCGGGTCAGACGCGACTTAGTTTGGCATTCAAAGGTCATGCCAACCATGCGGGGACAACCCCGATGCGCCTGCGCCGCGATGCGCTGGCCGCCGCCGCGGAGTGGATCACGGCGGTAGAATCGTTGGCTGAACGCTCGGACGGCATGGTAGCCACAGTAGGCAAAGTAAGGGTGGAACCCAATGCGGGCAACGTGGTTCCGGGATTTGTGCAGGTGAGTTTGGACGTTCGCCACTCTGACGATGCCGCTCGCGCTGCCGGTGTGGAGGAGATGCTGGCCAGGGCGGCCGGCATCGCTGAGCGGCGCGGCATTGGCCTGGACCGCCGAGACCAGTTGGACCAGCTGGCGGTGCCCATGGATGAGCGGTTGACGGCACTGCTGGGCTCTGCCATCGAGGCGGCTGGCTTTCCGCTGAAGACGATGGCCAGCGGGGCCGGCCACGATGCGATGGTGATGGCCGGCAAAGTGCCCACTGCGATGCTCTTTTTGCGCAGCCCAGGAGGCATCAGCCACCACCCGGCTGAAACGGTGCTCGAAGAGGACGTAGAGGCCGCGCTGCATGTGGGTCGTGAGTTTCTGAGGCGCATGGCCAGCGATGTTGGATAGAATTCTCAAACGAGGTAAAGATTTGCATCATCCTCTGTTGAATCACTTGGGAGCAACGCGAAGCAGCCTGCGGCCGGATCACCTGCTGCAAACGCCGGACACGTTTGTCCGCACGCCGTTGCCAGGCGCTGTGGGCGTGGAGTTTATCGTCCACGTGTCTCCAGCTGTGGGGGCGCGATTCGCGCAGACGACGGCGGAGTTTGCTGCCGGGGGCACGCTGGGACCAACGCCGGCGCAGAGGTTCATCTATGTGCTGGACGGCGAACTCGAGCTGAACGCCGGCGGCGAACGGCACACGCTCGGTGCAGGCGGCTTTGCCTATCTGCCGCAGGGCGCACCGCACACCGTGCAAGCTACAGTCACTTCGCGCGCCGCATTGATTGGGAAGAGTTATGCTGCTTTGGCAGGCGATGGAGAGGATCTGCCGAAGATTCTTGTAGGGCAGGAAGCGGACGTGCCTTCCATTGCTCTGGGCGGCGATGAGGCGTTGCGGGTTCGCGCGCTGATGCCGGACGACGCGGCATACGACTTTGCGGTGAACACTATGACTTACGATCCCGGCGCAGCGCTGAGCATGGTGGAGATTCACGTGATGGAGCACGGCCTGCTGATGCTGGAGGGCGGCGGCATCTACAGGCTCGGCGATGCGTGGTATCCGGTGGAGGCGGGCGACTTTATCTGGATGGCGCCCTACTGTCCGCAGTGGTTTGGCGCGCTGGGCAAGCGGCCGGCGAAATACCTTATCTTTAAAGACTGGCGCAGGCATCCACTGGGAGCGTGACACGCGATGGGCACACGACCGAAACTGTCGATCGATAGGCTGCTGGCGGAGTTGGCGGCGTTGGCGAGGATCTCCGCGGCCGAGCCGCCGGTGGTGACGCGGGTGGTGTTCAGCGAGGCGGACAAGCATGCGCGCGCCTACGTGAAGGCTCTTTGCGCGGACGCCGGTCTCACGGTGTTTGAAGATGCGGTTGGCAATACATTCGCCCGCTGGAACGGCACGGAAGCGGAATTAGCTCCGGTGGGTACCGGTTCGCATATCGACGCGATTCCCAACGCGGGCGCGTATGACGGAACGGTGGGAGTGCTGGGCGGGCTGGAGGCGATTCGCGTCCTGAGGCAGCTCGGGTTCGCCCCACGGCGATCGATCGAACTTGTGATCTTTACCGCCGAGGAGCCTACCCGCTTCGGCATCGGATGTTTGGGCAGCCGCATGATGGCGGGGGTTCTAACGCCGCAGCAGGCGCTCGCCTTGCGTGACAAGGAGTGCCGCGGTCTGGACGAGTTGCGCGCGGAGTGCGGATTCACCGGCACGCTCGAATCGGTTGCGTTGACTGCGGGCCGCTTCCACCAGTTTGTCGAATTGCATATCGAGCAGGGACCGCTTCTGGAGGAGGAAGGAATCGACCTCGGAGTGGTCACGCATATTGCCGCACCGGCCAGCCTGCGCATCCAGATTGAAGGCGAGGGCGGCCACGCGGGCGCCCGGCTGATGGCGGGCCGCAAAGATGCCCTGGCGGCGGCAGCCGAGTTGATTCTTGCGCTCGAAGGAGCGGCCAAGTCGACCGGCGTTGTTGATACCGTGGGCACGGTGGGCGTTTGCGAGGTCTTTCCCGGCGCGGTCAACAGCATTCCCTCGCGCGTGCGGATGGAAACCGACATCCGCGACATTGACGGAGCGCGCCGCGACCGTGTGCTCGATGCTTTGCGGGCAGCATGCACGGAAACCGCTGCACGGCGCGGAGTGACCATCACGACGGACCTGGTCAACGCCGATCCGCCGGCTACCTGCGACCCCACGATTCTGGCAGCCTTGGAAGAGTCGGCGGGCGAGGCGGGCCGGAGTTCAAAGCGGATGGTCAGCCGCGCCTATCACGATTCTCTTTTTATGGCGCGCATCGCGCCGGTTGCCATGCTGTTCATCCCCTGCCGCGGCGGGGTCAGCCACCGGCCTGACGAGTACGCCTCGCCGGAGTCGATTGGGGCGGGCGTTCACGTTCTGGCGCGGACCCTGGCGAGGCTGGCTGTTTGACGCAGGCACTTTGCAACTTTGCCGATTCGTTGTAAGCTATGCCTCAACCCGCAGGAAGATCCCTGCTTCCCCGAAGCCATGAACACGAATGCGACAAACCGCATTGTAGGCAGCCCCGTCCCCCGCAAAGAAGGGATGGACAAGTTGCTGGGCCGAGCGCGTTACGTGGACGACATCGAACGGGAGGGCATGTGGCACGGAGCTACGGTTCGCAGTTCCATCCCGCGCGGGCTCATACGCTCGGTAGGCTTCGATCACCGCATCGACTGGACCGAATTCACGATCGTTACCGCCGCCGACATTCCCGGAAACAATACCATTCAGCTCATCGTCGCGGATCAACCCTGCCTTGCGGACGGGATGGTGAACCACTGCGACGAGGCGATTCTGCTGCTTGCGCATCCCGACAAACACAAGTTGCGTGCGGCCGTGAATGCCGTGCGGGTGGAATACGAAGCGTTGCCGCCGGTCTTCACCATTGAGGAGAGCGAGCGGCAGAACACGATCGTGTGGGGCGCGGACAACCTGTTGAAAAGCTTTCTGCTAGAAAAAGGCGACGTGGATTCGGCATGGGCACGCGCCGCAAATATTGTCGAAGGAGAATACCGCACCGGCGCGCAGGAGCATCTTTACATCGAGAATAACGGCGTGATTGCCGAGTGGAGCGCGGAAAACGGGGTCACGGTGTGGGGCTCTCTGCAGTGCCCCTTCTATGTGCACAGGTCGCTGCTCGCGGTCTTCGACCTGCCGGAGGACAAGGTACGCGTGATTCAGACCGAGACGGGCGGCGCCTTCGGCGGCAAGGAGGATTACCCTTCGACGCTTGCCGCTCATGCGGCTTTGCTGGCGATGAAAAGCGGGCATCCGATCAAGATGATCTACGACCGGATGGAGGACCTTGCGGCCACGACCAAGCGGCATCCTTCACGCATTCGACATCGCACTGCGCTCGATAAGGACGGAAAGCTTTTGGCCATGGACATTGACCTGGCCACGGACGGCGGCGCGTACTCCACGCTCTCATCGACGGTGCTTTCGCGGGCTACGCTGCACTCGCCGGGACCTTATGTGTGTGCAAACGTGCGCGTCCGCTCGCATAGCTGGGCAACGAACACTGTGCCGTACGGAGCGTTTCGCGGCTTTGGGGCACCGCAGGCCATCTTCGCGATCGAGCGGCACATGGATGAGATCGCAGCGGCTATCGGCCTGGACCCGATTGAGTTGCGCCGGAGAAATTTTCTCCATGATGGCGACACAACCGCGACGGAACAGGTGATGCGGGAGCCGGTGATTCTGGACAAATTGCTCGTTCGCGCACTGAGGGAAAGCGACTATTACGCAAGGCGAGCCCAGTTCTCAAGGGATAACGCTGGGAGCACCATCAAGCGCGGGATGGGCATTGCGGCTTTCTATCACGGTTCCGGGTTTACCGGATCCGGTGAGCGGTATTTGAACTCGCTTGCAGGGGTGGACGTGACGCCGGAGGGAAGGGTCCGCGTGCTGGTGTCTAGCACTGAGTTCGGACAGGGAACGAATACCGTGCTCACACAGGTTGCCGCGGAAGCAATCGGGATCGACTACGCCGATGTGGTGATGGCTCCGCCAGACACGGGCGTCGTTCCCAACAGCGGTCCAACCGTTGCTTCCCGCACAACGATGGTGGTTGGGCGGCTGATCGAGCGCGCCTGTTTGCAGCTCGTGGGCCTGTTGCAAAAGAGTGCGGGACTTAACGAGCATTATTCGCGGGAAGAGTTCTTCGCCGCATGCGAACGCCATCGCGCGACGCGCGGCGAAGTCGTATCGCTGTGCCGCTACGAGGCGCCTCCGGGCATCTTCTGGGACGATCAGAAGTATCGCGGGGAAGCCTATCCAGCGTTTGCGTGGTCGATCCAGGTGGCGCAGGTCGCGGTGGACACCGTCACCTGTTGCGCTGAGGTTGAAGAGTTCTGGTCGGTGCAGGAGGTGGGCCGCGTGATCAATCCTGTGCTGGCCGGGGGACAGATTGAAGGCGGCATCGCGCAAGGCATTGGCTATGCGCTGTATGAGAAGGTTCTCTTGCAGAACGGCCACATGATCAACAATCAGATGACGAACTACATTATGCCCACCGCCGAAGACGTGCCGCCGATTCACGTTTTCTTTGAAGAGATTCCGTTTCAACATGGCGGCTATGGGGCCAAAGGGATCGGGGAGCTGCCGCACGACGGCCCAGCTCCGGCCATTCTGAATGCGATCAAGGATGCCACGGGCGTGAGCCTCCATGCGATTCCGCTGCTGCCCGAGGACTTGTTCGCGGAGCTCGCCGCGCACGAGCGATTGGTGGAGGCTCCGCTTCCATGAGCACACGCTGGCCCATCGTTCACTTCACGGTCAATGGCCAGAGTTGTGCCGTGCAGGCGCCGCCGATGAAACGGCTGCTGGATGTACTGCGCGAAGACCTGCGCCTGACGGGAACCAAGGAAGGTTGCGGCGAAGGGGAGTGCGGCTCCTGCTCGGTGCGAATGAACGGCGAGCTGGTAAACAGTTGCCTGATTCCGGTGCTGCAGGCTGAGGGCGCCCACATACAAACGGTCGAAGGGCTGGCAACAGATAGTGAATTGCATCCGCTTCAAAGGGCATTCCTGGCTTGCGGCGGAGCGCAGTGCGGGATTTGCACGCCCGGTATGTTGATGGCTGCTGCGCAACTGCTCGAATGCAATCCGCATCCCAGCCTGGCCGAGATTCGCGAAGGACTCGCGGGGAATCTCTGCCGATGTACGGGGTTCATACGGATTTTCGAATCGGTCATCGCGGCCGCGGCAGACAGCACAACGCCGGTCTCGGGGCAGACGGCCCATGCGCGGTAATCCGGATGCGCACGAGATGATCGCGCCCGGCAGGCTGGACGCGGTGCTGGACCTGCTGGCCCGCGCGCCAGGTGAGTGGACGCCGATCGCGGGCGGCACTGAGTTGATGGTGGCTCATGCGGCGGGCCGGCTGGAAGCGCGGAAGCTGGTGAGCCTTTGGGGCATTCCCGGCTTGCAGTTTATCGAGACTACATCCCAGAGCATTGTTATCGGCGCGGGCACGACGTTTCGCGATCTGCGCGCGCACGCGGGTATTGCAACGGAGTTGCCGCTGCTGGCCAAAGCAGCAGGATGGATTGGCTCCATCGCCAACCAAAGCCGCGCCACCGTGGGCGGCAATCTCGTCAACGGATCGCCGGCGGCGGATTCTTCGCCCGCGCTCCTTGTCTACGATGCGGAGATCGAGTTGGCGTCGGTGCGGGGACGCCGCCGCATTCCCTATTCGGAATTCCACACCGGTTACAAGCTCAACGCCATGGCACCGGATGAGTTACTTTTTGCAGTGCATCTGCCACTGAGATTCGCCGGTCATCGGCAGTACTTGCGCAAGGTTGGAACGCGGCGGGCCATGGCCATCGCGAAAGTTGCGCTTGCGGGAACGGCGCTTTTCGAGAGCGGCGAGGCAAGTGAAATTCGCCTGGCAGCCGCAAGCCTCGCGCCCTTTCCCACACGGCTCTATCGGACCGAAACCGCAGTGCTGCACCAACCGATCGATTCGCGCACGATTCAATCCGCGCGGGAGGCACTGCTGGCTGAGGTCAAACCCATCGACGACATTCGCTCGACCTCGGAATATCGCAGGCAGGTGGCCGCCAATCTGCTTGTGGAGTTCTTGGTTGAGTTGCGCTCAGAGGGCAGGCCGCAATGAACGCCACACTGGCATCGTGGAACAAAGCCGGGACCGCCGAGGCCCTCGACGCGATGATTGCCTGCTGCGGCGCGCGGCGATGGGCCGAAGCAATGGTTGCGCTGCGCCCCGTGGCGGGGATCGCGGAGTTGAGCGAAGCGGCAGACAAGGTCTGGAGCACGATGGAAGAAGCCGACTGGATGGAAGCCTTCGCCTGCCATCCACGCATTGGGGAGCGCAAGGCCGCACACGCTTCGGCGCGGTCGGTTGCCTGGTCGCGGCAGGAGCAGTCGTCTGCAAGCAGCGCGGCCCAACAGGTGCTTGAGAAACTGACCGCCGGGAATGCCGCTTACGAAGAGCGATTCGGTTTCACTTACATTGTTTGCGCAACCGGCAGGAGCGCCGAAGAGATGCTGGCGATCCTCAGTCGCCGGCTGGCCGGCGAGCGAGCGGCAGAGTTGCGCGAGGCTGCGGAGCAGCAGCGGCAGATTACGCAGATTCGTCTGGGAAAGTGGCTGGTCGAATGAGTGGAATTACGACGCACGTTTTAGACACGGTGCTGGGCAAGCCCGCCGCCGGCGTTGCATTGCGGCTTGAGAAGCGGGAAGCGGAGGCATGGGAGATGGTTCGCGAAACCGCAACTGATGCGGATGGACGCTGCCGCGACCTCGAGCAGGATGCCGCTCCCGGCCTGTATCGCCTTACCTTTTTCACCGGCGCTTATCTGAGAGGCAACGGCCGTTCCTCGATCTATCCGGAGATCGTGATCACCTTCACCTGCGGCGGCGAGGCGCACTATCATCTTCCGCTCCTTCTAAGCGACAACAGTTACACAACCTATAGAGGTAGCTGACACGATGGCAAAACTTGGCGAGAACTGCTACGGAAAATCACGGGTGCGGCTGTCGCGGATTACGCGTCACGATGACGTTCACGAGTTCAATGAATGGACAGTGCGCGTGTTGCTGAGCGGGGACTTCGAGGCCAGCTTCACCGAGGCGGACAACAGCAAGATACTGCCCACGGACACGATGAAGAACGCCGTCTACTTTGTGGCGCGCAATTCCAAGACCGCAACCATCGAGGACTTCGCGATCGAACTGGGCGACTATTTGCTCGACAACAATCCTCAAGTTACAAAGGCCAGTGTGGAAATTAAAGAAAAGGCGTGGGAGCGGATGATTGTTGACGGCGCGCCGGAAGCTACAACCTTCAAATTGGGCGGGCCCGAGTTACAGACTGTTTATGCCGTGCGGGAGAGGGGCGGTGCCTGGTCCGTATCTTCCGGTGTGGATGGATTGGTCATTCTGAAGACCACCAAGTCGGCCTTTACCGGCTATATCAAAGACAAATTGACCACGCTTAAGCCGGCCACCGATCGAATTCTCGGCACCAGCGCAACGGTGCAGTGGGAATACGCCGCCGGCTCAGCAGATTATGCGCAGGTGAGAACGCGAACGATCGCAGCGCTGCTCAAGGAGTTTGCCGCGCACGACAGCATGAGCGTGCAGCACACGCTCTATGACATGGGAAAGGCCGCACTGGCCGCTGCGCCGGAGGTTGCGCGCATCACCCTGACGATGCCCAATCTGCACCACCTGCTGACGGACCTGAGCGCCTTCGGACTGGACAATCCCAACCACATCTTTGTGCCCATCGACGAGCCGCACGGGTATATTGAAGCCACCATCGAGCGGTGAGAGCGATTCAAGCTGCGCCGGGATGGCGCGCCTTCACGGCTGGCCTTCAGTGTCCGGTTGTACTACGAGCAACATCACCAGGCCGATAACGGCAAACATGCGGAACGCAGGTTCCTGGCCGTTCCATGTGTGTGACTGCCACATCAGAAACCACTCCGCGCCCACGGATAGAAAAGCCACGAGCCACATTAACATCGATACAGTGAGCGCAATCACGGGTACGCGCTTGGCTGCGTTGAATCCGGAGGCCGGAAAGTGTAACGCGAGCAGGAGCCTCGCAGCTCCCCACCAAAGCAGGATCGCGCTGGCAATTTCCCATGCAATGATGCCAAGGTAAAAGGCAAGATGAAAGGCCGGCGAGGGCAATGCGCGACCCATGCCGCGATTGCCGGGAAACGTCGTGTCCATCGACAACACGTGGCGAACAAACTGGTAGTTTGAGTCGAAGTCGGTGAGGTTGTTGAAGACAACCAGCGTGTAGTAGAGAGCGATTCCTGCCAGCAGTAACAGCTTTGCGGCGCGCGTGGTCATGACACATCCTAACTTGATTTGGCTAACCGGCCCAAGAAGAATCAGGTCTGGCCGTGCTACATTCAAATGCAAATGACTCAGTTTTTGTCTGCAGAGGAAAAACTCGCCGCACTCGGGTTCGCATTGCCCCAGTTACCGGCTGCGGGCGGCAACTACGTCCCCGCCAAGCGCGTGGGCGCGATCGTTTATCTGTCCGGAGTGATCTCGGCGGGCCCGGATGGCGTAATCACTGGAACGGCTGGACTGGACCGCTCCGTCGAAGAGGGCTACGCGGCAGCCAGAGCGTGCGCGCTCACCGAATTGGCGGTGCTCAAGCGGGAGTTGGGCTCGCTGGATGGCGTGGCCGAAATATTGACGGTGAACGGCTATGTGAACGCCGCGGCCGGATTTGCGGACTCGCCCGCGGTGATCAACGGCGCCTCGGACCTGCTGGTGCAGGTCTTTGGCGAGAGAGGCCGGCATGTGCGCGCAGCCGTGGGTGTGAGCGCGCTGCCGCGCAATGCGCTGGTTGAGGTCCAGATGACGGTGCGAGTGAACGAAGGATGAGAAGGCACACACTCTCCGCCGAACCCACCCACTCGATGTGGAATCGCGCGCTCTTACCGCGGCTGCGCATTGAGCCGGGCGACGAGGTCGCGTTTGAGTGCGTCGATGCCAGCGGCGGCCAGGTGCGGCCGGGGATGACGACCGCGGAGTTTCTGGCCATCGATCGCACCCGCATCCATGCCCTCACCGGGCCCGTCTGGATCGAGGGAGCGGAACCGGGCGACGTGCTGCAAATCGATGTGCTGTCGACACGTCACAGCGGTTGGGGATGGTCCAGCGTGATCGAGGGACTGGGCTTCTTGAAAGATCGCTTCCGCGAACCCTACCTGTTCCATTGGAGTCTGGAGGATAAGTCCACCAGTTCACTTGCTCCGGCGGTTGTGCCTGTGCGGCCGTTTCTGGGGGTCATGGGCGTTGCGCGCGCCGAAGAGGGCGCCTTCCGCACTCGTCCGCCCGGCCCTTTCGGCGGCAATCTCGACGTGCGCGAACTATGCGCCGGTTCCCGGCTCTACTTGCCGGTCTTCAACAGGGGCGCGCTTTTCAGTTGCGGCGACGGCCACGCCGCGCAGGGCGATGGCGAGGTGTGTATCAATGGGATCGAGTGCCCGCTCGATGTGACGTTGCGCTTCCGGCTGCACAAGCAACAACCGCTCTCTGGGCCGATTGTCGAGGCCAGCGAGGCTGCCGAACCCGACTCCTCCGCCGACGCATGGGTGGTGGTAGAGACGGGGTCCGACCTGGCCGATGCGGCGCGCGCGGCCACCGGACGCATGATCGATCTACTCGTCAGCCGTTGGGGTTTCACAGATTTTCATGCATATATTCTTTGCAGCGTGGCCCTCAAGCTCCGCCTGAGCCAGGTGGTCAACGAGCCCGTGTACACGGTCAGCGCCGCGCTGAGCAAGCAGATCCTTCCCGATCGGGAGCTGTTCCCTGCCCTATGACGATCAACGATCCGGAAGTCGTAGCAGAGCTCGCCGCGCTCTATCCGCGCTATGAAGAAGCCCTGGTTGCCAACGATGTCGATACGCTGACAGAGATGTTCTGGGCAGGCCGACACGTGATGCGCTTCGGCGTGACGGAGAATCTCTGCGGTCCGGAAGAACTTGCGGCCTTCCGGCGGACGCGCCCCGCAGCCAATCTGGCGCGGACGATTACGCGGCTGGACATTGTGAGCTTCGGCCGGGACTTCGCCAGCATCACGCTGGAGTTTGAGCGGACAACCCCGCCGGTATGGTCCGTGGCCGGCAGAGTCAAGTCTGGGTCCGGCTACCCGAGGGCTGGCGCATTGTCCAGGCGCATGTGTCCCTCTTGCGGTCTGCGTGATCGCAGCGTGCTCAGATCAAAACACACTAGCTCCCTGAAAATCTTTAGGGGTTCCTTATGCCGGGATGGCTATTCTTTCGGTATCCCGGTTCCTAATCGGAGCAGGCGACACCAAGACAAGACCACTACTCTTATGGGCTCCCCGTTTCCTCTTTTTGCACGACCCTGAACGTCAGGATTTAAATTCCACCGAGGGTCTTTGACAGGCTCAAAGAACCTACGGGGATATCCCTATTTCCGAGGCCAATCCACTTGAAGTATTCCATGCGTAACTTGCCCTCTCCTCTGCTCCTGCTTCTTGCGATTCTGGTTGCCGCTTCGCTCTGCTGTCCCTCGCTTTTGGCACAGCAGACGCTCGGCGGAATCACCGGCGAAGTTACCGATGCGTCGGGGGGAGTGATTCCCAACGTAACGGTGGTGCTGGTGGGTGAGCAGACTTCGCTGACGCGCACGACTACATCGAGTGGTTCCGGCAGTTACACATTTGTGAACCTGCCCATAGGCACCTACACGCTCACTTACACGGCGGAAGGATTCGATGTGCAGAAGACGCAGCACATCGCGGTGCAGGCCGACCGCACGGCCACAGTAAACGCGTCGCTGAAGATTGGCCAGACCACGACCACTGTCGAGGTGGAAGCCTCGCCCTTGATGAATGCCGTGGATACCACGGTGGGCTACGTACTGGATACGACGCAGATTGAAGCAGTGCCGCTGGCCACCGGGAGCTTTACCGGGCTGGCCACACAGTCCACCGGAGTGAGCGCGGAACTGGGAGGCGGGACCGGCGCGAATTCCGGTCTGGGCAACGCGCCCATCTGGGCCAATGGGCAACGCGATACTTCGAATTCATTTTTGCTGAATGGAGTTGACGCCAGCAACCTGTTCAACGGCAAAAGCACCAGCCAGGTGGCCTCGGCGCGGGTCATCAATAGCACTGGCGTATCCTCGAGCACCGGCGCAGGGGGCGTGATTCCTTCCGCGGCCTCGATTTATCTCTCCATTGGCAACGCCATCCCCACCCCAGCGCCTGAGACCATAGCTGAAGTCCGCGTGAATGCCTCCATGTACGACGCGCAGCAGGGTTCAACGTCTGGCGCGCATATCGATCTGAGTACGGCCTCGGGCACGAATAACCTGCATGGTTCCGCCTACATTCACCGGGGCACCAGTTGGATCAACGCCGCTCCCTTCTTCTTCAATCAAGATCAGGACATTCCGGCTTATAACAAGGTGCCGCAATTGCACCGTTACATAGCGGGCGGCGCCATCGGTGGTCCCATCGCCAAGGACAAGCTGTTTGCTTTCCTCTCCTACCAGCATCTGCATGTCTCGGACCAGGAGATTGGCGATTCGGTGCTCGACGTTCCCGTAGGGCTGTCGGACGACCGCTCCGCCAATACCCTGGCGAATGTGACCAACAACTCCTTCGGCACCATCTTGACCGGGGCCAGCATCGACCACACCGCCCTCGTTTTGTTCAACTCGCCCGCACTCCCCGGCGAGCCGGGCAAATGGCTCATCCCAAACGACGCCCTTAACGGAGCCGCCCCCACCGCTGCCCACATCGACAACGCCTTCATCCCTGGCACGGGCCGGTTCACCGGCGACCTGGCGGTTGCAAATCTCGACTACATCGCCAGCGCAAAGGACACACTTTCTCTCAAGTATTTCTACCAGCACGATCCGACCATCTCGCCCTACTCGTATTCCAGCGTTCCCGGCTTCACCGAACATCTTGACTCCGGCGCGCAGGTCTTCTCCATCATCAACACCCTGGTGCTGAAATCCAACCTCAGCACGACCCAGACCTTCGGCGTGCTGCGGGAGAAGAACTGGGGCGACAATGAGCAGCCGTTTGGCCCCAGCTCCATCCCCGGCGGCGCAGCGGGCACCGGATCCATCAACGTATTCGGATCGAAGTACTTTCCGGGGGTCTCCGTCTACAACGTGCTGGGCAACAATCAGCCTTCTGGAACATCCCAGGCAATCCTGAATATAGGTCCCAACGCCGAGGGACAGGCTTCGAATACCGGCGTCTTCCAGAACCGCCTCGCCCCCTCGGGCAATGCCATCTGGATTCTCGGAAAACACACCCTCAGCTTCGGCGCAAGCTACACTTACACCCAGCTCAACACGATCGACAAGCGCACGGGCACGGGCACGGTAGCAACGGACGACTTCAGCCAGTTTGCTCAGGGCTTCGTTACTCCAGGCAGTTCGGCAACCGGCTTCTATGTCAGCTCTTTCCTGCAGGGCAATGCAAGCCGCTACTATCGCGCCAACCAGCTCGGC
>Ga0181531_10000980_pt1 | contig 18514 bp, 19 predicted proteins | sample PEATcosm2014_Bin_38_FD_119743 | JGI IMG/M metagenome (GOLD analysis project Ga0181531, IMG submission 119743) | Peatland microbial communities from MTU Mesocosm Facility, Houghton, MI, USA - PEATcosm2014_Bin11_10_metaG | ecosystem: Environmental > Terrestrial > Soil > Wetlands > Peat | place... | reverse complement strand
TGGTGGAATACATCATGGTGAAAGTGCGGTTGGTAAGTATGGCTTAATGCCAAATACCATTAGAGAAACGATCCATATGAATCCTGACTTGAAAAACAAGTATGGTAAAGGATTGAATCTCAAAGGCGACGATATGCGTAGATACATGCAGGATAATCCTGAAATGGAAGATGCCGTCGCCCAAAAACATTTACAAAGACTCGAACATCACTTTGGTCAAAGCCAAAGTAAAATAGGCTATGCGTGGCTAGAAGGAATTCGTGGCACGTACAAGGCTCAAAAAGCCAATAAAGATATAGAAAACCATTGGCATGTTAAGCGAATAAAAGAAGCTTACTCTAAGGAGAAATAAAATGCAATTGACCCCTAACGAAATCGATACTATTGAAGACGCAGGAATGCTCGATGGTAATCCCGTAAAGCTGCTCAGAACTAAGGGCGGATTCTTTATGGCAATCGGCAAACCACGCGGCAGATATAAAGACGAAGCTCTTGCAGCTGGAAGTCACCCTGCTATCGTTCGATACAATTTAGAAAGAGCTTATCCATCTTTTCAGCCAGCAATGATGAAAAGTGAACTGGCTTCTGAAAATTCGAAAGTTGAAAAACACTCTCACTTCCTTTCTGATTCCCTACGCAAATCTGGACACGATGTTTATTCGGTTCAAACTGGCGACAAGATCGAATTCCAAGTTACAAAACAGAACGTGAAGATCCACTCGGTTGACAGTCATGTTGGCGATGGATGTTTGATTTTCGGAAAAATGCAAATTGGTAAAGAATTTACCAGAGCATTGGCTGGCGCCACTGCAGAAAAAGCTATGCAATGTGGAGTTAACATCAAAATTAAGAGTAAATAATATGTGTGTTAAATTGATAAAAGACGACCAATTAATTGAATACGATTGCAACAAGCCCCTGATGGATCAGGTTTATGGTGTAAGTGAAGTAGTTGTAAATTACAAGCCAAAAGACAAAGCTGTAGAGTCTTTCCTTAAAGAAATGCAGAGATGTGTGCAGTATGGCGTAAATCCATCCGTCAAAGTGAGAGTCGAATATAACGATTTCTTAAAAGGCTACCAAACCAAGAAACAAATCGTTAAGGCGATGAATGATATAACCCTTAATGAGATCATCAAATTAGTGGCTTTAATGCAACGCAGTATAGATAAATCTCTCGAAGAAATTGCTACCGCGTGCGCAAATAGGTAAAAAATGCAAGACGATCAAGACTATAAACATGGACGAAATGAGAAGCCTCCTTTCTCCACAGATGACAAAGTTGATACGATAGACCGCCAGGGTCCGTATATACAGGAATCCTTTGACCTAAATAGGATGGATAACTTTGTTACCGGTCTTGGTGTGGAATATATTCACTATAAGTCGATTCCTAGTCCAATCGGTAAAAGAGACCGTGGAGACTACCGTCGAAGTGACGGCGTAGACACTATTACCTCAAATGGTATGATTTACAAATGTGCTGGCCGTTTTACGGCTACCATGACCGACAACTCCCGCGACCGAAAAAGAGCTGGCGCTGGCACTATGGACCCCTCAGAAGGCCTTTTAGTAATGCCTCGATTCTACAATAAAGACGGTGGAATAGCGAACGGCGAACGAATTTATTTGGCACCTGGCGACCGCATTTACGTGGCCGACCCCAAAGTTGACGTTTTAGTATCCAATCCTCAAGAGATGGATTACGAACAAAATATTCATAATCAGCCCATGTTTCCAATAGTTAGACTAGAATTGCCTATCATAGATAGTCGAAACATTGAGTATGTTCAAGGTATTGACTTCACGATCACAAAAGAAGGCGATATTTGCTGGCTCGCTAGCGGAAAAAACCCTGGAATAGACCCAGCCACCAATAAGGGTAGAATTTACTCAGTTCGATACCTCTACCGTGCTTATTGGTACGTGACGCAGTTGCTAAAAGAAGTAAGAATTACAAATGTGACCATAGACAATCAAAGGGTGCCTGAAAGGGCTTCCTATCATCTTTTGGTTCAGAGAGAATACATTTACCATAACCAAAATAGAGGATCTGACCAAAATCAAAATAAGGTCAAAGACAAGCATAGGGTGGCCCAAGCTCCCTTGGAGTCCACAGATCCCAATAAATATCAGGTACCCGTACAACCACGCGATTTACCGTCTAAATATACGATTCCAGTAGATATGTCATCAATTGGAGATGATGAAGAAAATGAATAAAGCCGAATACATGAAAATTTACTATCTGAAAAATAAAGAAAAAATGAATTCAGATACGATAAAAAGACGCCAAAAATCAAAGGATAAGTATTTGGCGTATCAATATGAATACAGGGCGAATCGAAGAAAAACCGATCCACATTTTAGGCTTATAGATAATGTGCGTAAGAGAGTGTGTAAGGTTTTAAAAGGCAAAGATAAAAGCACTTTGTTAATAATTGGATGCTCGCTAGAACAACTAAGGGGTCATCTGGAATCTAAGTTTAAGCCAGGCATGACATGGAAAAACTATGGCAAATGGCATGTAGATCACAAGATCCCTCTCGCCTCTGCAAAAAATACAATCGAAGTGCAAAATCTCTGCCATTATAGCAATTTACAGCCGCTATGGGCTAGGGAAAACCTGTCTAAAAACGATAGGATGCCCATAGAGACACAATCTTAGTAAGGTACTGAATAACCAAAGGAAGTTTAAATTATGCCAACACCACAAATTAAAAATAGAGCGATCCCAGGAGACCAATCACGTGATCCTTCAGCGGTAGAGCTATTAACTTACAACGAAAGATCCGGTGCAAGAAAAAGCATAGAAGTTGGTCGCGCATTACTACCTCTTCAAAACAGCGCAACCACTTACACGACAAACGCAACTACTCCGATTGCACTGCCAAGTGCTGGAAAAAATCTTGCCATTTATAATAATAGTGGAGCTGTCGGCGCCGTAACGGTTGGCGATAGTACTATGACTCCACAAGCTGCGGGCGCTGTTCAAGTTTCTGCAGGTAACGCTTTTGTTGGCGTAGCAGTTGCTCCGAATTCATGGACCTATTTATCTTCAGGTATCTGGAATTATGTTGGTACAACTGCCGCAACTTTGTTAGTTTATTTGATTGATGATCCCACATACATCATCACCCAACCAGCTACTAACTCAAGTGACGTTATTATTCCTACTGCACCAAGTGGCGCTCCAGTAAACGAACCGAATACATAAGCGGAGCAAACAGTGTCTTCTGGCGCTAATTTCTTTTTAAAGAAAGCTTTAGGTGAAGACTTTCTCCAATCATTGGAGAAGTTTGAGCTATATAAGCCAGGTACGAGAACCGTAATCGATCACGAAGAAGTGAAGACGGCTCTTAAGATCGTGCCCAGGGTTATAATGAGCCTTCTTATACAGCATCTGACGCCCATGGAAATTGGCCAGACGAAAGACATTCCTTTGGAAATTACTCAAAGTAATCCACCAGACGGAATTCTCCAAGTCACCAAACACGAACGAGATGTTTATAGTGGACACATTGAAAGTTCCACTGAAAAATATCCAGTCAAAGTTGTAGCGGAATTCAAGTATCGTTCTCTTCCAGGCGTCGGTCTAATTATTATGAGTACGTTCGAAATGTACGACGCTCACGACCTTGAAAAAGAATCTCCTCAAGCAACTCCTGATATGCAGCAACAAGTTCAACGAATGATCGATGAAAGGCTTGCTCTAAACGATCTCATTGGCAAAGTCATTGATAAGAAATTAGCTGAACGAGACGCAATACAACAACTGATACTTGCAAAGCTCGCCGTCCCTAATGTGGCACCTAAAGAACCTCTTACGGACCATTTTCAAGAAGCTAAACAAGACTTGAAGGAAAAGATAGTAGATGCTGCTCTAAAAGCAACTCCTACTAGCGAAGACTGTCCTATTCAAGAAGTTTTGGACGAAGTTAGAAAAGGATCTCCTTTAGGTAGATTCTTAGCTAAAAGAAAGAAGAAAGCTCTAAAAGAGCCAAAACACGAGTACGCAGTCGAGATGGTAAAAGGTGAAAATGTAAGTTGCCCAGACTGTCATCAAAATATTTTTAACGGTGAAGCTTTTTCTGGCTGTGTTTGTCTGGGTGACGACATGGACAAAAAGATATATCTTACGAAAGCCGAAAAGGGACTTAAGGTTCGTTTCGGTAAAGGCTGGGACCCCGAAAACATTGAAATGTTATTAGAGGTCATGCGGAGGAAACGTGGATAACCAGACTGGACAAAATCTAGTCTATATGGCTTACGACGGCGATAATGCTGGTAGGTTATGCGGTAGATCCATTTTAGCCAACAACGTACAAGGTTTGCATGAAGTATCGCAAAGAATCCAACTTGGACATGAAATTGTCAAACGTTGGGTTGAAAGCCATGGCGGCGAATTTATCTCTGGCGGTGGCGACGAGGGAGTTTTTTCCATTCCTTCACAGGCCATTGATGCAACCGAAGAGTTGCGTGCAGACTATAAATACGCCACTAACTTAACAGCTACCATTGGTATTGGTAATACCCTTTCAGAAGCTGGAAAAGCCATGCTTGTTGGAAAGTTTAGGGGTAAAAATACCATTGTTCGATATACGCCTGAGATCGAGCAAGAAATTAGACAGGCCCAATCACATATATCTCAAGGCATAGGTAATGCTGAAGAGAAGAAGATTGGTGAAGCATATTTACAAGATGAAGGAACGGTATCTACCATGATGAACCAAAATAAGGCTGAAGGAGATAATTCTTCAAACGACAATATCCCTAGCCACGATGACTGCCCATATTGTGCAGAATCGAGTGCTGCAAATATTCAAGATCCAGATCATTGCAAATATTGCCATGATATGGACGCAGAAAGTGATTGTCCATATTGCCACGATGCGGCTGCTCCAGGTCATGCTGATGACTGTCCGTATTGTGCAGAAGCTGCGAATCACGACCCAAGTGCTCCTGGACATCAAGATGACTGTCCCTATTGTCAAGATATGGGTAGTAGCGCACAACCTCCAGAAGGAAACGACTCTCACGAGACTGAACCTCCTGGTGCAAATAGCTCTCATGTAGTTGAGCCTACCGCTGGACCTACTATTGAAAATCCCACTACAACCGATAGTGAAAACTATATTGGTCAGGATTTGAATACTCCTGATTTACCTAAACCAGATGCTATTCAGCAATATCCCGATGGTCTTGGAGTCACAATGGATACTCCTACCAACGAGAATGTTAAATTAGATGTTGCAGGACAAGGATCTCATCAAATTAATCCTACAGGAGTTCAAAATGAAACACTTACGCAAGACAGTGGCGGCTCTGATCCGCAAAGCGAAGAAACGATCCAAGACATTGCACAAGAAATTAATGCGCAGCCTTCGACGAGCAATCCCGAAGCGCAAACGGTAAAAGATGTAGACGGTGCTAATACGGTAGATGCTACCGATTCTGCAACTGGAACTACGATGGAAGGGAATGTTAGTAGGCCTGACGGTTACGATGATCCAAGCCATCCGCAAGATATGGGTCTTGCAGAAGAAGACGAAGGTCAAACTCCAGATATTACTGGCGTAATGCAAGAAGGATTAGATGGTCACGCAGATAATATCAATCGTGAAAAAGTCATCAATCTAGTATCTGAAGCTTTAGTTGGTTTCAAAGCCTGTAAGTCGATTTTAGAAAAATCTAAACTTCAAGCTCCACAACTTTATGAATCATCTATCGCTATGCTTAAAGCCATGATTGAAATGGCTAAGATGCTTGGTTTAGACCAAGAAGCTCAAGCTCCGACTGGCGAAGATCCACTTGCAGATAATCCTGCAGCTGCGACTCCAAACAGTCCTGTGAATGATTCCAGTAGTCAAAATTATGCTCAATCTAGTGCAGCGCCAAAACAAGGTGATCCTGCAGCGGCTGGTGTTCCGAAATACCAACCGTCAAAATCCGCAGCTCCCAAGGAGGGTGCTGCTGAAGACCCAAAAAAACAGAAGGGGCAGTCGGCCAACCAATAGGTAAACTGCCCACTAGTGCAACAACTGAACACGTCGCTAGAACACCACAATTACCTGGTGGCGTGAACGCTAAGGGTCAAAAGAAAGTTATCGATCCACAAACCGGTAGAGTCCGATGGATTGATATGAAAGAAGGAAAGGTCCAAAGTGATACTGGGGTTCCAGTTAAACCGATAGACCCAAATAAAGATCATGCCGCTCAAATTTCAAATAGACGCTGAAGCAATCGCAGCTCAGTTTAAAGACTATATGCTTTCTATCAAGGAAGACATACAAAAGTCTGTTGAAAATTTGGCTACATTGACTCGCACGCGTATTGTTGAAGAAGTTGATAAAACACTTCATACTTCTCAAAAAGAATACATGGAAGCTCTTGGAGATGCTGAAGAAGTTGCTCCTGGTGTTTGGGTTATCTCTCTCGATGAGAAAGCTCTTTGGATTGAAGAAGGCATAGAAGCTGGTAAAGACATGAAACCTGATTTACTTAAAGGAAAGAAATATAGAGTAATTCCTTTCAAGTACGACAAAGGGCCAAGTCAGAACTCTTCTTTTACGCAAGGTTTAATCAGTGAGATTAGACAAAAACTCAGAAAGGAAAAAATTCCTTTCAAAAAAATTGAATATGATTCCAACGGAAGTCCTCGTACTGGAAAGCTGCATGAGTTTAACTTAGGCGGCCCGCGTCCTGGTAAAGGAAATACTCCAGCACTTACTAGACTATCGATTTACCAAAACGAAAAGGCTGGTAAAATAAAGCGAGACATCTTAACCTTTAGAACCGTGTCCGCTGGACCAGCTAGTGCTGGAAAATGGATACATCCAGGACTGACTGCGCAAAGGTTTATGGACAAGGCCATGGATATGGCAACGAAAGACTGGGAAGAAAAGATTCTTCCAGAAATTTTAGAGAAGTATAAATAATGGGCGTTTTCCAAGGTGACGTAATTATAAAAGCCATGATCGATCTCAGTCTCGAAGAGATGAGGAAAAATCTTTGGCTATTGGACGATGTTTTTGAAAGCTTAAATGTTCTCAAATACACTTCCGATAAGTACGCCGGAAATATTGCAGCTGCTAAAGAATGGCTCTTGAATAACAAGATCGACGTATACATGCGTCCTCGTAATGATAAAGACGTATTGCCATTTGTCAGCATCTTGCCTGGCGGATCTAACGAAAAAATCGAAATGAAAACTATGGGCGATCTATCTCCTTTTAAAAAGAGACTATTGCCACAAGAGATTGGGAAGCCAATTCCATACATAATGAAACCATTTACTCCACTTGGTTTTATACCCGACGTTGGAGTGGTTGAAGTTGATAGTACATTGCCTGGATTTGATATCGTCCGCCCTGGCATGGTTTTAGTCAACCCTGCAAATGGGGAAGGTTTCGTAATTCAAAACGTAATAGGCAATACAATCCTTATTGAGCCTGATACCCAAATTAATGCTACACAGCTTGGTGTAGTCCCCGAACATCAATTTTACGAGGCTCGAATTGAACACACCTGGAATCAAGAAACGTATTCCATTGGTTGTTACGCCCATGGCGATCCTCAAAATTTAATTTGGCTTCACAGCATCGTCTATTATGCCATTATGCGTTATAGAGAAATGCTACTCGAAAAAAATGGCTTTGCAGAGTCAGTTGTCTCAAGCGGAGAAATTTCCGAAGACCCAAATTACGAGGGGCCAAATGGCGAACAGGCCTTTGTAAAATTTATAACCATCACTGGTCAAGTTGAACAAAGCTGGATCAAAGCACCTAAGAGATTCATTGAAGCTGTGGTGCTAAAAGAAAAAACTAGAGAAGGTGTCAAAACGGGTATCGACTTCATAAGTAATGAAAACTCCCCACCTATTTTGGATGCCGCCGAGGAACCATGGCATACGACAGCGCCTGAAGAGGACCCTGACGATGACCTATAAAGTAATCTTAAGTATATGCCAGGATTTGTAAAAACTAAATCAGACGAAAAGAAATGGTCCAAGGCCAAAGATGCCGCCGCAAAGCAAACTGAACGCGGTAGCGAAGGTTTTTGGAAACTTTCAAACTATATATTTCATAAATCTGAAGGAAATCATCAAGTTGCAGAGTTTTTTAAGTCTGAATTGATGAAATTTGGGGGCATGGGGCAATTAAGTCTCGCAGAGCCCGAATCCAAATGTGAAGGCGAACATCCAAGACAGCCAAGCATGCAGAAACTAAGCGATTTTATGGCCAAATGCAAGCTTAAGAAATGTGGTCCGTAGCAATCTATAAGGGGTATTTAAGGATAATCTTATGGCAAACGAAAAAACATATTCCGCACACGAAGCCGCATTGGCAGTTTTAGCTAAAACTCAAGAATTACTAAATAAATCTGAGTTTATGAAAGCTGAAAAAATGAAAAAAGATGGCAGTATCCAATCAGGTATTGCTGCAGCCGGTGGTGGTGGAAATACTCCAATTAACTCTGGCGTAGTCTCTTCACTGGGTGGCTCATTCGGAAAAAACGAAAAAGTTTGCATGGATCATGCAGACCACGACAAGATGGATAAATGTGTTCATAAATCGGAGTGCGTTAAATGTATGGGCAAATCTGAGTACACTGAACTTTATGCATCTTTAGCAAAAATGGAAGAGTTTCAAAAGGGTGAAATGCCAAGTCCCAAACCAGCAAAAGAAAGAGATCCGGCAAGTCCTGAAGCTCAAGGTGCTGGCAATAAAGAACAACCAAGTTCACCTGCAGCAGATCCTTCGAAGCCCATTGAAAGAGATCATAGTGATTTCGAAACGAAGCCTGGACATTCAAATGCTCCAGATCATCGTGAAGCTCCTCAAGCATCTCCCCAAGCTAATCCAAAAGAACAGCATGAGGGAAATAATCCAGAAGCTGGATCGATACCTGGAAATGGAATTCACAAGCTCATGTATTTTTGCGGACACTCAAAAGCTAAAAAGAACATGAAGAAGGGAATAGCCCTTGGCTAAGAAAGAAAAGGTAGCACCTATGGAACAAAAAGAAATGACACTTGAAGAAGCAAAAGCTTTTCGTGCGTCAATGTATAAGCCTACGCCACGAAAATTAAGCGATCCAGAAAAACGTGAAAGTTTCAGACTTTTTTGGGTTCAAAATAGAAAAAAATACGGTAAAGCCAAAAGCCTAGAAGGCATCATCTGGTTACACTTAAAGACTATGAAGATGGACGAACCGGAAAAATTCGAAGATGGATTAAAACACTTCGGATTAAAAAAGATCAAGTAAGTTGAGGAGAGTAAAATGTCTCAAAGATTAGTTACACCTTTTATAAACACTAACATTCCTGGTGCATACCCTAATGTTACGGTTATAAGCCAACCAATTGGTATCGGCGCATCCGGTATCGTGGTTATCATGGGAGAAGCTGATGGCGGAAATAGCTATCAGAATGTTGCGTTAGCTGGAAACAGTTATACTCCAGATCAACTCGCGTTGGTTGCTCAGAAATATATCAGCGGTCAAATCGTTGATGCGTTTACTGCATTGAGTGCTCCTTCAAACGACACCAATATCACTGGAACCGCAAACCTGGTTTATATCGTTAAAACAAATTCTGGAACTCAAGCTTCTGCACTCGTTGCAGCTGCAACATCATCTCCAAGCAATTATGGTACTTTAAAAGACCAAAACTGGGGACTTCCTGGAAATAACTATAAATATCAAGTTACACAATTAGCTGCTGAAATGGCACCTACTGTAACTGGTACGGCTATTCCTTCATTCCCTGCAACATACGGTGCAAGCTTTAGCGTTCGTCTCAATGGCGCAGCCGCAGTTGTAGTCAGTGTTGGTCCTGGTCCTTATACGACTGGCGCTCAAGTTGCCGCTTCCATGACTGGACTTCCAGTTGGAATGTCAGCTTCAGGTAACGCAACTACGGTCACATTGACTGTAAACCCAGACATCTACGCAAACAGCGAAGGTTGGGGTAAATCATTTGAATTAATCGATTCAAGTCCTGGTGACTTGGCCTCTTTAGGTCTGGTTGTAGGATTGACAGTTTCTTCGCAAGAAGCTGAAGTCGAAGTTGACATCAACAATGCGGCTTCTGGTTTAAGCGAAAGCTTAGATGTTGAACCTAGCATTGCTTTAAGCGTAGGGTACCAAGGTACTAGCGCAACTCTTTCAATCTCAGCTGGGGTGTTAAGCACAACTGTTGTTGGTGGAAGTGGAAATAACTTAAGCATTCAAATGAGTCAATATTCAACTTGTGCAGAACTCGCATCATACATTGCCGCTCAACCTGGATATAGCGCATTGGCATCAGCCTCTGCTCAACAATTGTCTCCAAGTGTGTTAGACGATGTTAATGCAATTGGTATTGCATCAACTGGTCCTGGTTTAATGCCTGGTCGAATCAAAGACGCACTCTATGAATTCGAAACAGTTGTTGGAACTTCTAAAGGTCTCGCATTCACTGCAACTGCAACTGCCGGATTGCCAGCAGCTATGTCAGCTGCAATTTTCTTGGCTGGTGGAACTCGTGGTGGAACTGCTGCCGCAGACATTGTAAATGCTCTAGCTCAAATTGCTGGTATCCAATGTAATATCATTTGCCCACTCTTCTCTGAAGATGCAAGCGAAGATATCGCATTAGGTTTAACAGACGCAAGCTCGACTTACACGATTGCCGCAGTCAATGCAGCTACGAAAAATCACTGTATTGAATTTAGCACTCCTTCATTGAAACACAACAGAATTTGTATCCTATCCTACTGGGACAGCGGTTCAAATACTTATAACAATGCAGCTTCGCAAGCTCAATCATTAGCAAACTATCGTTGTTCGTTGGCTATCCAACAAGCAATGCAAGTCAACTCTGCTGGAGTTATCACAACTTTCATGCCTTGGTACAACGCAGTTGTCGCCGCTGGTATGCAAGCAGGTGGATTCTACAAGTCGATCTGTAACAAACTTGCTAACGTCATCAGTTACATCGATCCTGCTGGATTCGATTCTGGAAGCCCAGGCGATGTTGAAAATGCATTAAACGCCGGATTGTTATTCTTGAACGCACTCACTGCAGGAAATGCATGGGTCAGCGATCAAACGACATACGGATTTGATACAAACTTCGTTTACAATAGCATCCAAGCTGTTTATTGTTCCGACATCATTGCACTGGATTTAGCTTCAAGCTTTACCGCTGCATTCGTTGGACAATCAGTTGCAGATGTTTCAGCCGCAAATGCTCTGGCTTACTTAGGTCAGAAGATGGACGGTTACAAACGATTGAAACTTATTGCCGCAAGCGATGACGCTCCTCTTGGTTATAAGAATGCCAAGGTTAGCATCCAACCTCCAGAAATGGACGTTTACGTTGAAATTAAACTGGCTACTGCCATTTATTTCATCCCTATTAACATCAACGTATCGCAAGTACAGCAATCAGCATCATAATCTTTAGGTTATGAGGAGTAATTAAGAATGCCTACACCATATACAGTTACAGGGGCGCGAGCGCTCGTTTACGTGAATAATCAACTAGTTGGGATCTTTGAGTCTTGTACGGTAGCCAATACCACAAGCACTGAAGCCATCCATCTACTCGGTCGATATACACCTGCTGAAATCGCTATTACGGCGAAAGAAGCGGTCAATGTGACCTGTTCAGGCTTTCGTGTTGCTGGAAACGGCAAGACAATCCTACCGGCAGTTCCAAAAGTTCAAGATTTGCTGAATTTTGAACCTTTTACAATCGCTGTTATCGACCGTCAAAATACGAGTCCAAACCCAGTTCCTTTGGAAACCATCCAGAACTGCGTTCCTACCACAGATAATACCAATTATAATGCTAAGGCTACAAGTCGAGTCAATATTAACTATGTTGGCACGATTTCGAGCGACGAGGCAGGACCTCAGTCAGAGTCCGGCACAGTGCCTGATCTCACGCCTCCTTCTGGGTCTACGTAATTTCTTAAGCGAAAAAGTTGAACTTTTTACAATCCCGCAAGAAAATTGCGGGATTTTTGTTTTTTGTAACAAAAATGTTAGCTTTTTGCTAACAAACATGGTAGATTCATCTACCGCCAAAAATTTGAGGTGATCGTAGCCAAAGTAGTTTAAGGCGCCAGTCTGTGAAACTGGCAAGTGTCGGTGCAAGTCCGACCGATCACCCCACAGAGCACGTATAACTCAAGTGGCAGAGTGCCAGTTTTCCAAACTGGATGCTGGGGATTCGAGTGCCCCTACGTGCTCCATTGATCCGATTTCGTCTAATGGCAGGACCCTGAGCTTTGAACTCAGAGATTTTGGTTCGAATCCAAGAATCGGATCTTAAATATCAATATCGAGCCGGTTTAGCTCAGACAGCAGAGCGCCAGTTTTGTAAACTGGATGTCGTGGGTGCAACTCCTACAACCGGCTCCAAACGAGGAAGAGTGGCAGAGTGGCTGATCGCGCTAGTCTTGAAAACTAGAGGCGGTGCTAAAACCATCGTTCGTGAGTTCGAATCTCACCTCTTCTTCCAGGGCCGCCATCGTCTAATTGGAATAGGACGTCTGGCTTTCAACCAGAAGACTACGGGTTCGAGTCCCGTTGGCGGCCCCAATTATTCTCTTAAACTGAAAAACGGTTTAAGGGAATAATCAGTGCCCGATTGGTGGAATTGGCAGACACACCGGTTTTAGAAACCGGCTTTTGGGGGTTCAAGTCCCTCATCGGGTACCATACTTTTGGCTTAGTATGATATTATTAAAGTAAGCCAAATCGCGTGTAACGGTGGACCAATTGGTTGGTCAACCGCCTGTAAAGCGGTGGCCTCTGGCTTATGTAGGTTCGAGTCCTACCCGTTACACCAAAGATCCTGGGTAGCTCAGCGTTAGAGCGTCCGACTGTTAATCGGAGGGTCGCAGGTTAGATCCCTGCCCCAGGAGCCATGTTGAAGTGTAGCTCAATTAGCAGAGCACTCGCTTGATAGGCGATAGGTTGCTGGTGCAAGTCCAGCCACTTCAACCAAAGAGGAACCGTAGCTTAGAGGCTTAAAGCGCTCCCCTGTCCAGGGAGAGATCGTGGGTTCGAATCCCACCTGTTCCGCCATCTACTTGAAATCATTGTAAATCTTACACGCACCTAATCTTATTAGAGCCTACATGGGTAGGTTGATCGCAAATAGCGACAGGAAATAGGTTAGGTTTATGGCCATAGAAACACTCTGGAACACAGTCGTTCCACAGTTGTTCACTGCTGACGGCACCGCTTTAGGCGTAGTTACCGTTGCGAGTACAGCTGGATTTAAAGTAAAACAACAAGTCATTGTTTCGATGCCTACATTGCCCGACCTTACCCTGCAATGTAAAAGAGTCGTTTCGTCTACCCAACTTATCGTCGGACCAATACCAACGCAAATTGGTCAATCAATGCTTACTGTCAGAACAAATATCAGCGCCTATACGGTAGCTGGCGGCGCATTCATCTATGCTGAAGAACAACCTAAAAACAAAATAAAAGTCCAAGACATAAACGAAGCGGTTTATGAGCAAGAGCCAACAGTTGCTTTAAGAAGTGTGCTAGTTGACCAGTTTGGTAGCTTTTATGGAAGTGTAGTTGACATCAATGGTGTCAATAGGCTTGCAGTTGATGCTGCCGTTACAATTTCTGGGGTTACGGTTGACCTCGACGCCTTCACAAAAGACCCTCCAGATAACGTTTTGGTTGTTGGTTCTGAAGATGGTACCGAATTTGGTATTAAACATGCACTCGAAGTTGCTGCGAATGGACTGTTGCAAGTTCAAGATACGGCTGCAGAAACTTCTTTAGCCGCAATCGAAGAAGCTATAACTACTGGCGTACCAGTTACGTTTGTAGGCACTATTCCAGACAACTGGAGTGAAATCGATTTAGCATACGATGTGGATGAAAATTTAGTCGGCGTCACTTACGTAGTTCCAGCGGCACCAAGCGTAGTGTTGACTTTAAGTTATGATGTTAACGGAAATTTAACTAAGGTTTTGGCGAGTTAAAAAATGGCAGATCCTAGAGATAAAATTCAATACGTATTCAATCCCTTTACTGGAAAACTTGATGCGGTAAAGACATTCAATGCAGATAGAATTGTAACAAATTCATTAAATGCAGCTGGTCATCCTAGATTAATTTGGGACGCCCCTAGTTCAAGTTTTATAGCAGACGGTCCAGACATCGTTGTTGATAACGATGGTAATGTGGTAACCACAAGGTAATTAGATGTTTCATAATCAGTTAGTCGGCAATGATTTACATGCTCCGACAAACCAACAAGTAGAAAACGATACGGTCACGTCAATAGGCGTACTGATGGCCGTTACCTACAATGGTATTGGAACTTCATACCCTTCTATAATTTTGGCAAATGGTGCAGTTGATCGCGTTCGTGGTATTACTCAAACGGTAATAGACGCTAGCGGTGGAATTGGGTTCATAACATCTCTTGGATTTTTAATTGGAAGCGTAGCTGCTCCCGTAGATACTTCTAGTTGGATTGAAGGAACTATTTTATATGCAAGTGCCGCTGGAGTTTTACAAACTACACCTAACGGTCCTCCGGTAGCCACAGTATATCTTTCAGACGCAGTAAACGGAGTTATGTATGTAGAAAACTCCTACGTAGCTGGTGGCAGTGGAACAGGAAATGTTATTGGTCCTTCTTCATCAACCAATATGGCAATTGCTTCATGGAATGGAACGACTGGAACAAATTTACAAAATAACCCAAACGCTATCGTGCAAGTACCAAGTGGTGCTTTGCAAGCGGCAGCGATAATTATAGATAACATAGTTAGTGACCAAATCTCAGTCCCTAGCGATTACACAATGATAACGGCTGGCATCGAATTAGATGGCGGCGAAATCGACATCGAGACCGATGCCGAATTATTAGTTTTATAAGGAAAAGAAAATGGCAGCCCCAGGCACAATAAGATTTGCAGAAGTAGCGAGTAACCCACCAACTCCTCCAGTTGGCTACGCAATTGTTTTTATTAAAACAGATAATGTTTTCTATATCATGGACTCTTCTGGAGTTGTTACTCCATTAGGATCTGCTAGTTCCATTACCAGTTTATCTGGCGATGTCATTGGGTCTGGTCCTGGTGTTGCTGTTACAACTGTAGAATACGTAGGTGGACAAGCTGCTGCCAATATCGCAGCTGCCACGGTAGAAGTTGAGGCCGCTACAAGCTCAAACGTAAATAGTACACTAGTTCAAAGAGATACTTTTGGAAACTTTTCAGCCAACGTAATCACTGCGTCTTTAAATGGTAACGCATCCACTTCAACATCTTCAGTTAGTGCAATCGATTTCACGGGTACGTTAAATGGTGATGTGACTGGAACTCAAGGTTCGACTGTTGTAGCCTTCGTAGGTGGATATGCCGCTGCCGCTGTAGCCGCCGCTGTTCTTGCAACTCAAGATGCTACTCCAGCAAATACTGCTAATACGTTAGTTGAAAGAGATGCCTCTGGAAATTTCGTAGCCAACGTAATAACTGCTGCATTGAACGGTAATGCATCGACCGCCACATTCGCAACCAATGCAACTACCGCCGTAAATTTTACTGGATCTCTGTTAGGAGATGTAACTGGAACTCAAGGTGCAACCACAATAGCGTCTATGATCGTGACCGGCAAACTCTTAACTGGATACAGCGTTGGAACAAACACTCCAATCGCGGCTACAGATTCAATCTTAAGCGCTTTTGAAAAAATACAAGGCCAATTAAACGCTACATTTGGAACAGCTATCACTGATTTAACAGGTGACGTTTCAGCAACTGGTCCTGGTAGCGTACCTGCAACTATTGAAGCTATCCAAGGTAAGGCTGTAATTGGAACCACTGGAACTGTCAATGTTGTGTTTTCTAACGCTCCGACATTGACTGGATTACTGAGTGGTGGATCTGCAAGTTTTACAAGTACGATTGCAGCTTCAAACTTTAGCGGATCTTCTTCTGGTAGCAATACTGGGGATGTAACGCTATCCAACACAAATTCTATAGATCTAGCTTTCTCGTCAGGCCAATTGTTATTGGCAGCGACTTTAAATCTTTCAGCTGGAACAGTTGATGCTGGATATATCCCAATCGCTCTATCTATTAAATCAGACGGTTTGTTTGCTGAAGGTTTAGCCGGTACCCCAGTTCAAATCGGTACATCAAACAACATTGGATCTGCAGCTTCTTTCTCTAGGGCCGATCACGTCCACCAAATTACATCGGCTATTATACTTGGATTGTTGTTAAGTGGATATGCTCCTGGTAGTAATACTCCGATCAATGCTGGAAATACATTATTACAAGCATTCGAAAATTTACAAGCTCAAATTACTGCGGGTGTCGGTTCTGCCGTAACTTCTCTAACTGGAGACGTTGTAGGTACAGGTCCTGGCGCTACAGCTACCACGGTTGAAGCCATCCAAGGATTCGCCGTTTCTTCAACTGGTCCAACTGATGCTCAAATTTTCATCTATAATAATACAACTTCCAAATGGACTCCACAAACTATTAGTGGTGACGCTGGCATTGCGGATACTGGAGTATTGACTCTTGCAACTGTAAACTCTAACGTTGGATCATTTGGATCTTCAACAGCTATTCCTTCGTTCACTGTTAATGCCAAAGGATTAATCACAGCAGCTTCTACGAGCCCTGTAGTTGCTCCAGCTGGAACATTGACAGGTACCACGCTCGCTGCAAACGTATTATCATCTTCTTTAACATCAGTCGGAACAATTACGAGCGGTGTTTGGAATGGTACTCCATTAAGTGCAGCTTACATGTTGGCTTTACCAGTAAACGAAATTTACGTTGGTAATGCATCTAATCAACCCACTGCAGTGGCAATGTCTGGTGATGTAGCGATCATAGCTTCTGGTGCGACAACCATTCAAAATAACGTTGTAAGTAATGCTAAACTTGCACAAATGGGAGCTAATACCCTCAAGGGTAACAATACTGTTTCTACTGGAAATGCATTAGATTTAACTATAGCTCAAATCAATGCAATGCTGTTATATGTAACGACCGTTGGAGCCATAGATGGTGGAACTGCCAACGCTAATGGATTGTTTATTGATGCATCTAACAAAATTTATGCACAATCTGCAAGCGCAACCGTTCCTGGAATGGTCAACTTAACTGTTCAAAGTTTTGCGGGCGCAAAAACTTTCACAAGTCCTGTGACAATCGCCGCAGCATCAACTTCTGCATTGGTAATTAATACAACCTCTTTCATATTCGACTCAGTCAATAATGCACTCGGTATCGGAACTCAACCCGCTACCAACGTAATGATCGATGGTGTTAACACTTCTGGTGCATCTAAACTTGTCCAAATGACTGGATATGGAGTTGGATCTTCTACTGGATATCGTGGTAGATTTGCTCGCGGTACGGTAGGAAGTCCAAGTGCCGTTCAGGCTGGCGATAACTTAAGCGCTATCTCTGGTCGTGGTTATGGTACTTCGCAATTTGCTGCAGCATCCACTGGAGTAATGAATATCGTTGCTGGTGAAACTTTCACAAATACGTCCAACATGACGTATTTAACATTCAGTGCAACTCCAACTGGATCTGTCACTTCTTCAGAACATTTTAGAGTAGCTGCAACTGGAGTAACTCTTGGGCCTCAAAGTGCAAGTACTGATTTACACACCGTAAATGGTGGTTGGATCAGAACCAATAAAACCATTACTGGAAGCTACAGTGTAGATACAACCACAACTGACGATATAATCTATTCGAACCAAAGTGCTGCGTTAACGATAACGCTGCCTACTCCTACTGCTGGAAGAACAGTCGTTGTTAAGGATATCTCTGGTTTAGCTCAAACTTACGGTATAACAATGGCACCTCATGCATCAGAAAAAATTGAAGGTTTAGCTGCAAACAAAGTTCTTTACACAAACTTTGGTTCATGGACCTTCTCATCTGATGGAACAAACTGGTGGATGATCTAAGTGGCACGTAAAGTATTTGAAGCATTTTCAACTAGCGGTTCTTGGACTGCACCTGCCGGTGTAACTGGCGTTCGTCTATATATGAGACCTGGTGCAGGAGGCGGAGCTGGTGGCGGCGGAGCTGGAGGAGGATTCTCTGGATCTTCTGGCGGAGGCGGCGGTGGCGGTTCAGGCGGAGGCTCTGGAGGCGCAGCTTCTGGATTTTACGTATCTATAGCAGTAGTGCCAGGCACTCTTTATACAATCACAATTGGATCTGGTGGAGCTGGGGGAACGAATGGAACAGGCGGAGCCGCAGGTGCTGCTGGAACTGCTGGAATAGTTGGCGGATTAGGCGGAGTAACAAGCTTTGGTTCTTTAATTTCAGTCGGACAAAATAGCACGGTTGGTGGTGGAACAGGCGGAACAGCTGGAAGATTAGGTAATGCTGGAACTTCAACCACAGGCGGTGCAACGACTGCAACGGCTGGCGCTGGAAATCAATATGGATTAATTTCTGGTACTGGATCAAACGGATCTACTGGCGGTGCAGGTGGTGCT
>Ga0181531_10000979_pt1 | contig 18522 bp, 18 predicted proteins | sample PEATcosm2014_Bin_38_FD_119743 | JGI IMG/M metagenome (GOLD analysis project Ga0181531, IMG submission 119743) | Peatland microbial communities from MTU Mesocosm Facility, Houghton, MI, USA - PEATcosm2014_Bin11_10_metaG | ecosystem: Environmental > Terrestrial > Soil > Wetlands > Peat | place... | reverse complement strand
CTGGCGCTTGGAACGATGGGGCCGCAGGGCGCCGCTGCCGTCCTCAACAGCGATATGGGCACAGGCATCCGCATGGCTGCGCCGCTTGCCATGCTCTCCACCCTGGCGCTATGTGCGCAGAAAGGCGTGCTGGTGAAGGACGGCCGCGCGCTTGATCTGCTCTGCGAGGTGGACACCGTACTCTTCGACAAAACCGGCACGCTCACCCGTGAGCGCCCGGAAATTGGACGGATTCTCGTCGCCGACGGGCTCTCTGCACGGCAGATTCTGCGCTACGCAGCCGCTGCGGAACGCAAGTTCCATCATCCGATTGCGCTGGCCATTCTGGAGAAGGCGGAGCAGGAAGGGCTTGAACTTCCCCTCGGTGACTCCATGCAGTACAAGGTGGGCTATGGAATCAGCGTCGGTATCGACGGGCGCCAGATTCGCGTAGGCAGCCGCCGCTACATGGATATGGAGGGCGTCGTGCTTACGCCCGAGATTGCGGAAGCGCTGGAAGAGGCTCATCGCGAAGGCCACACCATGGTGATGGTTGCGGTGGGTGACGCCATCGGCGGAGCGCTTGAGCTGCGCGCCTCTGTGCGGCCGGAGGTTCCGGAAATCATCAAGGGGCTTCGCGCACGCGGCATCAAACACATCGCCATTATCTCCGGAGACCACGAGGCTCCCACGCGCAAACTGGCCGAGCAGCTCGGCATGGACAGATACTTCGCCCAGGTGCTGCCAACCGACAAGGCCGACTATGTCGAGAAGTTGCAAAAAGAAGGCTGCAAAGTTTGTTTCGTCGGCGACGGCATCAACGATGCCATCGCGCTGAAGAAAGCTAATGTCTCCATCTCGCTGCGTGGCGCCACTTCGATCGCTACTGATACCGCTTCTGTGGTCTTCATGGAGCCAGGTCTCGGCAAGCTGTGCGAACTGCTTGAAATCGCCCGCGACCTCCAGAGCAATGTGCGCCGGAGTTGGGTATACATCCTGGTGCCGAACATCACCTGCATCGTGGGCGTATTTACCATGGGCTTCGGTATCGCCGTCTCCGTGCTGACCAATAATGTCGCGGCTTTGGCGGCACTGGCGAACGGCATCCTCCCTATGCGAAAAGTCGCTGCTTTGGAGGCGGAGCGCCGGCACATGATGGAGTTGCAGTTGCGAGCGAGCGGATTCCTCGAAGCCCCGCGGCATCAACTGACGGACGACCTCGAGGAAATCGGGGAAGACGAAATCGGGGAAGGCGAGGGGATGGAAATCCCTTCGGAAGCGGCATGAGGCCGGAATTAGTTGCGGCAGACACCGGGTTCTGATCGGGCCCGCAAATTCCGGGTTGACTGAGGTAAGACGATTTTAACGTTCTAAATGTAGACGGTTGGAATCGCTGTCTGTTACTAACACTAGGACCGAACGATAACTTGAGGGATTTGAAATGGCAGCTGCAACTGCGCGAAGCGCGACTCCCCGGAAACCAAAGCCTGCGCCTTCCGCGTCCTCAAATCCCCCCGCGAAGACCAGCGCCGCCGCAAAAACCGCCGCCCAACCCAAGCACATTTCCGAACAATCGGAGCTCGCCATCATGACGCAGAATACCGATGCACCCGAACCAACCACTGGTACGGCCTCGCTTGAAGCCGTTGCAGCGCCTGCCGATACGCGAGACGTGAATTCGCGATTCCGCATCTTTGTCGTCGACTCTGGCTGGAACCATCCTGCGAGCAAAGTCCTGGAAGAAAACATCGAGCTTATCCATGCCCTCACCCACGAAGATCCCATCTATATCCTTGACCGGGACAACTCGATCGCTCTGCTTCGAAAGAACAAGGATCTAATCGGCCACGATCCGATTATCGCTGTGCATGATGTGACTGCCAGCGTGAACGGCAAGCGTGTCGGCTTCCGCCTGCATCTCGGGCTGAAGGACGAAGAGGCGCAATGCCTGGCTTCGCTTAAAATGTTTGCGCGCTTCATCAATACGCACCGCAACGCAAAGGATCTGGAGGCGGATGTTCGACGCGAGTTGCACAGGGAAGGTTTAGCAGGAGCTATAGAGATCGTGGGCGGGGCCGCTCAATCGGTTCTATTGGAAGGGTAGCGCCCGAGTCGCTGCGGCGGCGACAAGTGAATATAATCCCCTTGGAGGTGAGTTCATGTTCGACAACTTCGGTGACATTCTGGGTGGTGTAGTGGCTGTTGTCGCCATCGCCTATCTCGGTTTCGAGATCGAGAAAAAGAGGAAGAAGCTCAGGTCCCTGTTTAACGTGATCGACGCCGATGATGCGGTGATGTTCGACCAACTTGAAGAAATGGTGATAACCGGGGGGCTCATCGCACACCATAAAACAGTTGCCGCCTGACTCCGCTCGTTGCCCGGCCTCCCGATTCACGCCAGGACCACATTGCCTTTTCGGCGCATCCAAAGAATCTTAGGAGCCGGGCATGAACATCGAATTCGAGAGTTCCGATCCTTCTCATCAACACGAGCAGCCGGTGCCCTCAAAGCGTGTGACTGTGATCAGCGGCGGTGCGGCGGAGCATCCCCGTCAGGAAGAGATCGCAGCAGAGACCATCTCGAAACATGTCGACCCGCCTCAGGAGTCGCGGTTCCGCATTTTTGTCATCGACACCTGCTGGAACTCAGTCGCAAGCAGAGTCTTGAGAGAGAACCTGGACCTGTTCTTCGATCTCAACCGCGAGGAGCCGACCTATCTTCTGGGCCGCGACGTATCGGTTGCCCTGTTGCGCCAGTACGAGTCGCTCATCGGCCGGGATCCGATCATCATCGTGCATGATATGCAGGTGATCCGCGATCGCGGCACCGACGGTGTGCACGGTCTCCGTCTGCATCTAGGCCTGATGCAGACCGAAACCCAGGCCCTTACCGGGCTGCAGATGTTTGCTCGTTTTCTGCGCACGAACCGGGCCACCAAGAACCTGGAGGCGGAGGTGCGCGGGAAACTGCTCCTGGAAGGTCTGGCGGGCGCAATTCAAATAGTGGGCGGAGCTCCGCAGAATATCCTGATCAGTGCCTGATGCGGCGGCTAGAACCATCTTATGGGGAGGCGATTTATGTTTGAGAACTGGATGGACGTAACCTCGGGAGTTGCGATGGCGGGAGCGGTAGCCTATACGATCTACGCAATCGACCAGCGGCAAAGAAAGCTGAAAGATATGATGAACGTGCTCGATGGCCAGGATGCGGCTTTATCGCGTCGTCTCGAAGAACTGATAGAACAGGGATTGCTTCCCTATAGCGGAGCCGCGACGGCTTGACCGAATCGGGGTCCCGCCTATCGGTTCAAAGCCGGCCTGGGTTGCTCACGGTCAAGGATCCTCGACTGTTTGCATCGGGACGTGAAACGTGCGCGGCGCGGTTCGCGGAGCGGATGTTTCTCATCCACGAAGTGCACTCCATCGAGATCGATCCCTCTCTGGCGACAGCGAAGGTGCGGTACCGCACTTCGCCAGACGATCAGGAGATTCTCGTTTGCCGCCTAGCCGATGCCTTGACCAGCGATGACGGTTCGGAAGCTGATTCGATACCGGTCTGGCGCACTGGAGAGAGCGTCAAGATACGCCGCCATGGCAGCATCGTCACCACACTTGAAATCCTAACCCTTGACGAAAGTACCCTGGAGATCCGGCATCGGGCCATTGTGCGCGACCCATCGTCGGCTCGCCGCGTTACTGATCCGCTTCGGAAAATTCCAGGCGTGCTTGAGGCCACGATTGACACCGGCAAGCTGAGTTTGCAGTTTGATCCAGCCGTCACTTCCGCCGTCGAATTGGTGCGCCGCGTCGAAACCGAAATGATGGCGCCGTCCGATCCGCACGCCGTGCCGGGGGCCGAAAAGGTCGATTTCGATATGGCTAACGCCCAACTGGGTGTGAGCACGGTGAGTGAATTTGTTTTCCCGGCCATTATGCCTGTTGCGGCTACCCTGCTCGTGGTGAACAATCTCGACACCGTCCGCGGTGCTACCGGGCAACTTTCCGAAGGCAAGATTGGCCTGCCCCTGCTCTATACCAGCATTGCGGCGCTGACCCTTTTGAATGGCCAGTTTCTGACCGCGGCCGTAATGCTGTGGTGCTTTCGCAGCTGGGAACAGCAATACCGGCGCGACCTGGAGGTCGAAAACCGGGCCATGCTGGATGAGATCGTGGGTGTTCCCGGAAATGCGCTGGCGATTAGCCCCGAGGGCCTTGAGCAGTTCGTACCGCGATCGGAGATCGGCATCGGCCAGCGCGTCCGGGTTCGCGCCGGTGATCGCATTCCAGTGGACGGCAAGGTCATCGCGGGCACCGCTCTCGTTGACGAGGTCAGACTGCTTGGGGATCCGTTGCCGGCAACCAGGATCGAGGGAGACGAAGTGCTGGCCGGCAGCAGGCTTCTTGCAGGCGAACTCGATCTCTCCGTATTGCGCACTGGGTCGGAGACGCGGGCGTCTTCGCTGGCGAGGGCACTCATCGGAACCACGGTTCCAGCGGCTGGCCAATGGGCACTGAACGAGCAGTCCGAAAAGTTCGCGGATCGCACGGTAGGGCCCACGCTGATTGCGTCGGGATTAGGCCTGCTGGTTGGCGGATCGGCAATGGCGCTCGCGATCCAGCGTCCGGACTACGCCACCGCGGTGGGCGTAACGGCGCCCCTGGAGACCTTGCGTTCGGTCCGTATCGCTCTTCGCCATGGAGTGTTGATTCGGTCCGAAGAGGCATTAAGCCGTTTCGCTTCCAGTTCGTGGGTGATCCTGGACGACCATGAGGCATTGCAGCATGCCGAATGCGAACTGGCGGAGGTTCAGGTGCGTGGCATTGAGGAAGACCACTTGCTGCCGGCTCTCGCCGCGGCCGGCGCCTGGCTGGGCGATGCGCGCGGACCAGCGCTGGTGCGCGCTTGCCGGGCGCGCCATCTCATTGCCCGGCGGGCAGCCTTGCGAGAAATCGGCGCCACGTTTGTCACCATCGAGTACGGAAGCCACGCTGTGCGGCTATCCAGCAAAACAAACCGCAATCAATTAGCACCGCTCCGCGTGGAACTGGACGGTGTGGAGGTAGCGCGGCTGCGGTTTCAGCGCACGGTGGGCCTTGCCGCGGCGTCCACCGTGCGACAGTTACAGCGCGCCGGAATGCGAGTGTTGTTGATCTCGGAGCGAGAAACGCCGGCTGTCGTTTCACTCGCCCAACGGCTGTGTGTCGACCGCTTTGTAGCCGGCACTGACGCCGATTCCCGGCGGCGTCTCTTGCGGGATCTCAGCGAGCGGGGCGTGCGAGCGGTGCATGTCCACGTTGGTCCGCGACTGCGGGATCCGAGCGACGCGCACCTGTCAGTCGCTCTCGCCGGCGACGACGAGACCGGCTGGCGCGACGCGGACATGGTTCTGCTTGGGCAGTCGATTGCTTCACTGCCCGTCCTGATGCGACTGGCTCGGGACAGCAAATCCCGCATTGAGAACTTGCATCGGTGGGCGATCATGCCAAACCTCGCCAGTGTTGCCGGTGCTTTCACGTTAGGATTTTCCGGCATGACGGCGGTCTTTATCAGCAACTTTGGCACCAGCGTTATTTATAACCGCGCCCGCCGAGCGCTTCGCCTGGCCTCGCTTGACGACACTTCGCCGCCCGAAGCCGCCTGGTGCATGGAAGACGAGCTGCCCGCCGATCAGGCTGCGATTCCTTAAGATGATATTCTCCGATCAGGAGGGAGAGTGCGCATGACCGCTGTTGATATCGCAAACGATCTTGCTGCCGGTGCGCCCGAAGACGCTGCTGCCCTGGCTTTACCCTCAACCGAGGCGGACGCTGGGCCACTGACGCCGGAGGAACGGGCCGAAGTCGAGCGGGCCGTTCAACGCATCGAGCACTTCCCACGCGAATTCGGTTGGCTCATGGTTTATGTCGGCGTACTGGGCGTCCTTCTTCCAGGCATCATCGGCTTCCCTTTCGTCATTGCCGGGGGTGCCGTGGTCATGCCCGGCGGACGGAAGTGGCTGTCGCGCTGGGTGGCTCGTAATCCGGGGCGTTTAGTGCGCGCCAGCTTGAAGCAGATTGTCCGGATGGCGGACGATATCGAACGCCGCTATCCTGGTTTGCCGGGGGCCACGTCCTGATGCCGCCGAGTCGACCGACAGCTCCCACGTCTAATACGCACGTGTTCTCAGGGGTCACTCCCCAGGCGATTGCAAGCCTTCTAGACCAAGCAGGCAAACAGGGCCAGCCTGGGATGAGTCATGCGCTCGAACTCGATCCGGATGGTGCGGGCGGATTGATCACCACGCATTCACCCATGGGCGATGTGATCGTGCACTTCAGTTACAACGAAGAGCTTGCCGAGTTGACGCTCACGATTGTGAAGAAACCAATGCTGGTACCGGCCAGAATGATCGTGGAGGGGACCTCGCAGGTACTGCGCAAGGTGGCCGCTCAGGCAGCACCGCCCGCCCCCAGGCCAGCCGGCGGCAATTGAACGTGTGGAGTCCACGAAACCTCACATCCCGGATGCCGGGGAGAATTTGCTGAGATTGCCAGGTCGATAACATCGGGCACTGATCGTTCATTTACTTGAAATTGGGTGTGTGGTTGGATATTCACACTTCTGAAGTGACCGAATGCTACATTCCCATTTAACCCTGAGACTTAAGGACTCCCCAATTGGTGACTCAAGCTCCACTCAAAATGGATGTTAAGACACCCCTAAAGTGGATTGTTGTTGGGGGGCCCGGGCTCCTGGTGATGCTGTCCGATACGGACGCGGGCAATGTTGTGGTTGGAGCCCAGGCGGGTGCCCAATGGGGTTATCGGCTTCTGCCGCTGTTGCTGTTACTCATCCCGATGCTATACATGGTGCAGGAACTAACGGTACGGCTGGGTATCTACACCGGGCGCGGCTTCGGCGAATTGATTCGCGAACGCTTCGGTATGGGCTGGGCCTGGCCGGCGACGATAGCGCTGGCGGTAGCGGCAATTGGCACCTTGGTCACCCAATTAACCGGAATTGCCGGAATCGGGGAATTGTATGGCGTGCCTCGCAATGTCACCTTGCCACTTGCCGCTGCAGCCCTCCTGGCTATCGTTGCCACCGGCTCCTACCGGCGTGTGGAACGCATACTGGTGTTCGTCGGATTGTTTGAGCTCGCCTTCTTCTTTGTCGCCTGGTCCGCGCACCCGAACCTTGTCATCATGAGCAAGGATGTTGTCGACCTTCCTATCGCCAACCGCCAATTCACGTATCTTGTAGCGGCAATCGTGGGCGCGGTCTTCAGCCCATGGATGATCTTTTATCAGCAATCCGCATTTGCCGACAAGAATCTCTTGCCGGGCGACATCAAGGCCTCTCGCTGGGATACTGCCATCGGCGCTGTTCTCACGCAGTGCCTCACCGCAGCCATACTAATTGCGGCCGCGGCACTGGCTTCACGCGGTGCCTCGCAGGGTCTGCATAGTGTCGGCGAGATCAGCCGGGAATTGTCGACGTTTCTCGGAGAACGGATGGGGCGCATGGTCTTCAGTTTCGGCGTGCTCGGCGCTTCCATGGTAGCCGCAATCGTGTCCTCCCTCGCGCTCACATGGGGAGTGAGCGAGGTGACCGGCCACCGGCGGTCGCTGGAGCATCATCCGTTCGGGGCAAAGTGGTTTTATGCTATCTATTCCGTTAGCGTCATCGGCGCCGCTGCAATGGTTTGGTCCGCATCGGACCTGGTGTGGCTCACCATCGCTGCCCAGGTGGTGAATGTGTTCCTGTTACCCCTGGTGATCGTCCTGCTCATTGCGCTGGCGGTGAAGGTACTTCCCAAGCCGCTCAGGCCCCGCGGGCTCTATCTTTGGTCCTTGATCGGTGTCTCGAGCATCGTCATCGCAGCGGGCCTGGTCGGCGCCGGGCTGGGACAGAATCTGACTTTGACGGCCCCGCCTCAGCTGGCCACGCATCTCAGGACGGCGCCATCGGCCTCGCAGCATTAGCTGCTGGACTACTTTGAATCTTCACTCCCGGAAGGGCGAGAGACGACCCCGACGGCGATGGCCCATGAGTTGCGGATGGCATTTGCAAGCAGGCATAGCATACCGACAGCTACCAGTGTAAGGCCATTCGTGGGGTCGTAATAGGTCAGAACCCCGCCCCAGATAACGGCCCCGTATGCCGCAAATGGAATGGCCGCGTAAGCAATAAAGTCATGCTGTTCAAAGTAGCTCTTCCAGACGCCAGGCCGAACAAGGAAGGACCCCGAATAAACCAAGCCGATGCCACCTACAACCCACATGGAAAGAGCGGCAGTGAATCGGGTGTGATTAGGGAAAATCAGAAGGGCGGCAAGAAACAGCACAGCGGAGTAGCCGATAAATGGGGGCGTAATGTAAATCGGAATCTTGGCTGAATGTTCCGGCCGTCGCTCAGCGGCCAGCGTGATCACTACAAACGATAATCCGATCAGGGTCGAGGATGCCGCCGCCATGAGGAGGAAAAAATTCACCCAACGCTCCAGTTCATTCATGAGCCCATTCTAGGTCATACTTTGTGCCGGATTCGGCGTCCGATTTGCCAATCATTACCCTTGGGAAGCGCATGATGAAGACATGATTAGCCATTCGACAGCCAATCCCGTCGCTGTAAACAAACGCCCATGGGCTTGTGCAGTGTCAGGCATGTCCCCGGTTCAATATGTCAGGTATCTGCCCGGTCCGTACCCCAAAAAACAGGTACCCCCACCCTCCCATTTTTTCAACAAGTACCTGAAAGCAAACAAGTTACGTAAAATGGAAGATCGTAACCAATAGAAAACAAACAACTTAAAAATACAGTCCGAAATTCAACCCCACCGAAACAAAGAACTTACGAAAAACATTCCGTGGGGAATCAAGGGTTTCGAGTGCAAAACCAGCAGTTTTTGACCCCAGCCGAAGCCGTTCTATCAGTCAACGTCCTGTCGTTAGGCGTTCAAGCGATCACCTTGCTCCGCAGCCCGCCATTCGGAATGTCTGCTGATGACCGTCAACGTGCCTCTCAGTCACTGCCCAATCGGGGACGAGCTTGAATATTTGGAATATATTTGGACTGCGGGTCAGAATCCAATCGTGTCCGCTTGACTGCTCCCAACAGCCTGGGGATTTATTTTTCCATCATCGATAACGATTTCGGGCGGTATGCGGAAAACAGGAAACTGAGCTTTACCGGAGGGGAACCGATGAGCGAGAAGCGACCGATCCGCCGATTGCTGGAAGGTGTGCAGCGATTTCATGACAAAGAGTTTCCGCGCGAACACATCCTCTTCGAACATCTTGCGTCGGGTCAGCATCCGCACACGCTATTCATCACCTGTGCGGACAGCCGTATCGTTCCGGAGTTAATAACTCAGACCGCTCCGGGCGAACTGTTCGTGTGCCGCAACATCGGCAATATTGTGCCGCCCTATAGAGAAAGCCCGTGCGAGATTACGGCCGTGATGGAGTTTGCATGCACGCATCTGGGAGTGAGCGAGATCGTGGTTTGTGGTCATTCCGACTGCGGCGCCATGAAAGCCTTGCAGTCGCCGGCGGCGACGAAACATATGCCCGCCGTCGCCACCTGGCTGCGGAATGCGGCGACGGTTTGGGACGCGGTTGAATCGACCGCCCCGGATCTTGAAGGAGCAGAGGAGTGTCACGCCCTGGTCGCGCAGAACGTGCGCACTCAGCTTGCCAATCTGCGCACGCATCCCGCTGTTGCCGCCCGGATCGCCGATGGAACCATCGAGATACATGGGTGGGTTTACGACATCGGCGCCGGCAGTATTAGTGTCTTCGACGCGGACGAACGCGAACTGTTGCCCATGGAATCGGTGTTGGCGCAGCTCCAATAATTCCCGCTGGCGCGAGGGTTCGCAGACTCAATTCAAAATTCAAATCATTCGTCAGAGCAAGCCGCGGTGTTGCTACGCCACGTTGGCAGGGGCACTAACGCCCTAAGAAGAAAAACGCCATTGCAAACAGGACATACACGCCAATCAGCATGAATCCTTCGTACCAGGTGGTCTCTCCGTCGGCGACAATAAACCGCACAATAAAGGCAGCGCTGACAATTGCGAAAAGGTCGAGCGGGCTGCCGAAGACGAGGGTCATCGGATGTCCAATAGCCAAGGACGCAATCACGAGCACCGGTGCGACAACCATCGCGATTTGGATGGCGGAGCCCAGACAAAGGCTGAGCACGACGTCCATTTTGCCGGCGCGGGCGAACGAAACCGCTACGAATAGATCCGCAATGGTGCCGATTAACGCCAGAACCACGACGCCCATGAAGACAGGGGAGAGGCCGATTTGAGACGCAGTCTCGGCCAACCGCGCCGAAACAAGTTCTGCTTCAAATGCAATCCCGACTGTGCCCAGCACCATCACTACCAGTCCAACTGCAAGACTCCACTCTGGTGCGCCATCCTCTTCCTCGCGCCTTCCCTCGAATATGCTTCGGTGAGTCACAAGCACATAGACAAGATGGGCTCCGTAAAGCAGCAGCAGAACCACCGAGACGCTCAGGCTCAGACTCTCGTCCAGCCGCGAAATGTTGGCTCCGGGAGACATTTGCCGCTCGGTCAGATGGAAGACCGCCGGCAGCACGATGGCCACGGCCAGCAGGAGCAGCAGCGTGGACAGCAGCCCGACATGCTCCTGGCTGAATACTTGGCGCTCGTGCCGCAGACCGCCAACCAGCGCCGCGATACCAAGAAAAAGCAGCGTAGTGCCGATGATCGAGCCGGTGATCTGCGCCTGTACCACCTGGGTCTGCGCGCTAGAAAGAACGAACAGCGCCAGAATCAATTCGGCGGCATTGCCAAAGCTGACATTCAACAGGCTGCCAATGGTGTTGCCGGCATGACACGCAACCTGCTCGGTCCCGCGCCGCACCCAGTCGGCCAGTACTCCAATGGCGATCAGGCCGCACAGGAACACCCATGGCGGGGGAACAACGGACAGATGGTTGAGGATGAGAGACAGCGGTACGAAGAGCAACGGGGCGAATCGTCGCAACTTAATTAGGACTTCTTGCATGACCCAAGCTCCTGTTTGCGGTGCGGCGGACTAATGAATCATCGAGTGGTGTGCACAGGATATCCCAGTCAGTAGTTTCTTCAGGGAATTCATTATTGCGAAATTCGGGAGATGCTAGCATACGTGATCATGGCCCAGACGCCCGCCCAAACCGCCCACTCGCACATCCCCTGGATGCTCCAAGACCGGGGGAGACCATGGATGGCTGTCGCCTCCGCAGCGATAGGCTTTTTGGTAACGATGACCTTGCCGGGAGACATACGGCTCATCGTCTGCTTCGATCTCGCCGCGATCGTCTATGTTGGATTATTTGTCTGGTTGATGTGCGTTGCCACACCACAGGATTGTGCGGAATTGTCAACCCGCTCCCGGTGGAGGAACTTTCACTTGCTTTTGCTGATTATGCTAACGCTGGTCGGTATCGCGGTGATCCCGGTCCTGATGCACGTGGATAACAAGTCGCCGCTGCTGCGTACGCTGGACTATGGGACCTCGCTGTTGGCTATTGCCCTGGCCTGGCTAGTGGCCCACATCAGTTTCGGCTTGCATTACATGCACATGTACTATAGCGACACCATTCCCGACGACGATGCGGAGTTTGACGAGGGAATGTCATACCCTGAGCGAAAACTGCCGGACTATTGGGATTTCATGTACTACTCGTTCACCATCGCCATGTGCTATCAGACATCCGATGTGACCATTACCAACCCCAGGGTACGTCGCGTCACACTGCTGCACGCAATCTATTCGTTCTTCTTTGTAGCGGCGATTCTAGGCCTTGTGATCAATATTCTTTCCAACGTCATCTGATGGCTCATTCACCTGGCCGTACACTTCTATCTGCGATAGACGATTGCGAACGTGCCCGCCTGATAGAGAATCATCATTCCCAATCCGATCAGCGCAATCGGAGTGAGCCACTGTCCGTAGCGGCGTAGCGGCGAACCCAATCTTGGATGATGCACCATTGCGTAGGCCGCAGAGCACCACAGCGCGATCATCACGGCGAAGACCAGAGCAACCAAGGCGAGCTCGTATCCCGTGCGATAAGCAAACGATGGGACATAAATCACGATGTTGTCGCCACCGTTGGCGATCGTTACCATCGCCACGGTGATTGCTCTCGCGCCTCTCCCAGCGCCGCTACGATGCTCAAGTTCTTCTTCTGTCCGGTCGCGCTTGAGGAGGAGATCGAATAGCCTCTTTCCGCCGATGGCAATCGGGATCAGGCCCAAAAGGCCGACGTAAGCGCGAGGGATCTGAAGAGAAAGTAGGGATGCTGCCAAGCTTAGGCAGAACAGAGCACCGATTCCGGCATATTGGCCGAGCACTATTTCTCGAGTACGCAACTTTGAATCGGCAAAGAACCCAACCAACACAAAAATGTCATCGATATTGGTCGCGGCAAAGAGCACGACGGCCATGCCTGTGAGCGCGATTAAATGATTCATTCAACAGACCGTTCGTAATTAAGACTAGCAGAGCTGAGAGTGTCCCACCCCGAATGTGGATAACCGTCCAACTGCCGCGTCAAGGTGCGGTGTTCGGCATTTCGACGAATGAATCGGCATCAGATGCCGGCGGGGCAGGCAAAGAAGCTACGACCGCCGCGAGATCGCGCTTCAGGTAGGAGATTCGGGCGCGAACGTCGTGAAGCATAGCGGCGCGGTCTTCGAGATCGTCGATGGTGAGCTTGAAAGGCTGAGATGGCTGACTGGTCAGGTGGTCGATCTTCTCTTTGCTGTCCAGCGAGTCAACTCGTTTTACCCGGACCCACAACCGCAGCAATTGTTCCTTACCTGTCTCACCCGCGGGACCTGTTGCGGTTGGCTGGTTCAGGAGCGTCCAGACTAATGGTTGATAAGTGCTGTCCGGAAGTGTGGGGCGGTCAAAGAACTCGGCGAGCATGTTCGAGTCAAAGTCGAAGTCGGTGGTCTTGCCATTCTGAGCGTGAATACCCATAAGGCCGAATCCCGCGGAAGCAACACCGCCGACTAACCCGAAGATAGCTGCCGGCTTGCCAAGATTCGTTGAAAGCTGGAGGCCATTGCTGGTGGCGGAAAGTCCCCCGCCTATGATGATGCCGAGCAGATTGGCGCGGGTAACGACATTATCGCGCCGGTCAGAGAGATAACTGTGGAGTTCGTCTGCATAGGCAATCTCTCGATCGATCTGCGCATTGGTTGCGTCGAACTCGAGGTAGGTGAACAGAATCCGTTCATTGATCCGCTGGTGCAGCCACAGAATCCACCACCGGTCCTCGGGACTCGGATGGGCGGATAGCTTTTGAAGTTGGGTAACTTCGGGAAGGATGCCCAGCAGTTGCTCGGTATTCTCGACGTGAGGCCGCGCGGGTTCGGAGCTCTGCGCGGCTGCGGCCAGCGCAATTAACACGGTGACAAGGAGCGTCACGACACAGCGCAGGTCATATTTGCGAATCATACGCCACACGATAGCACGGGCCAGATTGGCTGCCATGAACGTTCTGTCAATGCTTGCCGCATTCAGGAAATATGAAGCGCCGATTCAACTCTATTCACTTGTTGCTTTCATCCTCGGCCTCAAAGCCGCGAACGGGAGTTATCCTCAAACCGGTCACTTGGAACCATCACCGAGAAGAGGTTCTCCTGGCTTCAGTTTTCGGGGCTTTTCGGCTGCGGCCAATCGAATCAGTTCGAACTCTTCGCGAACTCGCTCCTCACCGTATTTCCGCTCGAGCGCGCGCACGGCAAAGTGACCGCGCGCAACGTTCTGGAAGTGCTGCACGAAAGCGACGTTCAGGGAACTTCCGGTGGCCGCGCCGATAATCGGGATGGCCGCCGCCGCCATCTCCTGGGAAACCAGCAACCCAAACCGAGGCGCGATAGCCGACACGAAACTTACCACCGCGGGGCCGGCTTCGAGGGCGGTGCTCCGCCGTAGTACATAATTTGACGCCTCGTCCGCTGATTTAGCCAGAGCGGTTCTGGCCGCGTAATAGCCGGATTCCCGGGCTGCCGGTCCCCGCCCATCGGCGCTCAGGGCGAATACTTCAAGACACGAAAGCCGCACCTCTGGCTTGGATATGTCCTCGCCTTCCGCCGCTGCAATTCGGGTGATCGCCTGAAACATGACGATCGTGGTTATCGGAAGCTCCACCAGTATCCCGGGCGCCCCAGCGAAGCCGCCGACGGCCCCGGCGATCCCGGATACGAGTGCTGGATGGTTTCCCGCGATGGCAAGAAGGCTTCGTGGCTTTCGGGGTTTCAGGGCAATCTTGAGGCACTGCTGAATGGCACTCTTCGACGCCTTCATGACCGTTTCGCCAACGACAGCCGGCAGGGATGCCAACACTGCGTTGATGGGGTGACCCACCATCCGCGCAAGCATCGTCACAAAGCTATTCTTCTCAAGCAATGCCACCGCGCGCGCCAGGGTGGCGCGGTCTACGGGGTCCATTTGATCCAGTTCAGGTGTCATCGCCTTGCTTAGGATACAGCCGGGGGCAGGGAAGACCAGCCTTTCTTTCCGTTACGAAACCGGCACTGCGCTTGCCGCGGTGTTGGAAGTCGACAGAATTACGCGGCGGTCCCTGGTCACGTCCATGCCGATTTGAAGAATGGCTCGGAAAGCATGGAACGACTCTTCTGAGATCTTACCCTCGTCAAGGTCGTGAACGGCAGCGGCAAGAATCTTCAGCATGTCGCGCAGGATCGCATCCAGCGGCTCTATCGAATTGACATCTTGTGCGGCATCGATCAAGACCACCACTTGGTTGCAGTATTCATCCGCAGCGTTCTTCTGTTGTTTCTGCATCCACCGGTTCAGCTCCCAGAGCCAGGAAGCGACCATGAGTCCAATCGTCAGGATAAGGCCTACAAAATCCGCATGAGCCTGGAGAAAAGACGGCTTGTCTTTGAAATAGAAACTCATGGCTCCGGGATGAGGCTCAGGCCCGAACGCTGCTTGCGCATCGGGCTGGCGCACCCGCACAAGCAGGAGACGGACTTCCGTCATACGCGCCGGAATCTCCTGGAGTATCTCTTGCCGCCGCTCAATCAGTACTCCGGTGATCGCTCGTATCGCATCTGCATTGGCGTTGTCGCGCGCCAGCAGCGTGCGATGCACCGATATGGTTGGCAGGTTCTCCGCGGGAACAGGCGGGTCGCCCAGGTATGCGCCCTCGGGAATCACAGCCGGATCAAACGCAGGATGCTTGATCTTCATTGCCGCCGCCTGTTCGATCGGGAGGAAGCGAACCTTATTCGATTGCACGAGCCTCTGGATGGCTGGATTGCCGATTGCGCGTACGCGAAAGATAGCGTCGGCCTGCCCGTTCAGAAATGCCTGGTCCGCGGCCTCGTCGTTCGAGCCAACGAAGTGAAAATCGTCTTCATGGAGCCCGAAATGCTCGGCAACTCGGAGAAAGGATTGATATTGCCCCCCGCTCCGCGCCAGCGCGATTCGCTTTCCCCGCAAATCCACAAAATGCTGCATCTCGGAATTCTGAGGCACCATGAGCTGGAACGTGTCGTCGTAAAGAACAGCCATGATTCTTGCGCTCGGCCCGGCCAGGATATCGGACTGCGCAGTGGCTAGTTGTACGCGTCCTTCCTCCAGCATTTCCAGGTTTTGGACTGTTCCACCCGTTTCAAGAAGCGTGATGCGAATCCTGGGATAATGCCTCTCCACAACCTTTTTCAGCGCGCTGCCAAGGATATAACTCTCGCCGCTCGAATCTCCGGCTGCCAGCGTCAGATACTGCGTACGGGATTGTTGCCACAGGAAGCCTCCGAGCCCGAAGAGGAAACTCGCGGTTAGCACGACCATTACGATTCGCACAACCCTGTTGACATCCAGGTGAAATTTCATCTTGGCCATGCCTCAGAATGCGGCATCCGAGGTTAATAGAATGTGAGCGAAACGCCACAAATTCAAACGTAACTTCGATTTCCAAACCGCTGGAATGCCCGGGTTGGCCAGATGGCAGGTTGAAAGCCAGGTTTGCGCACAAGATCCAAAGATGACAAAGTGCTCTAAATCGAAAACGCGCGAGTTTCCTCAGGCAATGCCGGATGCAGCCGCTCAAGCCAATTGGCTTCAACTCGGTGCCTCGGAGCGACGGCAAGTCTGATTCCTTCGTTGACGCGGTGATGAGGCTTCCGTAAGCTAAAGCCACTCCGCAACGCATTCGTGCTCCGAATCGAATGATCGATCAAGTTTTTTCACATTACCGCATTGTCGAGAAACTCGGCGGTGGCGGTATGGGGGTGGTCTACAAGGCCGAGGACACACGCCTGCGTCGATTTGTTGCCCTCAGGTTTTTGCCGTTGGAGGTCGGCCGCAATGATCAGGCTCTCGCTCGCTTTCAGCGCGAAGCCCTGGCGGCCTCGGTTCTGAACCACCCCGGCATATGCACTGTTTACGACATCGGCGAGCACGACGGCAAGGCGTTTATCGCGATGGAGTTCCTCGACGGCGTAACGCTGAGGCACCGCATTACCTCGGAACCGATGGAAATCGACTTGCTCCTGTCGCTCGCCATCGAAATTGCCGACGCACTCGACGCAGCCCACGCAGAAGGCATTATTCACCGCGACATCAAGCCAGGCAACATATTCGTAACGAAGCGCGGTCACGCAAAAATTCTGGACTTTGGGCTCGCGAAGGTCGAAACCGTCGGCGGCTCATCGAACCATGGCACCTCTGGGAACACCGCGACTGCTGCCGTTCCTCTCGCGGTCGTGGTGCCCTGCAACGAGAACTCTACTTGCAGTTCGCGTGGAAGCAAAGATTCTTGCTGAAGAACGGCATCACGTGATTCTGAAATCGATCCGCGACGGCGCTGGTGTGTGTGCCAGGATAAATCTCAAAGCTGTTCGCGATTCCATACTTGTCGAAAGCATCGTGCAGCTTGCCGGCATCGATGCGCAAGCCATCCTGGTCGCCGACGTCCATGGCGATGGCGCGATACTGCTTCAGATTTCCGATGTATTGGTCCACAAAAACCAGGGGCGCATTCGCTGCAAATTTTGCCTGTACCTCCGGCACCGGAACTCCGTCCTTTGTTGGCAGGTCGAAATACAGCGGAGGGTTCTTCGGGTCGGGAGCCCACGCCGCTGCTGTTGCAAATTGTGCTGCTCCGAATCCCGGCGACTGAGCAGCCAGTTCCGCCGCCGACTTCGCCTCTGAGACCTTCTTTTCGTTGGCGATCGCCATCTCTTTCATCCGATCCGCGGGAACGGGCCCGCCGCCAGTCATCGGCGAAAGGCAACAGGGGCTCATGATGTACAGCGCTCCAAAGACATCCGGGTGCTTCATCCCGATGCGCGAAGCTCCGTAGCCGCCCATCGAGTGGCCCGCCAAGCCTCGGCTGGTGCGTTCCGGAATGGTGCGGTAGTGTGCGTCAATATATTCCACCACATCGTGCGAAATGAAACGTTCGAAGTCGCCGGTGGTCACGGAGCTGGAATACATTGAGCCGTTGAAAATGGTCTTGGAATCCGGCAGAACAACGATCATCTCCTTTGCGCGCTGGGCGAAAGATCCCTCGATTGTCTGCGGTACATGAATCTCGTGCGTCCATTGCTCGGCGCCGATAGAGTAACCGTGCAGCGCATAAACAACTGGGTAGCGCCGCGACTTATCGCCGGCATAACTCGGCGGCAGGAAGACAATCACATCGCGGTCCACGGCTTCGCCTTCGAGGTTGCCCTCCATCGCAGCGGAGTGAATCTTGATGTGCTCTACCGCGACTGGTTTTGCTCCCGGAACCGGGTCAGGGACAATCGTCTGCACCTGGGCCGTGAGTGCTACTCCCGGTGCGATAGCCATTGTGATTACGCAGGCAATGAGAGACTTGTCTAGTTTCATCTGGACCCTTTCGACATTTCGGTTATTGCACGGAATAGGAGTAGATGTTCACGCTAAACGGGCGAACGGTAATAGTCTCGGGAAAGGCGCCGAGCGCCTGTTCTTCAATCTGAACTTCAGGCTTCTTGTCCACCTGCGCTGTTGCGTCGATGGAATTCGGAGCCATGCGATAAAGGTGTCCATTATCCGCGAGCTTCGCTCCGTTGATCGCGATCATGATGTGCTGCTGTGAATCCGATGGATTGAGTACGGCAATCGTGAGAGTCTTGCGATCTTCGCTGAGCGCTGAGCTGACATCGAGCGGATAGGTATCACTGCCGGGATTGACCGCAGGTTGGTCGCCGCCGGCCGGAAACGCCGGCTTCGGCTGCGGTGAGTCTCCGGACACCTCAACAGGGATAGTGCCGAAGTGATCGCGGTACATCTTGAACAGCATTCCGGTGGGGTTGAGGACTGCTTCCGTGCGGTTCGAACTCATCGTTGCGGTTGCGAAAGTCAATGCGCCCATTTGGAAAACATCGGAGTGGCGAAACATCTCGTGGAAGGCCCAGGCGTACGCGGGGACGACTTTGTAGGAGTCGCGATTGCCGCCGAAGTATGCCCACTCATCGATGGCGATGGGAACGGGCTTGGCGCGGAGCGCGGGAATGCGCTTGAGATATT
>Ga0181531_10000978_pt1 | contig 18541 bp, 13 predicted proteins | sample PEATcosm2014_Bin_38_FD_119743 | JGI IMG/M metagenome (GOLD analysis project Ga0181531, IMG submission 119743) | Peatland microbial communities from MTU Mesocosm Facility, Houghton, MI, USA - PEATcosm2014_Bin11_10_metaG | ecosystem: Environmental > Terrestrial > Soil > Wetlands > Peat | place... | reverse complement strand
TTTTACATTTATCAATCCAGCCATCGGGTTCAGACCATCATCGTTGCCGCCCAGGAATGCGTGCAGCACCGTTTCATCCCCCGACGGCGTCACGGCGAAGACAGTGCCTGTACCTTGGCCGAGCGTGCCGCCATACTGGGTCGTGCCATAGAAAGTGCCGCCGACATTGAGCAGGCTGGCCGTGGGATTGGCGGCGTCGCTGCCGCCCTGGAAAGAATAGAGGATATCTTCGGTCCCGGTAGTTGGGTTCACCGAGAATACAGTGCCCTGGCCGTGTGCGCCGCCCTGCGCGGCCGTGCCATACAGCGTGCCGGCGACATCGATCAGGCCAGCCGCGGGGAAGTTGCTATCGGTGCCGCCCTTGAAAAAATACACCACCTGCTCGGCGCCGGTCGTCGGATTGACCGAGAACACCGTGCCGCATGCCTGGTCGGAAAAATTGCCGCAGGCATCGATGCCGCCGGCGCCGGTCGTGCCGAACAGCGTGCCGCCGACATCGATCAGGTTTGCGTACGGCACGGCGCCGTCCGTGCTGCTGCTCTCGAAGGAATATACTACCTTCTGGCCGCCGAACGCCGGCTGAACCGAGAACACCGTACCGTTGTTGTGGGTACCGCCGCCGGTGGTCGTGCCGAACAGCCGGCCGCCGACCTTGATGAGGCTTGCCCAGGGAGCGTCGCCGCGTTTGGGCTTGAAGGAATACACCACCCGGTAGCTGGTGGCTTCAGCCGGCGCGGCTCCCGCGACCCAGGCGACGCCGCAAACAAGCGCAAACGCTGCAAAACTATTCCACCGCATTGGTCGTTCTCCCGGTCGTTTCTTATGCGGTCGGCATAATGCCACAAAAGCGCAGCATGCGATACCGCCACCGCCTGGCTCGCGCTACCCGGTTGCGCCCCTCACAAAATGGGGTCTGGGGCCTACGGCCCCAGCGGGTCCAGGGCAGAGCCCTGGCCTTCCTTGCCTTACGTAGGCAGGAACTTCGACAGCGACAGTTGCGAAAGCGTAGAAATCACCTGGTAACTCGCCTGCAGCTGGTTTTGTGCCGCGGCCAGTTGGGCGGCGACCTGGGCCAGGTCGGCGTCCTGCACGTTGCCGATCTGCGTGGTGAGCGCGGTGGTGGTGTTGGCGAGCTCGGTTTGGGCGGCGGTGACCTGGCTTTGGCGGCTGCCGAGGGCGCCGATGTCCCCGTTGGCGGCGCTGACGGCGCCCTGCAACGTTGCGACCGTGCTTTGCACCAGCGGCAGGAAGCTCGGATCGTTGCTGTTGGCACTGCCGAGGCTGCCGATCGTTGCCAGGCCGAGCATCAGGTCTCGCGTGTAGGAACCGGTGCTGGTGGTGCCGAGGCCGGGTGATGTTGCGTTGCTGTTGGCGTTGGCGAGCGGCGCCAGGGCGACGCGGGTGCCGCCGCCGAGATCGACCTGGGTTTGCACGCCGGCGGCCTCCAGCGATGGGGCGAACGGCGAGGTGCCGCCGGGCGAGGCGATGGCGAGCGTTGCGGCCGAGGTTGCGGCCGCGCCGTTCGTTACGAGCCCGGCCATCGCGCCCTGAATCGCGGTGTAGAATGCCGAGCCGGTGATGTTGTTGGGGTCCGGTACCGGGGGCGTACGGCTATCCTCGCCGCCGAAGACGTAGATGTCGCCGACCTTGGTATCGAGCAGTTGGGCCACTTGCTGCAGTGCGCCGTTGGCGCTCGCTGCGACCGTGGTGGCTGAACTTGGCACTGTTTCGAGCGTGGTGGCTTGTGCCGCAAAGTTGCTGGCGATGGATTCGATTTGGCCCATGGCGGTTTGCGCGACTTGCTGGATGTTCGCGGCGCTGTTGGCGTTTGCCGCGACGCCATTGTTGCTGGCAATTTCGGCCGATAGATCGAGCGATACGGACGCGTTCTGGCCGAGGCCCGCGTAGTCGCTGGAGATGTAGCCGCTGGAGGTTTCCGCGGTGAGCGTGTTGACCTGCTGCTTGATTTGTTGCGTGGCGTTGATCGCCTGATCGAGCGTGCCGAAATCGGTGGCGGAGATGGAAAAGCTCATGTTACGTGACCGCCTGCAGCAGGGAGCTGAACATATCTTGCACCGCGCTGATGATTTTCGCGTTCGCGCCGTAGGCGTTTTGCAATTGCACCATGAGTGCCAACTGGCTGTCCACATCGACCCCCGTTTGCGATTTCAGATTGTTCGCGAATGAGTTTTGCGTGCCTTGCGCGTCGGCGGCCGCGGCTGTTGCGTTGCCGCTGTCCGCCGATTGCGATGCGGTGATCGCGGTTGCGAAATCGGCCAGGTCGGCGGGCGCGGAAAAGGGCGCGGTCAATGTTCCCGAGGGGCCGAGGCCCGCGGTGACGGGCGTCGGTTGCGGCACGCCGGCCTGCGCTTCGGTGCCAAAAGTGAAGTTCAGCACGCGGTTGATCATGTCGGCAAAGCCGGGGAGATTGCTGGGGTTGGGCGTGAAGGCGCTGGCGCCGGTGGCACTGCCGGCGACCGGCTGTGTGCCGTCGCGCACCAGCGAGGGCGTTAGCACCACGGCCGGATTGACCGTGATGGCGGCGGCAAACCCGACATATCCGTTTTGCGCGGGCACACCGCCCCCGGTGGGAATGTTTCCCTGCGGGTCGGAGAACAGCGTGAGGCCCTGGGCGGAGAATTGGGTGGCGACGGTTTGGGCGAACTGATCGACCTCGCCTTGGTAGGTCGGCAATGTTTGGTCGCGCAACGTCACGTTGGCGCCGATGGTGCCGCCCTTGAGCTGCGCGGTGATGTCGGTGCTGCCGAGCTCTATGCCCGGCAGGCCGCCGCCGGGATAATAGCTGCCCGAGCCGGCGTTGGCGGGGGAAATGGAGAGCGGCGTGCCGCCGCTGGTGGGCAATTGCGCGCCGCCGGTGGAGAATACCAGCATGTCGCCGTTCGGCTGCGGTGCGAAGCGCGCATTGACCAGGCCGGAGATCGTTGTGAGCGCGGCGTTGCGCTGGTTTTGCAGGTCCGCGGTGCTGCCGCCTTGCGCCTGGAGCGATACGATTTGCTGGCTTAGCGCGCCGACAGTGCCGAGAGCCGTGTTCAGGGCGGCAACATCGCTGACCAGGCCATTCTGCGCGCCCTGCCGGGCGGAGCTGTAGGCGGCGCTGAGCGTGTTGAGCTGCTGTGCGACGCTCTGCGCGGCGCCGACCACGGCACCCTGCTGCGTCTGGTCCGCGGGGTCGTTCAGCAGCGTGGAGAAACTGTTTTGCAGCGCGCCGAGCAGGCTGCCGAGATCGTTGCCTTGGCCGACAGTGCCGAGCACCGGCTGCAAATTGCCGAGTGCCGCGTTGGTGGTGGCGGTGCCGGCGGCTTCGGCGTTCTGCTCGTACAGGCCGGCCTGCAGCGCCTGGTTGGTGGCGAGCGTGGTGGCGCCGCTGACGACGCCCATGCCTAGGCCGCCGGCAGAGAGACTCTGCTGCGTCGCTTGTTCGCTGGCGAAGCCGGCGGTGTCGGCGTTGGCGATGTTGTTGGAAATGACACCAAAATTCTGGTTGATGTTGACCAGGCTTTGGGTGGCGATTCCTAGGGAGGCGGCGAGGCTCATAGGAAGAAGGCCAAGGGGGCTCTGCCCCCCTGGACCCCCCGTCGTGCGCAGCACGCTCTCGCGTGACGGGGACTAGTCCCCAGACCCCATTTCGTTTTTTTCACTGCTTGATGTCCATTGTGGTCTGCAACAGTTGATTTGCTGTCGCTATGACCTTGGCGTTGGCGCCATATGCCTGCTGCGCTACGATCAGTTTCGACAGTTCGGTTGCGATATCGACGTTGCTGCTTTCCGTGGAGCCGATGACCAGGCCGCCGGCGCTGTTCTGGCTCTGGCCCTGCGCGATGGCCACGCCGGAATTCGTGGTCGCGGTGAAGGCCTGGCCGCTTTGGCTTTGCAGCGCATCCTCGTTTGCAAAAGTAATAATCGGCACCTGCGCAATCGCTACCGACTGCCCGTTGGTGTAGTTGGCCGTGACCACGCCGGTGCTGGCGGTGGAAACGCCGGTGAAGGATCCGGCCGCGGCGCCATCCTGACTGGTGCTTTCGAGATTGTAATCGGTGCCCGCATATTGGGTAACGCCGTTGGTGCCGCCGAACGTACCCAGGTTGAGCGAGATGTTTTGTGCGGTGCCGCCGAAGGTCGGCGAGAGCGTCACGGCCGCACTGGTGGCGGAGCCGCCGACGGTGGCCGACCCGGTGGCGCCGGAGAGCGTGGCGAGCGTGCCGTTCGGGTTGAACGTAACGTTTACCGATCCGATGGCGGCGGCAGGCTGGTTGTCGGGCGAGCTCAGCGACAGCGTCCACGCATTGGTACCGGTTTGCGACCAGGTGGTATCGAGCTGATGCGTGTTGCCGGTCGAGTCATAGACCTGCACGGAGGAGGCTAGATTGCTCGACGCGGTCGGCGTGGACGGCACATTTGCGACCAGCGAAACGTTCGCGGTGGCCACGGGCGGCAATTGAGTTTCGGGTACCTGGATCGGCGCGAGCGCGCTGGTGTTGAGCGTGCCGGTGGCCGGGTTCATCGACCAGCCATCGAGGGTTTCGCCGGCACTGTTGACCAGGTAGCCGTTCTTGTCGAGCGCAAAATCGCCGGCGCGGGTGTAGGATTGCTGCGTCTGAAATGTTGGCGCCCCGCTGCCGGTGCTGCCGTTCTGTTGCGAGACCGCGAACATGCCCTGGCCGTTGATGGCCATGGCGAGCGGATCGTCGCTTTGATCGATGGTGCCCTGCAGCTCGTTGGTATAGCCCGGCGTGGTCACCACGCTGCCGCTTTGGTTTGCGGTTGCCGAACTGGCGGTGAGGAAATCGAGGAAGTTGGTGTCGACGCCCTTGTAGCCGATGGTTTGGCTATTGGCGGTATTATCGCTGATGTTGGTGAACGCGGCGGCTTGTGCGGAAAGTCCGCTGACCGCCGTGCTCATCGCGCCGAAAAGTGACATCCGAGGAAACTCCTTAAGTCTCTGCTTGCGCCGCGGCAGTTAACGTTTTTCCAACACGGTTGCCGGGCTTGGGGCAGTGAACGCAGGAACCGTGCCAGAAGGAGAACGGCCTGTTTGCTGGCATCGTGCGCGGCGCGGCCGGCGCGCGGCGCGCCGCCTGGGCAATTTCTGCCGGGCCGAGTGTGTCGTGCCTGGCCTGCACGCGCCAAGCCGGAATTCAATTCCCCGGCGCGCAGCGGTGTTCGGGTGCCATAAGGTACCTGCTTCTTCTTCGTGTCCTTCGTGTTCTTCGTGGTTGATCCCTGGTTTCCCCAGCGACCAGATCGCGTTGGCCCGTCGCTTGCAGTCACTGCATCCGACACGCTCGCAAAATCACTGGAACACACTTGTCCGCCACCGCCGCATCCGTTGCCGCCCCCGCGGCATCGCCGAAATCCGCGCCCGCCAGCACGAAAAGCGGCGGCGCCGGGTTTACCGCGGCGCTGGCCCAGCTTGCGCTGCTGGCGCCGGCCGCGCCGCGCCAGACCGCGGCGGCGCCGGGCGCGCCAAGCCCGGCGCACGCCAGCCCCGCGCTGGGCAGCCCGGCGCAGGCCAGCCCGCAAAAGCCGGCCGCCAAAAGCCACCATGTTACTGCCAGCGCCGCGGTGCCGGTGATGGCCGCGGCGGCAGCACCCCCCTGCCCGGCCGCCGCGCTGCCGCCCGCTGCAGCGCCGGCCGCGGACGCGCCGGACGACGCGGCGGATAGCGCGGACGATGATGTGGCGACGGCGCCTGCCGTGGCCAGCACGGGTCATCACGCTGCCGCGGCGGCGGCCCCTGGCGATGTGCTCGACGCCGCGCCCGCGCCGCCGGGCCATGCCGCTTCGGAACCGCAGGCCACCGCCAATGCGGCCGCGCCGCCACCGGCCGCGCCGGCGCCGGCCGCACCCCCGCCAGCCACGGCAGCCCCTGACGTGGCGGCATTGCTGGCCCCGATCGCGGGCCCCGATGGCCCTGCGGCACCGACGGCCACCGCGGCCGTGCCGAGTGCGGCGCCCGCCGCGCCGCCGACGCCGGCCACCCAACTGGCGCACGCGACGGCCATCCATTTCGCTTCCGGCGCCGGGGGGGATGTCACGATCCATTTGCAGCCGGCGGAACTCGGCGCCGTGCAGGTGCGCATCGAACGCACGCATGACGGCGCCGCGAATGTTACCGTGCAGGTGGAGCGCGCCGAAACGCTGCATGTGCTGCAACAGGATTTGCCGCATTTGCACGCGGCGCTGGACCGCGCCGGGGTGCCGGCGGAAGCGCGCCAGGTGACCGTGGAACTGGCGCCCGCGACGACCTCATCGAACAGCGCCGGCAGCGGCGGCGAGGGCCAGCGGCAAGGCCAAAGCCCGCGTGGCAAACCGAGCGGCGCCGCCCTTGGGGCGCAGGACGAACACGCAGACCCCACCCCGCGCTGGCGCCCGGCCGGCCTCAACATCACCGCCTGAAGGAATTTTTCGAAATGAGCGACAGCCTCACCGCCGCCACCAACGCCGCCGCGGCCGCCTATGTCACCAGCAGCGCCAGCGGCACTTCGAGCGCCAGCAGCACCGGCACGGCGGCGACGCCGAACGCGTTGGCGCAGCTTGGCGCGAATTTCAATCAGTTCCTGCAATTGCTGTTGACGCAGGTGCAGAACCAGGATCCCACCGCGCCGACCGACACCACGCAGTTCACCACCGAACTGGTGCAGTTCACCGGCGTGCAGGAACAGGTGAATGCGAACACCAGCCTGGGGCAGCTCATTGGATTGCAACAATCCAGCCAGGTGCTGCAATCCGCGAGCCTGGTCGGCAAGCAGGCGACGGTGACCGCGAACCAGATTACGCTGCAGGGCGGCCACGGCGAAATCCAGTTTCAGGGCACCGCGGGCGAGCAGGTGGCGATCGGCGTCGTCGATGCCAACGGCAATCCGGTGTTCAACGCGAACGTTACCGCGACGACGGGCACCAATACGTGGCAATGGAACGGCGTGAACAACAGCGGCAACCAGGAGCCGGACGGCGCCTACGGGATAGCGGTGGACACCGCCGCGACGAACGGCACAGCAACACCGGTGGGCTACAGCGTAGTAGGCACCACGACGGGCGTTTCCACAAGCGGAACGACGACGCAATTGCAGTTAGGTTCGCTAAGTGTGGGACTGTCAGCGTTGCAGTCGGTGGATCAATAATGAACAAAAGTTTTCTGGTTCTTTTTTTCAAAAAAGAACAGACTTTCTTTTTGCTAATTGATGGTCAAGGATTGTGCGTGCTAGGATTGGGCAGTGAGGGACCCAACCATGCGGCAAGCGCGCGGTATTGTTTCTGCCGCTGTGCTGGCGGTGGCCTGCGTACGCCCGGCCGCTGGCGCTTTGCCGGCTGAAACCGTGCTCTATTCGTTCAAGGGCGGCAAGGCCGGCGGCGCCCCGTTTTCCGGCCTGATCACCGACGCGAACGGGGCGCTGTATGGCACCGCGTCCGGCGCCGGATCCGGCACCTGCGGCACCGCGTTCCAGCTTTCGCCACCGGCCGGCAGCGGCCAGCCCTGGACCCAAAAAATACTGCATGTGTTCACGCACAAGGCAGACGATGGCTGCGCGCCGTTCGGTGGCCTGGTGGCCGGCACGAATGGCGTGCTCTATGGCGCGACGGCGGATGGCGGCGCCGAGGACGGCGGCGCGGTATTCTCATTGACGCCGCCAGGCGCGGGCGGCAAGGCCTGGGCCGAAGCGGTGATCTATTCGTTCGCGGGCCCATCGGAGCCGGCGGCTTCCCTGGTGCTAGATCCGAGCGGCGTGCTGTATGGCACGACGAGCCTCGGCGGCGCCAACGGCTCGGTGTTCGCGCTGGCGCCGCCGGCCGGCGGGGCCACGAAGTGGACGGAGACGACGCTGTACGCCTTTCAGGGCGGCAAGGACGGCCGCGACCCGATCGGCGGACTTACCGAGGATTCCGCGGGAAATTTGTATGGCACGACGTTTTACGGCGGAATAGGGAGCTTGTGTGCGAGCGGCCAGGGGTGCGGCACCGTATTCATGCTGACGCCGCCGGCGGCTGGGCAGACCGCGTGGACTGAAACATTGTTGTATGCGTTCAGCGGTGGAGCCGAGGGCGCCTACCCCTATGGCGGGCTGCTGCTGGGCAAGGCCGGGCTGCTGTTCGGCACGACGGTGGGTGGTGGCGACGCCCGCGGTGATGGCGTGGTCTTCAGCCTTACGCCGCGCCACGGCGGCGGCGTTCCATGGCTGGAGACCGTGCTGTACAGCTTTGCCGGCAGCGATGGCGACGGCGCGCATCCTTACGGTACTTTAGCGTCCAACCTGGGCGGCACGTTGTTCGGAACGACGGTTTCGGGGGGCAGTTCGTGCTGCGGCACGGTGTTCGAGTTGGCGCCCCCTGGGGCGGGCGGCGGCGATTGGACCGAAATCGTGCTCACCAGTTTTCAGGGTGGCGCGGACGGCGCGTATCCTTATGGCGGGCTTCTGTGGGACACGGCGAAGAATCTTTACGGAACTACGTTTCAGGGCGGCGCCAGCGGTGATGGCACGGTATTTTTGATACCGCCGTGACGGCGGAAGGCTCGTTAGTTATTTGACGTTCTCTTAACAAAATGGGGTCTGGGGCCGGCGTGCGCAGCACGCGGTCGCGTGACGGCCCCAGTGGGTGCAGGGTAGAGCCGCATAGGCGCTAAGTTAAGGCGAGAAAGGCCAGGGCTCTGCCCTGGACCCGCTGGGGCCGTCACGCCTGGGCGTGCTGCGCACGACGGCCCCAGACCCCATTCCTAAAGAGTCGTTGGAGGAACGGCGAAGCCTAAAATATCCTGTTGTTTATTGGCTTCGCCAAATAGTTAAGGAAAAGCCGCGCAGCTTTATTGTGGGTCTGGGGCCGCCGGCCCCGGCGGGTCCAGGGCAGAGCCCTGGCGCGCCTTTCCCTTTGCTGATGCACCCGCATTTACCAGCCCGAAACACGCGTGGCCGCATTGTCCGGCCGGATATGGCCATGCGCACACCGAACTCAGCTCCCGCGTTGCACCGGGCGCGCCGATGAAGCCTATTCTTGAGGGGCTGAAGGCGCTGGGCGCGGCGCGTTTGGCGGCGTTGGGCGGGGTGGCGCTGGCGATGCTGGGGCTGCTGGCCTTGCTGGTGGTGCGCGGCAGTTCGCCGGCGCATTTCTCGCTGCTGTACGCGGATTTGGACGCGCGCGAGGCGGGGCAGATAACTGAGTCGCTCGATCGCGCGCACATTCCGCACCAGGAGCCGGGCGCCGGCGACCGTATATTGGTGCCGGGCGACCAGGTGGCGCAGGCGCGCATGTTGCTTGCGAAGGATGGGCTGCCTTCCGGCGGCTCGATCGGCTACGAGATTTTCGATCGCGGCGATGCGATGACCGCGAGCGACTTTCAGCAGGAAATCAATCAGACGCGCGCCATGGAGGGCGAGTTGGCGCGTTCGATCCGGATGCTGAACGGTGTGCGGGCGGTGCGGGTGCATTTGGTGCTGCCGCGCCATGTGCCGTTCGCGCATGATGTGGAGGCGGCGCAGGCCAGCGTTATTCTGACCATGGCGGGCGCCGCGCGGCTCGATGCGCAGGCGGTGCAGTCGGTGCTGAATTTGGTTGCGGCGGCGGTGCCGGGGTTGAAACCGCAGGCAATCGCGCTGATCGACAGCCGCGGGACGCTGTTGGCGCGCGCGGGGCAGCCGACCGGGGATGACCAGGCGAGTTCCTCGGCCGAGGAGATGCGGCGTGCGACCGAGGCCAAAATATCGCACGCGATCGAGGATATGCTTGAGCGCACGGTGGGACCGGGGCATGTGCGCGCCGAGGCGACCGTGGAGATGAATTACGATCACGTCAACGAAACCACGGAGAATTACAACCCCGACCAGCAGGTGGTGCGCAGCACGCAGACCACGACGGACAAGACGCGCAATACCGAGGCCGCGGACAAGCCGGTGACGGTGCAAAATAATCTGCCGAATGCCGACGCGGGCGCGGCCGCGGCGGGAGCCGGCAGTACCGGGGATCGTAACGAAGAGACTACCAATTACGAAATCGGCCACACGGTGCGCACGCTGGTGCGCGAGCAGCCGCAGATCGCGCGCATTTCCGTGGCCGTCATGGTAGACGGCACGATGGCGCCGGGGCCGGATGGCAAGCCGGCGTGGCACGAGCGCAGCGCCGACGACCTCGCGCGGCTGCGGCGGCTGGTGCAAAGCGCGATCGGTTTTGACACGAAACGTGGTGATACCGTGGAATTGGTTTCGATGCGCTTTGCCGAAACCGCGGACACGGCGGCGGCTGAACCGGTCGGCTTGCTCGGGGGGCTGGAGCGGGCGGATTTGATGAACCTTGGGCAATCCGCGATCATGGGCCTGGTGGTGCTGCTGGCGCTGCTGTTCGTGGTGCGGCCGATGGCGTTGCGGCTGAGCGGCGGGGTGGCTGGCGTGGCGGGCGTGGGTGCCGATGCGGCGATGCTGGAAGCGGCCACCGGTGGTGGGCGCGCCTTGACCGTGACGGGCGGCGGCGGCGGGCTCGCCGGCGGCGGTGCGGCGACCGCGCTGCTGGCCGATGAGAGCATGGTGGAGCTGGCCAACATCGAAGGCCAGATCCGGGCTTCCTCGATCCGCAAGATCGCCGAGCTGGTCGAAAAACATCCGGACGAAAGCCTGAATATCATGCGCGGCTGGATCGCACAGGAGCGCGGCTAGACCATGGCGCGCGGCGGCGACTCCAGCGACATGAACGGTCCGCAAAAGGCCGCGATCCTGATGCTGGCGCTTGGCGAGGAGCATTGCGCGCGGCTGTTCGGCATGATGCATGAGGACGAAATCAAGGAAATTTCGTCCGCCATGGCGCAACTCGGATCGATCCGGGCGGAGCAGGTGGAACGGGTGTGCAGCTCGTTCTCCGAAAGCCTTGGGACCTCGGGCACGCTGGTCGGGAATTTCGAAAGCACCGAAAGGTTATTGCAGAAGACACTGCCGCGCGATCGCGTTTCGCAAATCATGGAGGAAATCCGCGGACCGGCCGGGCGCACCATGTGGGACAAGCTCGGCAACGTCAATGAAACGGTGCTGGCGAATTATTTGAAGAACGAATATCCGCAGACGGTCGCCGTGGTGCTGAGCAAGATCCGACCCGACCATGCGGCGCGCGTGCTGACCTTGCTGCCGGACAGTTTCGCGATGGAAGTGGTGATGCGCATGTTGCGCATGGAGAGCATTCAGCGCGACGTGCTGGACGGCGTGGAGCGCACGTTGCGCACCGAATTCATGAGCAACCTGGCGCGCAGCACGCGGCGCGACGCGCACGAAATGATGGCGGACATTTTCAATAACCTCGACCGCGCCTCCGAGGGTCGTTTTATCGCGGCCCTGGAGGAGCGCAACCGGGAGGCGGCGGACCGCATCAAGGCGCTGATGTTCACGTTCGACGATCTGGCCCGGCTGACGGCGCCGGCGATGCAGGTGTTGATGCGCAATGTGGACAAGGAGAAACTGCCGCTGGCACTGAAGGGTGCCTCGGAAAAGCTGCGCGACATGTTCTTCAAGAGTTTGTCCGAACGGGCCGGAAAAATGCTGCGTGATGATATCGAGTCACTCGGACCGGTAAAGCTGCGTGAGGTGGACGATGCACAGGCGGCCATCGTGCTGATGGCCAAGGAACTCGGTGCCTCGGGCGATATCGAACTGGGCGCCGGCAAGGACGAGGAGATGGTGTATTGAATTTTTGGTCCGTAGCACCTTTTGCGGTTGTGAGGAGAGTTGTTCCATGGATGGATTAGCGCCGGCATTTTTGCGCGATGCCCCGGTATCATTTGGCCGGGGCGCGCCGGGCATTCTTTATGTCGAGGATTTCGACGCGCCAACGCCGCGCGAACGCCATGGCGTGCCGGATATCATTACGCCGAGCTTTAGCCACGACGAAGTGGAGGCGGCGCGCGAGGAAGGTTTCAAGGCCGGGCTCGCGACGGCGCAGGGCGAGCATCACATGGTGCAGACCGAGTTGCGTACCGCGGCGCTGACCGCGATCGGCGAGGCGCTGGCAGCGGCACGGGGCGAGGCCGCAGCGGTCGCGCAACAGATGGCCGGGGAACTGGCGGCGACCGTGCTGGCACTCGTGCAAGCGGCGCTGCCGGCGGCCGCTTCATCACTTGCGGGCAGCGAAATCGCGGCGCTGCTGGCGTGCGTGCTGCCGCCGTTGAAGCGGGAGCCGGCACTTGCCGTGCACGTGCATCCGGAATTATGCGAGGACACACAAGCCGCGATCGCGCGCATCTGGCCCGATCATCATATGCGCGTAACGCTCTCCGCGGACGCGGCGCTGGCGCCCTCCGATGTTGTCGTGACGTGGGAAGAGGGCGAGGCGCGGCGCGAAACACGCAGCCTGTGGGAGGCGTTGCGCGGCGCGCTGGCACCCTGCGCGCTGCCGAGCATCGATACGATTATGGAGGGACTCCGCCATGGCGAATGACAGTGAATTCACCGAATTGACCGGACCGATCGGGCAGCAGATCGAGCCGCCGTCGCGCACGGCGCGCGACCTGGAAGCAGTCTACGACATTCCGGTGACCGTGAGTGCGGTGCTGGGCCGCACCACGATGCAGGTGAGCCAGCTATTAAAGCTCGGGCGCGGCGCGGTGGTGGAACTGGACCGCAAGCTCGGGGAGGCGATCGATGTGTATGTGAACAACCGCCTCGTGGCGCGCGGTGAGGTGGTGATGGTGGACGACAACCGGCTTGGCATTACCATGACGGAAATCGTCAAGGCCGACCGCGGCGGCTGAACCTCATGGTGCGGATGCTGCTGATCGGCGCACTGGGCGGCGACTTTCTGGCCGCGGTGCGGCTGGCCAAGAGCGCCGGCGCCGAGGTCAGCCAGGTCGATACGATCGCGTTGGCGCTGCCGGTGCTGCGCCAGGATGCCGGCGTGGGGGTGATCCTGTGCGATATCGGCGCGGATGTCGCGGGGTTGATCCGCCTGATGGCGGCGGAACGGATGACCACGCCGGTGATCGCGACCGGCCGCGATCCGAGCGCCGAACAGGCGGCGGCGGCGATCCGCGCGGGCGCGCGCGACGTGCTGCCGCTGCCGCCGGACGCCGATCTGCTGACCGCGATGTTGCTGGCGGCCTCGGGCGCGCCGGGCGAGCCAGTGGTGCGCGATCCCGCCATGCGCGCCGTGTTGCGCCGCGCCGAGCAGGTGGCGGTGGCCGATGCCTCGGTGCTGATTACCGGGGAATCCGGCACCGGCAAGGAGGTTTTGGCGCGGCTGATCCATACGCGGTCGCGCCGTGCGAAGGGGCCGTTTATTGCACTGAATTGTGCGGCGATCCCGGAAGCGCTATTGGAAAGCGAAATGTTTGGCCATGAGCGGGGGGCGTTTTCCGGCGCGATCGCACGGCGTACCGGAAAATTCGAGGCGGCCAATGGCGGCACATTGCTGCTCGATGAGATTAGCGAAATGGATTTCCGCATGCAGGCGAAGCTGCTGCGCGCGATCCAGGAACGTGAAATCGACCGCGTCGGCGGCAGCGCGCCGGTGCGGGTGAATGTGCGCATCCTGGCGACCAGTAATCGCGACCTGCCGGCCGAATGCGCGGGTGGACGGTTCCGCGAGGATCTTTATTTCCGGCTCAATGTGGTCAGCCTGCGCATTCCGCCGTTGCGTGAGCGGCCGGCCGATATCGCGGCGCTGGCGGATCATTTTGCGCATGTCTACGCGGAGGCGAACGGCGTGGCGTATCGTGCGCTGGCGCCGGATGCGTACCGGCGTCTGGCCGCGCACCCGTGGCGCGGCAATGTGCGCGAGTTGGAGAACATCGTGCATCGCGCCGTGCTGCTTGCGGCCGGGCCGGAAATCGATGCGGAGGCCATCGAGCTGGGCACGCCGACCGCCAATGCGAGCGCCGGCGCGGAGCCGTTCGTCGGGCGGCGGATGGATGACGTGGAGCGTGATCTAATCCTGCAGACGCTGAGCCACACACTCGGCAACCGCACGCATGCGGCAACGATGCTGGGGATTTCGATCCGCGCGCTGCGCAACAAGCTCAAGGATTACGTGCATGCGGGGATCGCGGTGACGCCGCCGCAGCAGGCGGGAGTGGCCGCGTGAAGAAGGCCAGGGGCTCTGCCCCTGGACCAAGCTGGGGCCGTAGGCCCCAGACCCCATTCATTGGTTGGGAGAACAACGGGGGGAATATGAGGATGTTGCCACATCCTCGTAGCCCCCCCGTTGTTCTCCCGACCAAATTAATAGGTTCTAAGGACTTGTCCTTAGCGGGGGTCCAGGGGGCAGAGCCCCTTGGCCTTCCTTCTTGACCACCACCTGGGGGCTGCTCCGCCGCTATTCGCCAGGCACCGACGTCGGGCTAGCCCTGGGTATTTTCTGTTTGCTGTCGTTACTGATCCTGCCGCTGCCGACGTTGCTGCTCGATCTCGGCCTGTCACTCTCCATCACCGCCTCGGTGCTGGTGCTGATGGTCGCGTTGTTCCTGGAACGACCGTTGGATTTCAGCAGTTTTCCGCAATTGCTGCTGCTGACCACGCTGCTGCGGCTGTCGCTCAATGTTGCTACCACGCGGCTGATTCTGAGCCACGGCAGCGAGGGGCCGTTGGCGGCGGGGCATGTGGTGGCGGCGTTCGGCGGGTTCCTGATGGGCGGCGACGTGGTGATCGGGGTGATTTTGTTCGCCATCCTGCTGGTGGTCAATTTCATGGTCATTACGAAGGGCTCCGGGCGCATCGCCGAGGTCGCGGCGCGTTTCAGCCTCGATGCGATGCCGGGCAAGCAGATGGCGATCGATGCCGACCTCAATGCTGGGCTGATTAACGAAAAGATCGCGCGGATGCGCCGGCGCGCGCTGGAGGAAGAAAGCGGGTTTTACGGTGCCATGGACGGTGCGGCGAAATTCGTGCGTGGCGATGCGATTGCCGGGTTGATCATTACCAGCATCAACATCGTTGGCGGCCTGACCATCGGCCTCTTGCGCCATGGCATGAGTTTTAATGACGCCGCGAACACGTTTACCACGCTGACGATCGGCGATGGGCTGGTTACGCAAATTCCGGCATTGCTGGTCTCCACCGCGGCCGGCATTGTGGTGACAAAAGGCGGCTTCGAGGGGCGCGCCGATACCGCGCTGGTGGCGCAACTCGGTGGCGGCCACAAGCCGCTGGCGTTGGCGGGCGCCGCGGCCGCGGTGCTGGCGACCATGCCGGGGCTGCCCGCCCTGCCCTTCCTGGCGCTCGCGGGCCTCGCCGGCAGCGCTGCCTGGTGGCGCATGAACCACCCGGCAAGGCCGGCCGATACCGAAACTATCATCGCCCCCGCCTCGTCCGCCACGGCGGCCGAGGTGCCGATCGCGGACGCCATGCGTATCGACATGATCCGCGTGGAGCTCGGTTACGCGCTGCTGCCGCTGGCCGCCGGCGACCAGCCGAAACTCACGGAACAGATCCGCGCGCTGCGTCGGGCGATCGTCAGCGAAATGGGTTTTGTGTTGCCGCCGGTGCGCATTCAAGACAATCTGCAACTCGGCGCCGAGCAATATGTTGTAAAAATCAAGGAAATCGAGGCCGGGCGCGGCGAGCTGCGGGCGCTGATGCTGCTCGCTATGAACCCGATGGGCGGCATTCCCGATCTGCCCGGCGAACGCACCACGGAACCCGCATTCGGTTTGCCGGCGATCTGGATCGATCCCGGTCAGCGCGAGGCGGCTCTGGTGCGCAATTGCACCGTTGTCGATCCGCCCAGCGTGCTGGCAACGCACCTGACCGAACTGGTGCGCGACATGATGCCGGAACTATTGTCGTATGCCGAAACGCAGAAGTTGCTCGACGATCTACCGCGCGAACAACAGAAGCTTGTTTCGGATCTGGTGCCGGCGGTGATTTCGATCGGCGGGGTGCAGCGCGTTTTGCAGGCGCTGCTGGCGGAGCGGGTTTCCATCCGCGATCTGCCGACCATCCTGGAGGGCATTCACGAAGCCTGCGCCGGCCAGGCGCGCGGGATTGCCGGCATCGTTGCCATCGTGCGCACCCGGCTGGCGCGCCAGCTGTGCGACAGCCACGTCGGCGCCGACGGCGTGCTGCCGCTGGTGGCGCTCAGCCCGGAATGGGAGGCGGCCTTTGCCGAATCGCTCGTGGGTCCGCCGGACGACCGCCAACTCGCCATGGCGCCGAGCAAACTCGGCGATTTCATGCGCCGCTTCCGCGAGACTTTCGACGCGACCGCGGCAAGCTCACCGGTACTGCTAACGAGCCCTGCGATTCGCGCGACGGTGCGCACGGTGGTGGAACGCATTCGACCTTCGACGCCCGTAATGGCGCAATCGGAAATCTCCGCTCGGGCTCGGATACGAACAGTCGGGACGATTTAAGGAAGGCCAGGGCTCTGCCCTGGACCCGCTGGGGCGGTAGGCCCCAGACCCCATTTCATAAGAAAGGTAAACACATCGGTCAGGGGTTCAGGCTGCAAATAGTCCAATGCAGCCAATGAGAATCAGGCTGAATGCCCACACAAAATCGAAATTGAACCAGTATCGGGTCAAAAATTTCAGGCCAAGCCATTCGTACACCATCACCGCGATCACGCCGCCGGCCGTCACCATCGCCAATACATGCACCACCGATACGAGTAGCGCCATTGTCAAACCCTGCGCCATCAGTGAGGACGCTGCCTGATGGGCGGCATTGGCTTGTTCGCTGGAGCATAGACCAAAATAGATCGGCAACAGCATCAAGCCCGCTCCGTGGGCGGTTGCGATCGCGAACGACCACAGAGCGAGTTGGGTAGGCTTGATGCGGGCAAGCGAGCGGGGATGCCGCCGGTTGATCAGGCGGAAAATGCCGAACGCAATGACGAGACCGCTGCCGCATGCGCGGATTTCATGCTGCCAGGCCAGCAAGGCGCTCGCGAGCGCAAACGGCAGGAGGATGATGAGCATGGCCACGACGTGCCCGGTCGCCAATGGCACGAGCGCGACCAGAAGATCCTTGCGGCGTCTGCCCATCATGCCGGCGGCCACTGCCAGCGGCCACCCCATCCCGGGATTGACGCCGTGATAGAGGCCGCTGACGACCACGGCCAGCCAAAGGCCGGCAACGGTCCCCTGCACGCCGAGCGAAATCAGACCGATGGATAGCAGAACGAGTCGGTCGAACAGTCGCCGCCTTCGAGCCGGATCTGGTGCGACCGGTATCCGTGCGGAAACTCGACCCAGAATGCGCGGTCGAGCGTCAGGCCGCCATTCGATCCGACGTCGGCCTTGACCATCGCGCCAGGCACACCGTCGGGATAGAACTGGTTGTCCCAGGTTGAATACAGCGAGTTTGTCCAGTAGACGCGCTTTCCATCCCGGCTGATTTCGACCATTTGCGGCCCGCCGCCGAACGCGCGGCCATTGGGGTGGGTGGTCCGTCGCGCGATGCCGCCGACATGGACCGATCCAGCAAGCGTTGGGTGGCGCGGATCGCTGACATCATATTGGCGCATTTCGCCGGTGCCCCAGCAGGCGACGTAGAGAAATCGGTCGTCGAGCGAGAGATCGATATCGCTGATCAGCGGGGGTACCGCGCCGAATCCTTGCAGAATCGGCGGAAGTTGGTGCTGCTCGGCCGGTTCGGGGGGAATGACCGCGGTTTTCTCGCAATGGAAGCGGCCGCCCTCACGCCACCAGGTCCAGATCGAGCCCTCCAGGTTCGTGGTATCGACGACAACGCCAACGAAGCCGTATTCCTTGATCGGGTCGTGCGCTGGGCGAACCTCGAGCGGCATCTGATGGTTCGCGCCGAGGTCGATTGTTTGCACGTTGCGGCGCGCCCGCAGGTCCCAGAAGTGCAGTCTGTGGCCGTATTTGTTGCCGAGCAGGTCCTCGGCGACGATGCCGTTCTCGAACTGCGGCGGCAGGCCCCATTCGCTGGACACCATGTAGTCGCGCGGCAGGTTCCACCAGAAGTCGTAATGTTTTTCCTGCGTGCCGCGGTCGATTTCCCAGCGGCCGATGACGTCGAACGTTTCGCAATCCATGATGAAGATGCCGGCTGGGCCGTCGGTTCCGTCGGGGCCAGCGCCGCCGAGGGTGGAAATGTAGATGCCTTCCGGCCCGCAGTGCACGGTGTGCGGGCGGGAGTAGCCGGTTTTGTGGAAAACCTCTTCGGGCTCGATGATCTTGTGGATTTTTGCTTGTGTGGGGTGCGGTTTGGTGTCGATCACGTAGATACGCGATGAACGGATACCGGGGATGATCAGGTAGCGGCGTTCCAGGAAGGCGTGGCCGGACAAGGGCGACAGCGCGGAGGAGCAGGCGTTCCAGCCGAAATGGTGGAATTCGTCGCCCTTGTGCGGCATCGTTACGGTATGCACAATCTTGCCGTAGCTGGATGAGTTCGGATCGACGTCGACGACGCCCAGGCCGTCGGGCTGTGAGAAATCGGGGCTTAGCATGAGCGTGTATGCATAGGCCTCGGGGGCAGCCTCCATCGCCAGCTTTGGTGTGGCGTGGAAGGTCGGATCAATTTTTGCGATCATTTCCCATCTCCCTCTGGCGGCAAGTTTCGCCAGTTCCTGGCCTCCGTCAACGGCCTTGCCA
>Ga0181531_10000977_pt1 | contig 18545 bp, 10 predicted proteins | sample PEATcosm2014_Bin_38_FD_119743 | JGI IMG/M metagenome (GOLD analysis project Ga0181531, IMG submission 119743) | Peatland microbial communities from MTU Mesocosm Facility, Houghton, MI, USA - PEATcosm2014_Bin11_10_metaG | ecosystem: Environmental > Terrestrial > Soil > Wetlands > Peat | place... | reverse complement strand
GGCACGCAGACCATCTACGGCTACGATAACGTCACGTTCAATTCGCTGAAGACCAATGGCGGCGTCGCCAATGACAACGGTGACATCAATGTCACTGCCGGCAACGGCTATATCCTGGCGCAGACGGTCGGCTCCAACCCGGTCACCGAAGGCTCGGTGTCGGCCTATGGTTCGGCGACGCTGCTGGCCGCCACGACGATTACCGGCAATACGCTGAGCACGACCAACGGCTCAGCGACACTGACCACCGGTAGCGCGACGCCGACGCCGAGCGGCGGCGCCATCAACTGGACGACACTGAATGTGGCGACGACGCTCAACGCCACGTCGAACGACGGCAGCATTACCTTCGGCAGCGCGACCAGCGGCGGCACGCAGACGATAGGCGCCAATCAGGCGCTCAACTACACGACGCTGAAGACGACGTCTGGCGACATCGATCTGACCTCGACCACGGCCTCGATCACCGGCCAGTCGCCGTCCGACACGCTGGAGGCTTACGGCTCGTTCGACCTGCAGGCCGCCACGACGGTGTCCGGCACCTCGCTCAAGGCCGACAATGGCAGTGGCACCGTCTACACCGGCGGCGCAGTCGCGCTCGGCGCCACCACCACCGCCACCACGCTCGCGGTAACCTCGACCGGCAGCACGGTGACGCTCGGCAGTGCGACCAGCGGCGCCACGCAGACGCTTTTGGCCTACCAAAGCGTGGCCTTCAATCAGTTGACGACGGCCGGCCTCGCCAGTGATCCAGGGAACGTGAACATTAGTGCGGTGACCGGGGCCATCACCGGCGGTTCCATCAATGCTAACGGCTCTGCCACTCTCGTCGCCGCGACCTCGAACACCGGGCACGATCTCACGACCGCCACCGGCAGCGCCTTCCTGCAAGGCCAGTATGTGGACTGGGGGAACCTTGCGGTCGCAACCACGCTTGGCATTACGGCCACCAGCGGGGATATCGTCCTTTCGACCGCAACCAGCGGCGGCACGCAGACTCTTTCAGCTGCGCAAGACATTGTCTTTAATCAGCTGACGTCTACCGGAGGAGACGTCAATCTCTTCTCCAGTTTTGGTTCCGTCCTCGGCGGCTCGATTTTCGCAGCCGGCAACGCCGAGGTCAGCGTGAATTCGGGCTCGCTTACCCTCGACCAGATGCGCGGCAACACCGTTACGCTCAGTGCACCGGATAACCTGACCGTCAGCTTTGTGAGCGTCGTAGCGGAACTCAATCTCGCGGCCAACAACATCAACGTGACTGGAACGCAGATACCCTCCAATCCGCCGATCCCGCTGATCATGAACATTACGGGTTTCAAAGGCGGAGTTGCGACCACGGCTAACGTGACCATCGACCCGCAAGTCATCATCGTCGAGCAGCTCAGCGTCGGCACCATGACTTTTGTAGCTCTGGCGCCGTCGATCACGATCGTGAATGGTTTGGTGACCGGAGAGATGATGCTGACGACGCCGACCCAGTACATCCTCGTCGATAACATCAGTCCCGCGCCATCGTCGTGGGCGACGCTTCAGCTCTACCAGCCGGGTGGCTTCTTTACGCTCAGCCAGATCGTCAACGCCGACCTGACCAACGCCTACGTCGTGCAGTTTACCGGCGACATCTCCTCGACGGTGTCGAACTTCGATGTCGGTCATAGTTGCTGCGCCGCGTTTACCGGGTCCCAGTTCGTTCAGGACGTCCCGGCCACAATGGATCCGAACGACACCTACGATCAGTGGGCGGCTTCGAAGAGCGGCGCGGAGTCGTTCTATCTTCTCGGCCTGCCCGGCGGCGCGCAGCTCGACGCCATCCGCGTCCCGCAGCCTGTGGTAAACGTCGGCAAGGGGCCCGCCGTCAACATCAACGGGGCGTCACAGATGAAGGAAATTCGGTCGGAAAATAATAGAGGAAACAAGGGGACTAGGCTGTTGCGCCGACTCGACCGCTATGGGAATTCTGGGCAGGGTGGTGAGCGGTTTGCGGCGGCCCATTAGCCTGGCGCCGCCGTTTCCTTAAAATCCGGGACGTGGGAATAAGCTGTGATCGATCTCCAGGCGCAGCTCACAGGACGGGACTATCGCTTCGTAAGGCCGCGCTTGTTCGGCGTCGTTTGCTTAAGTTCGCTTGCCTTTGTCGGGATTTTTTGGGGCTCGTTAGCGCATGCCCAGGTTGGGGCTCCCCCGGCGAATATCAATCCGGGCGCGATCCAGCAGGGTATCGAGCAGCAACGTCAACAATTCGAGCAGCAGCCGGTACCTAAGCTTAAAGGGCCCGCCGTGATCGGACCGGGACGGGAGAAACCGCCTGCCGCATCCGGCGGACCCAAGTTCCATCTCAAGAAGGTGAAATTCGACCGCTCGAAGTTCCTCAGTCGTGAGGAGCTAAATGCTATCGCCGCCAAGTATGTCGGCAAAGATGTCGACATTGGCGGCCTCCAACAACTCGTCGCCGACGTCAATGCCCTATACGCCGAAAAGGGGATTGTGACGGGTATCGCTACCTTGCCCGAGCAGGACGCCAACACGGGCGTCATTCATATAAAGCTCACTGAGGGCCGTCTGCAAAAAATCGATGTTACCGGAAACGTGCAGACGTCGGCGGATTACATCTTGCACCGTGTGCAAGAGCCGGTCGGCGAGGTGTTGGATGTGCCCAAGCTCAATCGCGATGTGACGTGGTTCAATCGCACCAACGACGTACAGGTCAAGGCATTACTGCAGCCGGGATCGAGCTTTGGGTTGACCGATCTGAACTTCGCTGTCGTCGAGCCGCCACGCGACACACTGCAATTATTTTACGACAACCAAGGTCTGCAAACGACCGGCGAAGTCGAAGAGGGGATCTTCTACAAACGTCATAGCCTGCTCGGCATGGACGACCGATTTACGTTCTATGGCGTAGTTGCAAATGGCAACCTAAACGGCAACGCCGCGTACAATATTCCCATCAACGATTGGGGCGGACGGCTCGGCGTCAGTTACACGCAAGGTCAAATCAGGATCGTTGACGGCCCTTTTTTGCCCCTCGACGTGACCGGAACTTCAAGAGTCGCGGCCACAAATTTTAGCCAGCCCCTGTTTGCAACGGTGAATTGGCTGGTTTTGGCGAATATAGCCGTCAATTATGGTACGACGCTGAGTGACTTCAGCGCCGTGGCTGTTACCAATGACTATTATTATCGCGGTGTGGCGGGCGCCGCAGTGACTTACTCGAACGATACTTTCTCAGCCACAGTTTCTCCAGCGTTCAATCAAATCGCGTGGCATGATAACATTTTGGGCGGCGATCGCTCGTTCCAAACATTTACCGGATCTGCGTCCATTCAGGTGCGGCTGCCGGAAAAACTCAGCATTGCCATTCTCGGCAGCGCCCAAGGCACTGGCGAGCGGCTTCTGCCCGGCGATCAGGTCTTCTTGATCGGCGGCCCAACGACGGTGCGCGGCTATCCGACGCAGGCGGTGGCCGGCGACAGCGGCTATTACTACAACTTTGAACTCCATCGCGATTGGACGGATCAGGTCAAGAGTCTTGAATCGCACGAGAAGGCCCTGGATACTTATATTTTTCTTGACCAAGGCGCGGTATTTTCGGCCAGTCCGGCTGAAATTGATCTTTTGTCGGTCGGAGCGGGTGCATCCTGGACACCGTGGGCGCCGCTCACTTTCGAAGGATCCTTCGGCATTCCCTTGCTGGCGGCCGTACCCGTGCAGCCGCACTACCAAATTTACGGGCGGGTAATTTTTAAGCCGCTGCTGCTATTGTAGCGGATGCGCAAAAGGAGAGGTTTGGCAATGAAACAGCTCAAGTTCGGTGTCACGCTATCGGCGGCTTCAATTCTGATAGCCGGTGCAGTGCTCAGCGGAGCCATCGCGGCGGAGACCAAGAAGGAAGCGACGCCAGCCACCAAGCAGGTCGCTCCGCCGGCCGGCGCTCCCAACGTCACCGAGACGCAGCCAACCGCGCAGGTGGATGGCTTCCGTTCCGCCAGATTCGGAATGACCGAAGCGGAGGTCAAGGCTGTCATCGCCAAGGACTTTGGTCTCAAAGGCGACGCCGTGCGCGAGCAGCCAAATGCCGCCGAACGAACCACGGTTCTACTCATCAAGGTTCCCGACCTTTTGCCGGGCGGTGGCACCGCGGAGGTATCTTACGTCTTCGGCTACGAGAGCAAAAAGCTCATTCAAGTCTCGGTCGCCTGGTCTAAAGCGACCGATGATAAAATGACACCGGAGCAGTTATTCTCGAACTCGAGCGTGCTGCGCTCACATTTTCTTTCCGAGGGATTTAGACCTGACACCATCGCGACCAACATGCCGATGAACAATGGAGTTCTGATATTCCGCGGCAGCGACGCCAAGGACCACACGGCGATGTTGATGCTGCAAGGAACTCTCGAGCAGGCGCAAAACAAAGATCAGCGAGTGCTGACGCCGACGGCTTTGTTGTTGTTCTACGTCGCCGACGCCAAGGCGCCGGACATTTATCGCTTGCCTGCCGGTTCGTTCTGAGAGGCGGGGAGGCTGTGCCTACCGAAAAGCACTGGGTGAGGTTTGCCGCCCTCCTCGTTTACGTTCTCATCGCCGTCAGCCCGTCACATGCACAAGCGCCAAACACGGCAGCGCCCGCATGACGGTTCTTGCGATCCATGGCTGAACGATACGACAGCGCTCCCCCACTCAATTGGCTGTTCAGCGACGGCGAACATCGCAAACACGCATTTCAATATTGGGTTCGCGATACTGCGCAGGGCATCTTAAACACCGCCGTCCATCACTCGCTTAAGGCGATGTCGATCGACGCCTGCTCGGCGTTCGGCGGCGCGATCGGCGCCACGATTTCTCCTCTCCGATATGCCGAGAGCGATGCGCGCGCACGCCGGAATTGGTGCAAGCTCCGCCCCGAACAATCGGATCGAGCATTGGTGGATGCCGCCATGAAGCGCTTATGGCGCTGTGTCGGCCGCACCATGGCCGAATTTTCCGTGCTCGACCGTTTGTGGGAGGAAAAGCGTATTGCCATCAATGGCATAGAACACATGGCGGCAGTTCGCGACGCAGGCAAACCGATCCTGGTCGCTACCTTGCATCTGGGAAACTGGGAAACCGTACCACTCGTCGGCGCCGCCCTCGGATTTACCGGCTCAGGGATCTACCTGCCGCCGGAAAATCGTTTTGACTATCGGATCGCCGCCCGCGCCCGCCGGTACGGCCACGTCATGTTGGCGGCAACGCCGGCGGCGCTGCGGTACGCGCTGCAGGCCTTGAAAGCCAATAAAGGGCCTTTCCTGATCTTCATCGACGAACTTGTCGGAGACCACGTTTTTGCACCCATCTTCGGGCGGGCGCTGCCGCCGGAAGGAAATATTGCCTATGCTGCCAGGCTCGCGTGGATGACGGGTGCCGAGATCATTCCCGCGTTCTGCGTCCGGTTGGGCGACCGTGCGCAATTCAGCATCACCGTGCTGCCGCCGGTCGACATTGTGCGCGGCGGTGACAAGCAGCAGAGCCTACTGACCAACGTCGCCCGGCTGAACGCAGTGATCGAGCCGGTCATCACCGCGCATCTCGATCAGTGGTATTATCTGCTCGATCTCGATCTGGCGTGACGGTGAGCTGTAGGGCATTGCGGCGCCAACTGCGGGGCGAGCGCAGCTTTGCCGGTCTTATACATCTTGATCGGGATCCACACGTTTGCTGACGGTGAACCGGAACGGCCTACTTGTCCAGCGCCGCAGGCGGTCCGGTAGCATTCCGCCGACCCGGGTGATCAGCGCGAATGTTGTCGGGAAGGCGATAACCGGGCGGTTGCGCCTCAGACCGCGTTTTATAAGCGCCGCCGCCTGCTCAGGCGGCATGGCAAACGGTTTCGGCCCCGACTCCTGGTGCATCATCGGTGTGGCAACATAACCCGGGCAGATCACACTCACCCTAATGCCGCGCGGCGAAAGCAAACTGCGCAACGCCAAGCCATAGCTCAACAGCGCCGATTTGCTGGCGCCATAACTGGGTGCATCCGCCAGCGGCAAGAATGCGGCGACCGAGCTGACAATGGCGATCTGTCCGCGGCCGCGCGCCATCATGCGGGGTAGGATCGGCTGAACCGTATTGATGACGCCAAGCACATTGGTTTCAATCAGTGTGCGGGCGATTTCGGCTGATTCAGGTTCGTTGAGGGCCGCGCTACCGCCCATGATTGCAGCATTGGCGATCACAAGATCAACGGGACCTTCATCATCGAAGCGCTGCAGCCACTCTTCCATCTCGGCGTGCGCACGAACATCTATCGCCGCGGTTGATATTGCGGCCCCAACATTGCGGCATACCTCGGCGACACGGTCCAGCCGATGGTTGCTGCGTCCCAATAAACCAAGACGCTCTCGGTCGCGGGCGTAGGAAAGCGCCAGGGCCTCGCCAATTCCGCTCGATGCGCCGGTGATGACGATCGTGCGAGGCATGGGTCCTTACGTGGTTGCGATCAGGGGGTGACGTAGAGCGCTTGCATATTGTTGCGCACGTGCGCAAGTTCTTCGGCGGTCGCGTCAACGGCGGCGGAAAGTTCTTCATCGGAGTGGGTCGCGGTGAGGAAGAAACGCAGTCGTGACTCCTTCGCCGGTACTGCCGGATGAGTGACGGGCAGCACGTTGATCCCACGATCCAACAGCCGTTGCGAGAGCATCACCGCCGGTAGTGAATCGCCGACCATAATCGGACAAACCGCTGTTCCGGCGGCATTACCGACGTCTAATCCGCGAGCCCGAGCAAGGCTGCAGAAGCGCTCTGCGTTGCGCTGAAGCGCTTGTACCCGATCGGGTTCGCGGTGGAGGATTTCGAGCGCTTTGAGGGCGGCGGCAGCGATCACCGGCGGCACGGCGACACTGTAAACGAATGCGCCAACTGTCAGCCGTAAATACTCGGTCAGCTCCAGGCTGCCGGCGATATAGCCGCCGCAACCGGCCAGCGCTTTGGAAAGGGTACCCATCCAGATGTCGACCTTTCGAGGATCGACGCCGAAGTGCTCGGCAACTCCATAGCCGTGCGGGCCGAGGACGCCCAGGGCGTGCGCCTCATCGACCATGAGCCAGGCACGGTACTTGTTCTTGATGTCGATGAGGCGCGGCAGGTCCGGAAAGTCGCCGTCCATGCTGTAAAGGCCCTCGACTACGATGAGCGCGCGTTCATAACTGCCGCGTGCTGACGCTAAAATCCGCTCGAGCGCGTCTAAATCATTGTGGGCGAACGAACGCCGTCCCGCGTTCGACAACTCGCCGCCCATCACGATGCTGTTGTGAGAAAGCGCGTCGTAGATAACGAGGTCTCGGGCTCCCATCAGTTGTCCAATCACCCCGAGATTGGTGGCATATCCGGACACGAAGATCACGCTATCCTCGACGCCATAGTGACTGGCGAGTGCGTGTTCGAGCGCGCGGTGCACCGGACGCTCACCCGCCACGTGACGGCTGCCTGAAGCCGAGATCCCATGGCAATCGATAGCCGCCTTGGCCGCCTCGATGACTTCCGGATGGCCGTTGAGGCCGAGATAGTCATAGGAGGAAAAGTTGAGCACCGCGCGTTCGCCGACGTGGCTGTGCGCGCCGGCGCGGCCCTCATGCACGCGAAAGTAGGGATTATGGAGACCAAACTTGTCCGCAATCGAGCGGTAAAGGCGCAATTCGTCATAGCCGGGCAAGGTGGAAAAATCGGTGGCATTGGATGCCAGCGGTGCGGCTTGCGGGGCGGGCCGCGATGCCAGGGTTTGCTGCATGGACATCACGTGGTGTCGTAGTTGTTCCCGCGCTTCGCTGGCAGGAGCAAGCTGCTTCTTCTTTTTCACGACAACACTCTTCGACCCTTTGCATCACTCCCTGACGTTTGGTCGCCGACGATCTCTTCGATGATTGCGAGCTCTTGTGGCGCGGCCTTTTTGACGTGATGGTCGGCGACGGTCCTGACCATGGCGCTTGCCGGTCCATCGTCGAGATTGATCTGAGCCATTATCTCATTGGCGAGATTGCCGACCGTCAGGTCGCCGATGGCGCTGGTCAACGCGACATGGATGCCGAACCGATCTTCAAGATTCATGGCGAATTCCAGCGCCATCAGCGAATCGAGACCCATGTCGCTTAATGGCCGGACGCGGCTGATCTCCTCCTCGCGGGCCCGTAGAACGCGTGCAACGCCGGTAACGATGACGTCGCTCAGGCGCAGCCGGAGCCCGTCGAGACCTTCGTTGCGGGCGATGGCCTGCAAATCCATGACGCCAGCGGCCATCGCTGTGTCTTTTTGGCCCCGGGCGGCAAGACGCATGTAGGTCGGCGAATTCAGGACCGCCAATCGATCGGCTTTGAATAATCCCTCGGTTTGCGAAATTGTCATCACGGCGAGTTCGGGCGTCGATGGGAGCGCCAGCGCTTGCGCCATGAGATCGAGGGCGTCTCTCGCGCGCATGCCGCGAACCCCGGTAAGTTTCTGGAATCGCGAGCGCAGCCGCTCCGAGTTGGCCAGCACGCCGACATCGATAATCGGGCCCCAGCCAATCGCCAGCGCCTTTAAGCCCTTGTACCGGCGGCGGCGGGCCAGCGCTTCCATATAGGCATTGGCGGCGACGTAGTTGCCCTGGCCGGGACTGCCCATCAGCGTGGTTGCCGACGAGAACAGCACAAAATAATCGAGCGCCATGCCGCTCGTGAGCAGGTCGAGATTCTCCGCTCCCTTCACTTTGGGCGCAAGCACCTGATGAAATCGTTTCGCGTCGAGATTGGCAAGAAGTCCGTCATCGAGGACCATCGCTGCGTGCAGGATGCCGACGATTGGCGGCATGGTGACGCTGATCTCTTCGAACAGATTTCCCAGCGCCTGCGGGTCGGCAACGTCGCAGGCCACTTCACGAACATTTACCTTCTGTGCAGCCAAGCCGGCCAGAACTTTTTTCGCTTCGTCGCTCCTGGCGCCATGACGGCCGATGAGCACGAGGTGGCAGGCACCCCTTTCAACCAGCCACTTGGCAGCCTCCAAGCCAAAGCCGCCGAAGCCGCCGGTGATGATATGGGTGCCGTGCGTATTGACTTGGAAAGCTGCAGTGTTTCGCCGCACGGATTCTAGCGGCGGCGGCTGAACGACGATTTTGCCGATATGTTCGGATCGTTGCACCAACTCGAACGCCTGAACGACGTCGCATGCGCGAAACACACTGTAGGGCAGGGGCGCCAGCCGGCCGGAAGCGAACATCCGCATCAGTTCGCCATAGAGTTTCCGGCCGAGCTGCTCGTGACCGAGCAGGATCTGGTCGATGTCGACGCCGAAGTAGCTAAGGTTGTTGCGGAATGGCCGCAAACCAACTGGCGTGTTGCTGACGTAATCGCGTTTTCCCAGCTCGACAAAACGTCCGAACGGGCGCAGGCAGGCGAGGCTGCGCTCCATGGCTTCGCCGGCCAGGCTGTTGAGCACGACATCAACGCCGCCGGCGACGATTGCGCGCACTTCGTCGGTCAGCATAGTAGAGCGTGAGTCGATGACGTGCGGCACGCCCAAGGCGCGGAGAAGATCACGTTTGGCCTGCGAACCGGCCGTAGCAATGATGCGCGCGCCCTTAGTTCGCGCGACCTGAATAGCGGCCAAACCGACACCGCCGGCGCCGCCGTGGATGAGAATCCACTCACCGCGCGCCAATTTGGCTTTAATGATCAACGAGTAATAAGCGGTAAGAAACGCAACCGGAATAGTAGCGCCGGCTTCGCAGCTTATGCGGGGCGGCAGTTTGGCGGCCTGCGCCGCCGGTACGGTGACGTGGGTCGCAAATGCCGACGCGGCAAATGCCGTCACACGATCTCCCAGCCGCAGATGACGCACGTTGCTGCCGCGCCGGATAACCCGGCCGGCGCATTCGCATCCGAGCGTGGCACCGGCGATCCCGCCCTCGATGATCTCATCGGGTAAAAGCGACATGCTCCACATCACGTCGCGGAAATTAAGGCCACTCGCTTCCACCGCTATCTCGACCTCATGCGGACCGGGCGCAACGCGTTCGCTTGCTTCCCATTGCAGGCGTTGACCAGGCGGTAGCCGCCGCTGCAATTTTGCCGCCGACGGTGCACCTTGGGCATCGCGAACCCGATCAAGGGTGCGGGTAATCGTATCGGCGCGCACCGCGCGTAGCGTTTCAGCATCGATCTGCAGTTCGGTTTCGGCGGTACCGGAAGCGATGATGTCATGCAGGCGTGCGATTGCGACCTGATCCGGTGTATGCGGGGTAATATCGACGCGCCGCACATCGAGTTGGGGAAATTCGTTGGCGAGTGTGCGGGAAAACGTCCAAGCGCCGGCGGCGACTGGCCGGATGGAAGAATGATCGCTGCAAAGCGCCCCGCGAAAAACGAGCCACAGGATGGCCCGCGACGAGCCAAAGCGCTCGGCGCAAGCTTTGATGTCCAGGCAACGCGCGGTCAGCGCGGCGACCACATCGGCGGAAATATCGTCATCGCCGCCGATGTGAACGAACATCCCTGGCGCAGGTTCTGAGAACTCCAGCGAACCGATGACACTACTGTTTATTCCATTCTGCCGTAGCAGGTCGTCGAGCATGGTGCCGAACGCGGCATGCTGCCCAACGGTCGCGCCATTGTGGATGAGAATCGTTTGGGGTGGACTATGTGGGGGTTCTTTGGTGCGGGAGAGCAGCTCGGATTTTCGCTCGGCGACGAGCAGCGATGCCCGCCCGGCGTCAAATGCGACGGCGTGGGCTTGCACATTTGCGAATCCCACATGCTCTAGGGCGGTCTGCCAATCGCGGGCCGTCTTGATTCGCCCAACCGGATGGTCGAACGCCGCTGGACTCAACCAGTTCGGATCGAGGCCGAAGATGATGTCACGGAACAGCGAGGATTTGGGCTCAAGAGCGAGCAAAAGTCCGCGCGGCGCCAGCGCATCGTGCAAGCAAGCGGGATCGATCGAGGCGGGCAGGCGGTGCAGACTTTCGACGGCGACGATCAGATCGTAGGGGCCGCGCGCCATGACGCCCTGCGCGTCGATGAGCAGAGCCGTATCACCGCCGAATAGCTGGCGTTCGGCCAAGTCGCGGCGTCGCGGACTAGTCTCGAGAATCGACAGGGTAAAATCGCGGCGTTGCCGCAATGCGACGAGTAATTGTGACAACGGACCAAAACCCACCTGCAGAATGCGCAATGAGCGCTGCGGCGGCCACAACACCGCGCTTTCAATCAACCGCTCTATGAGCCCACAGGCGTTCGATAACTCCGAGCCGGCGAGGTCGTAAAAATCGAGTATGGCTCGGGAGAGTCTGGCTTGCGGAGCGATGACCGCGCGTTTGGCGGCGATCTCGACCACCAGGCCACCGAGCGCGCCGGCAAGCAACGTCTCGGCTGCCCGCCGAGGATGTTTTTGGGTCAACTCCGTCAGCAACGAGCCGGCGTCCGGAAGCGGCGCGGCGTCGATCAAAACCCAGCGACCCTTTTTGGGAGAGGCAAGGCCTGCGGCCGCGAGGTAACCCAACAACGTGGTCAGCCAGGTGCGACACTCGTTCGGCAGGCGACCGCTTCTGATCAGAGCCGCGACGTCAATCACCGAACGGTCTGCCAGCGCCGAAGCGATCTGAAACGCGGCTACGGTCGCCAAGCCTTCCAGCAGCTCTTCCTCTGCGTTCAAGCTTCGACGTGATTGCAGCAACAAGCGTCGAGCCCGCGCGTGCGCGATCAAAGCTCGTGCGGTGATCGGCACGCCGGTCGCACCGACAATAGTGCCGTCGATGGTCTGCGGAAGCTCGACGAAAGCGTTGGCCTCGAGCACCTCAGAACGGCGTACCTGCACGGCCTGGCAGCGCACGCCACGCAACACGGCGATCAGCTCGCCGTTGGCTCCGAGATACGAATAATTGGCGACGATTGCGCGGTCATCGCGGCTGACAATTTCGATGACGGCGCTCCGGGGGCAAGCGCCGGGAACAAACAAGGCGGCTTCGTCGAGCCGCACCGGCAAATAGCTTACGCCCCGTTCGCCGGCATGTAATTCATCAAAGACGAGCAGCAGCGCGTGACCGCACGCATCGATGTGCATCGGATCGAGAACAAAGCCGCCGCGCGCGACGCTCGGCGTAAGCTCGGCGCGGATCAGGCGATCACCAACCTTGCGAGCGCCGGAGAGCAGACGGAAAGCGGGTCCATAGTGCAGACCGCAAACGTCACCCAGGCGGTAAATGTCTTCGCCGCTCACCACGTTTTCGTTGTTGTGCGCGGACAGCGTCGGCACGCTGGCGTGCAAATCGCTCTCGAGTATTCTACCGCGGCAATGTAGGAGCCAGTTCGCTTGCGACAATCGCGGGCGACTGAAAATCTCAATGGTGCACGAGACCGGCGACACGCGCGACATGATCTCGCGGGTTTCGCCATTGGTTAGGTCGAGCGGCTTGAGAATCTCGAAATCCGCGATGGCAACGTGCTTGAGTTGTGACCACTCGCGCGCGACTGAAAAGACAATCTCCAGAAATCCGGCGCCGGGAAAGATCGTCTGCTCGCCGACCTTGTGATCGGCTAGCTCGGGAAACAACGCGGTATCGATGTGGGCGTGCCATTCCAGGGCGTCCCGGCTATAGCGCGCTCCGCTAAAAGGCCGCCGCTCTGCTTCGACAACACCGATCGCTTCAAGGGTCGGCGTATAGCGATAATTTTCCTGCTGCCAGGGATAATGCGGCAGTCCGGGCGACGCGCCTGAATCCGGCCCGAAGATCACACTGGCGTCGAATTTTGCGCCGTCGAGTAAGGCTTTCGCGACGGCACGTTTGATGGGATCATGGTCGGGCTCATTGCGCTCAAGCACCGAAAGTCCGGCAAAGCTTACGCCTTCCTCAGTCAGCGTGTCGGCGATGTGCTTAAGGAGCGTGCTGCGCGGACCGATCTCAATAAAATAGCGCGCGCCGGTCTTGGCGGCGGCACGGATGCCGTCAACGAATTGCACCGGTCTGCGCACGTTGTGCCACCAGTGCCCGGCGCCAAGCCGCTCCCCCGCCATCGCCGAGCCGGTGACCGTGGAGATGAACGGGACGGCGCCGTCGACCGGCGCGAGGTGCTTTAAGCTCGCCGACAGCGGCGCTTCGACGGGAGCCATCAGGGCGGTGTGGAACGGATAGTCCAGATCGAGGTCGAGCGCCGGAATGGAGCGGGTGCGGGCGACTTTTTTCAATAACGCCATGACTTCGGTCGAACCGGATACGGTGGTCGCCTGCGGCGAGTTGAAGGCGGCGACCTCGATGCCTCCAACGTATTCGATGAGCTCCTCTACCGCGTCCGGTGGGGCAAGGAGGGCTGCCATGCGGCCATGCCCCCGCACGAGTTCCTGGTAAGTGCTGCGGAAATAGATGACCTCAACAGCGGTGCGCAGGTCGAGGATGCCGGCGGCTTCGGCGGCGGCGACTTCGCCGACACTGTGGCCGAGAACCGCGGCCGGTTCTATTCCGCGCGCGCACAATGCTGCGGTGGTCGCGCTTTGAATGGCGAAAATCAAAGGCTGCGCGACGCGGGTGAACGGCAGGCGCTCGTCGAGGCGCTCGCTCATGAGCGCTTCTTTGAGCGACCAGCCGGCAAGGTCGCAAAAGTAACCATCAAGATTGTCGAAGTGGGCACGGAATGTTTGGTTGTGCCGGTAAGCGGCAATGCCCATGCCGGGCCACTGGCTGCCGTTGCCGGAATAGACGAAAGCGGCAGGCAAATCTTTGCCGGCCGCCGTGCCCCAACTGAGCTCGGGGTGTTCAGCACCCGCGATAAAGGCGTGCAGCGCTTCAGTGACGTCTGCGTGTCGTGATGATGAGATCGCAAGGCCGGTGCCGAGACGTTCGCGGCGGTACGCTACAGTGTTGGCCAAAGCCGCGGTTTCGACGTCGGACCAGTGTGCGATGTGTTCCAGATATTTTTGTGAGAGCGCAATCAGCGCGGGTTTGCTCGCGGCGGAAAGGGCCAGCAGATCGGATTTTGGCGGCCGAGCCCTACGCGTCGCCTTGCGGCCCCGGGCAACGACGACATGCGCATTGGTGCCGCCAAACCCGAAAGAGTTGACGCCGGCGTAGTTCTGGCCGGCGTTCGGTAACAGCAGCGGCTTTTGGCAGAGCGCAAGATTGAGGTCGTCAAAGTTGATGGCCGGGTTTGGATTCTCGATATGCAAGGATTGAGGAAGGAAACCGTGATTGAGCGCCAGCAGGGCCTTCAACAAGCCGGCAAGTCCGGATGCGGCCTCGACGTGCCCGATGTTGGATTTGATGGAGCCAATCGGCAGCGGCTCGGTCCGTGCGCCACCTAAGCTGCGTCCGAGCGCTTGGGCCTCGATGGGATCGCCGACCGGAGTGCCGGTGCCGTGCGCCTCGACAAAGGCTAGCCGCTCGGCATCGATGCCGGTGCGCGCATAAACGCGCCGGAGCAGTGCCTCCTGGCCGTCAATCGAGGGCAGCGAGATCCCGCTGGTGCGGCCGTCGGAATTGACGTCGGAGGCGACAATGATGCCGTGCACGGGATTGCCGGCGATGTCGGCACCACGGCGCAGAACCAGGACCGCGGCGCCCTCGGCGCGCACGTAGCCATCGGCGTCGGCCGAAAAGGCGCGGCAAAGTCCGGTCGGCGACAACATCGAGGCTTGCGAGAACGAGATGAATTCTGCTGGGCTGCCGATGACGTTGATCCCGCCGACAATGGCGGTCTCGATCCGGCCGGAGCGCAGCGCTTCGACCGCCTGATGGAGCGCAACCAGGGACGATGAACAGGCGGTATCAACGGTGATGCTCGGACCGCGCAGGTCGTAAATGTAGGAAATGCGGTTGGCCAAAATGGCGAGTGCATTGCCGGTGGCAAAATGCGAATCGGCAATGGCCTGGTCGCCGTAGATGGCGTGGGCATAGTCGGTTTGCGAGGCACCGACGAAAACGCCCACGTCCTTTCCGGCGATCGACGATGGACGAACGCCGGCGTCCTCGAGCGCTTCCCAGGTCAGTTGCAGCAGGATCCGCTGCTGCGGATCCATCTGTTCAGCCTCGCGCGGCGAAATACCAAAAACGGCGGGGTCGAAGCCCCAGATGTCGTCCAAAACTCCGGCGGCCCAGGTGTAGCTTTTGCCCCGCTCGCGGCGGCGCGGATGGCCGTAGCGCGCCAGAGAAAACCGGTCCGGCGGGACCTGCGAAACGGCGCAGCGACCTTCGATCAATAACGACCAAAGCGCCGCTATAGAACCGGCTCCAGGAAACCTGCACGCCCATCCGACCACGACGATCTCGTCGTGCAGGTAATGCACTTCTGCCAATAAGGCCCCCTAATCGCCCCCACGACGGTTTAGCCGGCAAAATGCTATTCAGCCCATCCACTCATAGTCTTGTGTGCTGATTCCCCCACATGTACCTAGCCATACCTGAGTAGTTGAAGTACTAAAAATTGTAAACGGGTTCAATGCTCGTAGGTGTCGAATATGGCGAGATCGTATTATGTTAGCTTTCGTCGCCGCGGCCGAGCCGAGGCCAAGTAGACCGGGCCGAATGCTGCTAAGCTGCTGGCGGCAAGCGATTTTTCGATTCTGACCGCGCTCGGCGGCGCTAGCGCAGGTTTGAAGAAGAGCTAACCCATTTGGTTGGGGCCACGGGACGGGTCTTGAAGCGGAAGCCGGCTGAGCGCCCCGCGCGTTTGCCGCTCACGCACGCTGCCGCCCGGCTCCCTGAGGGATTGTTCAAAACCCAAACCCTCGGCGGGTTGCTCGGCGTGATTTTGGCGCGCTTGGCCCATTGATTTAGAATGGCGACCCCGGCAGTTATCCCACAAGATAGCAATACCAACGCCTTAACTTGTCCAACCGGACTCAGACGACCAATTGATGGCAAAGCGGAAAATTCCGAATTGTCCAACCGAACCAGGAAGCAAGGCCCTTAACGAAACACAGATCGCGCGAAGGCTTTCAAATGTGGCTGCGGCTGAAGAGCGGCGCGCTGTTTTTTCGGGGGGTTTTCTACCGCGTCCGGCGAATTGACGGCTGCTCGTCATTTCGAGTTTTGTTCTCCGTAGTTGTCATGCCGAAAGTTCTGCCGCAGTCTCGGTTTGTTCGCGCATCACATAGCCGCGTCCCCAGACCGTATCGATGTAATCTTTGCCGCCCGATGCATTGGCAAGTTTCTTCCGCAGCTTGCACATGAAGACGTCGATGATCTTTAGCTCCGGCTCGTCCATACCACCATAAAGGTGGCTTAAGAACATTTCCTTGGTGAGTGTCATGCCCTTGCGCAGCGCCAAGAGTTCCACCATCTGGTATTCTTTGTTGGTCAAATGCACCCGGTTTCCGGCGATCTCGACCATTTTGCTATCGAGATCGACACGTAGATCCCCTGCGTCGATGACTGACTGCGCGTATCCCTTGGATCGGCGAATGATCGCCTGGATTCGAGCGACTAGCTCGTCCTTGTGAAAGGGCTTCGTCATATAGTCATCTGCGCCATAGCCGAGACCCTTGATCTTGTCCTCGATAGCCGCAAGGCCGGACAGGATCAGGATCGGCGTCCTAACCTTCGAGACGCGGAGCTTGCGCAATACGTCGAAGCCGGACATGTCTGGTAGGTTCAAATCAAGCAAGATCATGTCGTAGTCGTAAATCTTGCCGAGATCGAGCCCTTCCTCGCCAAGATCGGTCATGTAGACGTTGAAGCTCTCGGACTTGAGCATCAACTCGATAGTTTTCGCAGTCGCGCTATCGTCTTCGATTAGCAATAGGCGCATACGGCAGGATGTCCTCACAACTTTTGCCTCCAACATTAGCTCCGGGCACCGTTAATAAAGCTTCAAACTTCCGGCACAATGCGAACTGCTTGCTCCGGTCTACTGCTGGTTTACCGAAGGATTTGACACGCTCGATCTGAAAGAGGCGACGCCAACCCCGACGGGGCCGACTCCGACTACGACGGCGTCCGCGACCCCCATTGGTTTGTCGCCGACGCTCGAAGATCCGGCAAATGCCGGTACCGTCAGTAGCGGAACAACGAAAAGGGCAAGCAAAGCATTCTTCATGACATTCTCCTGGGGTTTATTTGTTCGGTGCCTGGAATACCGACCTCATCGACGCATGGTTCCAGATAGCGTGCTGGTCAATTCTATACAGACTACAGGAAGACCAAACGCGCATTGTGATGTGTGGCGGGACGGCGAGCGTCCCAAACGAGGATACGGCAATGGAATTGATCCTGATTATCGTTTTACTGGTGCTGCTGTTTGGCGGCGGCGGATACTTTGGTCGCAACCGAGGGTATTGGTGATTGAACGCAAAGCAGAGAACTGAACGTGGCCGCTCGGAATGATAAGCACTAAAGATTACGTGGGACGCCTGCACGTCGGCTAAGGGGCCAATAACGGAAGTCCACGGTGCAAGGCACAAAAATGTGCCTCCTTGGGCATTGGGATAAAATCATCATGTTATTTGCGTAGCCGATCACAACAGGAGATTCTCATGAACGCGGAGACCCCGAAAACGGCCGTTGAGGACTTGATAGCTAAGGTCGTCGGCGGAAAAGCGCTGGATGCTTTCGACCGATACTATGCCGATGACGTAACCATGCAGGAAAACGAGCAACCGCCCCGAGTTGGTAAGGCAGCCTGTCGCGCCTTCGAGGTAGATTTTCTTTCTAAGATCAAGGCGGTGCGGACCTACGTTTGTGACGGGTACGTGATTTCGGGCAACAAGGCGTTCATTGTGTATCGTATCGACGCCGATCATGCCGACTGGGGAACGCTTAAAATGAGCGAGGTCGCCATTCAGGAGTGGTCGAACGGAAAAGTAGTGCACGAGAAATTCGTGTACTAACTAATAGACTGCGGCCACGCCGAAACTTCAAAACGACTATCTGGTCAATGCGCAGCCTGCAATATGCGGCCTTGCATGCGCTCGTCGTACATGATGTCGATATGTCCATGGCCGGAAACTGGAATATTTTTGGCGCCGGAAATCTTGCCGCCGAATGAACCCACAAAATTGACGGCGTTGCCTCCGCCAACTGAGGAGTTGACAGGCGGATCGACCATAACGACGTGAACACTGCGCGCCCCACACGCGCGGACACCAGTAGCCATTTTGGCGGCGCCAAGCGCCCCGAGCGAGTGGCCGACAATCACGATGTGATCCGCTCGATGCTCGCACGCATCAGCGGTAAAGCTTGCTACTTGCGCCCAAGAACCAATTACGACCTCGGCGCCCCGACCGCGGAACTTGGTCGCAAGTTCGTTCATCGCGGCCCCTGTTAACGCCTCGCCCAATAGACCGTTCATCAAATAAGCGCGTGTCCCGGCCTGAGCCGGCGACATGCAAAGCAGCAGCACCAAAACAGCGATTGCCCGCATAGACAGCCACCCCGTTTTACACTTTCAGTTCTGCGCGTGAACGTGAGGTACCACCCATAGATAACGGTCAAATTTCGGCTTCGGTCAAGCGGCATTTACGAGCAGGAAATAAGTCGCCAGCTCCCGCGTGCGTGCAATGAGAGATTCAGGTAGCCGAGAAATCGAAAAGACGTGGGCCTTTCCGGCAATGAG
>Ga0181531_10000976_pt1 | contig 18554 bp, 13 predicted proteins | sample PEATcosm2014_Bin_38_FD_119743 | JGI IMG/M metagenome (GOLD analysis project Ga0181531, IMG submission 119743) | Peatland microbial communities from MTU Mesocosm Facility, Houghton, MI, USA - PEATcosm2014_Bin11_10_metaG | ecosystem: Environmental > Terrestrial > Soil > Wetlands > Peat | place... | reverse complement strand
GAATCGATGAGCGTGAACTGCCAGGCGGGCGAGGTCTTTTCAGTGAGGATGCCGTAGCGGCCGCCATAGAAATGAAGATCCTCGGCTTCGTTGCCGATCTGGGTGAGGGCAGCGAGGCCGGAGCCGATGTGGAAATCCATGTGGCTGAGAAAGGCGTGCTGGGCCGCATGGAATCGGATGGCGACAGCCGCGGGGTTGCCGTCGCCGATCTCGAAATCGATGTTACTCATCGCCGAATAGAATGTGCTGGGACCGGCGTCCGCGATGGCGTCGTTCGGCGGCACGCTGGCTGGGGGCGGGAAGGGAACTGGGCCACTCAACCGAGCCGAATCGCTGGGGCCAGCGCCGGTGAAGATGACCATGACACCCATGCCCTTTTGGAAGCCTGGTGTGTTCGGCGCAAGCAGGAGAACGGGACGGCTGGGGCCATACCCGATGACGCGAATGCCGGGCCACACATAGACGGTGCGGGTGAGCCGGTAGCGGCCCGAGGGCACAAAGACGATGCCCTCGTGGGCGCTGCTTTCCGCTTTGTTGAGAGCGGCTTGGATGGCCGCGCTGTCATCGGCTTTTCCATCGCCAACTGCGCCGAACTCCTGCGCAGTGACAAAGACGGCCTTGGGATCGTCAAGCCGCGTGGTGAACACGGATGCGGCTGGTGCGGTAGAAGAGACGCCAAGCAACAGCATGGCCGACAGCAGTCTCTTTCTCATAGGCGTGTACCCTGCAGGATTCCTTAGGTTTCAGGGGACGAATCGAAGATCAACGAAGCCGGTCCCGATGTGCACGTCCCAGATCAATTCTTCGCCGCCACGATGGGATAGCCCTGCCATAGATACTCCAGAGCCTCGGGCAGGGTTTGCTGCTTGACGGCGCGGTCTGTGTGGCCGGCGTTGCGGACAAAGACAAACTGGTAGTGATACCCCTTGGCCGCCAACACCCTAGCCATTTTCTCATTGGCGAGGACCCAGTCGTGCATACCATCGCCCATGACATTCGGATTGAACAGGTCCCTGTCGCCCACTTCCATCCAGATGCGCAGCGGCTTGGCGGGAGTGTTGGGAATGAGATGCTCATGAAACTCCCACGCGCCGTGAGGGGTCGCGGAGTTAGAAGGCCATTGTTGGTTGACGTAAGTTCCAGAATAAGTAAGAACGCGGTGGTATAACTCGGGATGATACCAGGCCATGATGAGTGCGCAGGAGCCGCCGGAGCTGCCGCCCATGGTTGCCCGGCCCTCGGGGTCGTGCGTCAGTTTCACGTGGGCTTGCGCCTCGACGAGGGGCAGGACTTCGGTCTCGACAAACTCGGCATAGCGGCCCGACATGGTGTCATATTCCAGGCCGCGCTCGCTTCCCTGAGCGTCGCCACCGCCGTTGCCGATTGAGATGGCGATCATCACCGGCACGCGATTGTGGGCGATCAGACTATCCAAGGCCATGAACAGCGCCCGATCGGGTCCGTCCGCTCCAACGATAAATGGCGCGGCTGTGCCTGGGACGTATTGCTTCGGAACATAAACCGCAACATGACGAGTGTAGGGAGCGGGGTGGCTGGTGGTGACCACGAGCTTGGCGGGATCGGATGGATCGGGCGCGCCAAAGGTATTGGGCTCGCGTGCGATGCCGGGGTAAAGCTTGCTGTCCGCCGAATTCATGGTGAACTCAATCACCGTTCCCTGGGGCACGTCTTGCTGCGCGGACATCTCCGGCGCGGGGTTGTGCGTGGGGCCAAGGATAAAGTTACCGTCGACATTTGAAGGGGCATTGGCGCCGTCGGGCAATTCTTTTGCCGAGACATAACCGGGCGTGTTGGGATCGCGGGTGGGCGGCGTGGGCCGCGACGGACGCGGGGCCGACTGCGGTGCGGGCGAGGCTGGTGGCGCCTGAGCCATGGCCGGCCCGATGCCGAACATCAGGCCGATCGAAGACGCGATGCACAGAAGACGAAACATTAGGGGAGCTCCTTTTTGTCACAGCGATGTCCGTTCCGACCGTCGCGCAGGCGGGTTCGACTTGGATTGTACTTGGTCAGGTTCTTACTTGACTCAGGCCGATGGGGGAACAACACAATGGTCGACGCCCATTGTCCTTCGAAGGCCGAAGATAGGTCAATCGTCAGGCGATCGAGAGCCTTCGTCCCCCGGGGATGAAACGATTCGCACTGTTGATTCACTAGTCTCTTGCACGCAGTCATCCAGGCTGCGCCCGAGAGGAAAAGCAAATGGCAAACAATGAAGCGAACCTGGCTACGGCTGGGAAGGCCGCCTTTTTTGAAGAACGAAGCAACTTCAAGGCGAATCTGTTGAAGAACCCCAACTACTTCGGCACATTCCCCGGCCTAGGGGATGTGGTGAAGGAAATCAAATACAACACCACCTACGAGAAGCTGGCATGCCTGGGTCTGAACCCCGGAACAGGGTTCGAAGCTGAAGGCACGCTGGAAGCCGTGATTCATATTAACCTGCCGAGCGGCTACGACTCCGGTCCCTGCGGCGCGGGATCCACGGAATGGGTGCGCTTCTATGTGGAGGATGGAGCTACCTGGACCGACCTTGGCGCGACGGGCGTGACAGTTTATAACCTGGCGGGATCGACGTTCCCTGTGAGTTATGCGGTTGCGATCGATCTCGAGCACGTGAAGAAGTTCTGCACAGTAGAAAACGTGCTGAATGTAAGGGCTATCCTCTCCTGGGAATTTGAACCACCGGCCAACCAGCCGCACTTTGTTCCGGTTTGGGGCAACGCAGTGGATGCGCGTGTCCAGATCGCGCCGGCATTCTTTGAGGAAGTGCCGATTTCTTCGTTGATCGGGAGCGGTCTCTTGAAGATCGATCCTGTTGTCGAGGCATCTATCGACGTGACGGAAACGCTTCCCGCCAAGGCACAACAGGCCCTCTCCTTTGCGCAGTTGAAGGAACTGTACGCGAATACCAGCGTGCCGTTACACCGCTTTGGTTTTGCGGACGCGGCGAAGGTTGGAGCGAAGCCGCTGGAAGATGTGATTTCCGCGGCGAATGCCGTGAAAAACCTCACGGCAACCTCAACGAACCTCAGCGTTGGCGCCGATCTCGCCGCGATTCTGGCCGCGATCGAAGGCCTGGAGGGCGACACGACCTATGAGCAACTGACCTGCGCCGGTTACAACCCGCAGACGAGAACGCTGGAGGCCGTTATCTCGATCAAGCTGAACGGCGGTTACTCCGGGAGTCTCTGCACGGCGGGCAGTTACGAGTACGTCAGCTTCTTCGCCTTTTTCGGCGGAGCGTGGAACGCGCAGGGCAGCGCCCAGGTGAATGTGCACGACCTGACTGCGGTAACGCCGGGGCATCCGGTGAACTATGCGGTGATTCGTCTTTCGAATTTGACCACGGAGCTTTGCGAATCACTGACGGCGGTCCCCTTGCGGGCCATCCTTTCCTGGCAGACCGTGCCCACCGGTCCGGACTTCATTCCGGTTTGGGGCAACGTGTACGACACCCATGTGCAGCCCCAGATCAACACCGGCATCGAGGGGGAGAATGCCCGCGTGTTGCGCATAGGCGACGTGGGGGTGATCGGTATCCAGAGCAGCGTGAATCCCAGCTTGACGGGCGACTACCTGGCGAATCCGACCGGCGTTGCGGAAGACTGCAACAATGCGGACGACAGTCCCTTCGGCGGAACTATCGGGATTGAAGGCGCATTCACCCTGAACCCGGCCGGCACGTTCAATCCCGTCACGGGAATGCCGCTTCCGGGATCGCATCCGGTCCTCTACCAGGCGTATATCACGCCCCCGTCGGGACCGAAGTTCCAGTTGACGAACGGATTTGGAATTGGCGTGTTCCCGATCGGCGCGCCTATCACAAATCCGGAGGTGGTCATCCCGCAGCAGGCGGTGGTGACGCCCTACCCGGTCAACGGCGGCGCGTCCACTGCGCTCTATTACACCTACTACGAGAGTGCGGATGGGCAACTGGTGAATCCGCGCGTGGTGGCGTGGTTTGCGGCCGGAGGCCTTCCGGAAGGCAACTACACGATAGAGATCGACGGGTTTGCCTGGGATGGCTTGATGTACCAACCGATGAGCCCGGTGAGCAAGACCTTCTACGTGTACAACGGCTACATTCCAGGTGGCGAAAGGCCCGAACCCACGCTCGGGCTGACCTCCGCGGCAGACTGCGGCAACATCACGGTCGGCGACGTCATTACGGGCTTTTACAGCGTTGCGGACGAATTTTTCGGCAGCGTGACGATTGAAATGACGCCGTTGAACCTGGGCGCGACACCCATTGCGATGCCCACCGTCTACCTGTCGAACTTCAACGATGGGCCCGAAACCGTGGTATACGACGGCACAAACACCTTTGGGACCAGCGGAACCTTCACCATTTACACCGGTGCGACCGACCCGAACAAAACACCACCCACGCAAACCCCGCTGCCGCCTTGCGGCTACACGATCCAACTGACGGCGACGGACCGGGCGCTGGTGAACACGACCTGCAACCCGCACGTCACCCAGGAGGCTGTAGGCTTCTGCCTTGTAGCACCTCCTCCAACCATCGGTTAGTCGACGGACAAGCAACAGAAGTCCCCACCAGCCCGTTGCGTGAGCACGGGCTGGTGGGCTTCATTTTGCGGAAGGTACTTGAGATGGAGATTGGGATTGCAGAACTGACTTTGGGTGCAACGGCCGCCTGGCGCATTACGCACCTGCTGCACGCGGAAGATGGGCCGTGGGATGTGCTGGTTGGCTTGCGCCGGCTTGCAGGCGACAGCGTGTGGGGCAAGATGTTGGACTGCTTTTATTGCCTAAGCGTCTGGGTTGCTTTGCCGATTGCAGCGGCATTGGGAGCGACCTGGAAGGAGCGGCTTTTTCTGTGGCCTGCTCTTTCAGGCGCGGCCATTCTGCTGGAGCGGGCAACCACTCGATCGCAGCAGATTGCGCCTCTGGCGGAGTGGCATGAAGTATCGGAACAATGAGTGCCGGAGAGGGAGGATTCATGAGTTGTTGCGGACGGCAGAGGGCGGCAATGGCGGGCAACGGCGCCACCAGCGCGGACGGGGGTGCGCCGGTCCTGTTTTCGTATGCGGGAGTGCGGACGATTGCTGTGAAAGGTGGGGCGACAGGCCAAGTCTACCGATTCGCGCCCGGAACCTCAATTCACGTGCAAGGCAAGGATGCTGCATCCATGCGAGAGATTCCGGGGCTGAGCCGGCTGGACACGAGAAACCTGTGATCCAGTCCGGCTCCAACCGCAGGGATTCTGTCAGGGGCTAGGCAGGCCGCCGAAAGGCCGGGATTTCGGGCGAAATGAGTGGAGAGCGTCCTCCGGGGCTAAGACTTTCTCCTGCAATTGAGACAGGCTGTCTCTATTCAAGGATGAATTCTGGGGCGTTTACGGTGTCGTAAGCTGCCATCGGGTTGACAAGGCGTTCTCGAAAGTTCGAGTGGTGAAGTTGTTGGACAGCCTGGCATAAACCTGGCGCCAGGCTTGAAACTGCGGGTAGCGGTTCCCATTGCCCTGAATGTCCAAATCAATCAATTGGCCCCAATGCACATTGGCGCCGGCCTGCAGAGCCATGTCGAGAATCGATGTGAGTAGCGCGAGCTCACCCTGAACTCCGCCGAGGGTTGAAATCTCGATTGAGCAGGTTTGTCCCGATTGCTGCATTCCCAGCATGGCCCGTGTTTGTCCCATGAAACGGATGCCGACATAGCCAGTGAGGAAGGTGTCCGTGGCGGCATTGACCGCGGTAACGATGGAATTCACAAAGTCGACCCAGGGAAACCCCGTGGGCGTCTGGCCGGTTGACGGAAAGAACATTTCGATTGAAAACGACGGCGCGGGAGGCGGGGTTGGAGGCTTGTTGGTAGCGGATCCGCGCTGGCCTGTGTCCATGACGCAGTAGCTCTTGCCTCCACAAGTGCCCGGAGGCCAGACGGCCGTCATCACGTTTCCGTAGTCGTTGGTAAGAACACTTCTGAGCCCCATTGCCTGCGAGAGGATGGCGTTGACCAGGGTCACCAGCGTCGTGTTCATGGTGTTGAATGCGCCGCCGCCGTTGATCAGGTCGATAACGCCCTGCACTCCCACTTTGAGCGCGTCAATTGGATCCGACGTAATCATGTCCTCAAGCAGGCTAATAATGGCGCCGTTCACGTCGCCCTGAGCACAGGTGCAGGCAGGGGCGCCGCCTTCGGTCCTGGTGGTGACGAGGCAGGTGTTGGTTCCGTCGCTCTTGGTATAGGGATCGACCGCGAGCTGGAGAAAGCGCGCGCTCTGGTCGGTCAAGGGCGCGGGAAGAGTGGAAACAAACGCCTGCCAGGTTGTCAATGTGGATGTTTCGACCAGGTTGTACTGATCCCGGACTTTAACGACGACCGCGTAGATAACTCCCATGCAGCCGAAGGAAACGAGACATGCATTGAAGGTTGCGTCGTCGTAGATGATATTTTGCGGAGAGATATTGGGAACAACGAGCATCTGCAGCCGGTTGGGGTCGGTGATGCCGTGAGTAGGCTCAATCCAATACTGAACGCCACCCGCTCCGACCAGGTGAATTGCAAGGATCGAATCGGCCAGCGGAGGCATGAGGTAGTCTCCGCCATGCGTTCCTGTTGAGAATGCTCCCGCCAGCGTTTGGCCGCTTGCGCCTCCCATGGTCAACAGCCCAAGGGGTCTTGGCTGGTTGGCGACTGGATCGACGAAGTTATCCAGGTTGGTGTAGAGGTCGTGGATGGTGATTCCGGCCTGAACGTGATAGAAAAGCGCTGAATCGAGGCCACCGAGCAAGGCCTTTTGCACGGTCTGGATGGGATTGTTGAGGCCCGACGTTTCCACCAGGCACATGTTCGCGGGATTGAGCCCCATAGCGCAGTCGGAAAACGACCAGGCGCTGCCAACCGCATGAACGTGTCCTCCATTCCTCTCTGCGATCTGAACGGCGGCAACGATGTCCTCGACGCAAGTGGCATTGCAGGTGAGTTGAGGCGTCATCGATTGGGTCTGCGGCGCGTTTGTCCATGGGGTCTGCTGTGTGCACCGCACCACCTCGCGAATGGACACGACGGGCGGCGGGGGCCAATGGAAGCCAACTCTCTGGACGATGTTGCCGGCCGTTTTGTTGACGAGGAGTGAATCGGCAAGCTGCCGGAGACTAATATCGCTCAAGTGACCTCCTGACTGGACGGCGCTCGAGGCGCGTTTCAGAGTTATTGCAACGCGATCAAAATGGGGATGAGGGCCTTGCCCTGCCTGAGAGGCCGAAGCGCCTTGCCGATGACGGCCCCGAATGCCTTCGCGGACTCCATGACTTTCATCGCGTGGCCTGGAGTATGCGAGGTAGTCAGCAGGTCGCCAACCTCGACCGGAGAATGATCCGCGTCCACCTTGCAGTAGACTTTGCCCATCAAGGCAACCGCGACCCGATGCTCCGGTTCGTTGCGCCCGTCGAGCAGAATCGCGTGCCTGAATTCGCCGGCACCGGAAACGACGCCAGCCACTTTACGGTCGTAGGCGTCCCGGCTTTCTTTAAGGCTTCCGCCTTCGTCGATGACGACGACAGTTCCCGGCTCCGGCAGCTCCGCGCCGCTGGCATCGAATTGCTCTGCGCAATCGGCGCCCGTGAGAACGACATCGCCGGGGACGGTAAGATTGCCGCCGCTGGTGATACGCATGCACTCGACAAGGGGATTGTTGGGCGCGCCAGGTTGGTTGGTGAGGAATACGATGTCATTGGCGAAGTTTCCATCGTCCACGGCTTTGATGCGGGACGACGGACTTGTGGCATGGTCCGGGCCGACGCCCTCACCGGGGTCGAAGGTGTAAAAGTCGATAGCGGCAGCCGCATTCTGTCCGCCGGAGGAGTTCAACAATGAAATGACGGGGCCGAGCCCACTCGGCGCCGTTGCCGAGACCAACAAGACCGAATTCGGAGCGTCGCCGCCGATGCTTACGCCGTAATTGAAGTTGGTGGTGCCTTGCGGATTGTTGTAAGTGCCGTTGACATTCACTATTCCGTTCCCGGTTACCGCGAGCGACCCGTTCACGTGCAGCGTCGAGGTGGGGTTGGGCTCACCAATCCCGACATTGCCGGAATCCTGCACGACAAATCGGCCGTTTACGATGCCCGGGGCATCGATGCCAAATCCCCCGTTTCCCCCAAAGCTGAAGTAATCGGCCGCATCACCGGGGCCGGTTCCTCCTTCGATGCGCAGCATCTTGCCCGTTGCGAGATGAAGCGGGTGACCGGGCGTAGTCGTCCCGATGCCGACGTTGCCGGCGCCGCTGATGACCATGAGCGTGGATAGCGGAGTGCCCGCGTTCGGGGTGTTCATGAAGGCAAAGCCGCCGGTACCCAACCCCTGGTTGTTGATGAAGTCCGTCTCGCCGGTTCCGCCGGTCAAGGCATTCCATCCAAGGTAAGCGCCCTGGACGGGAGTGGATGGAGCGGTGGTGCCGGCGACATGAATCAGGCCGCCGGCTACATCCAGGCTGGCGGCCGGAGCATCCGTGCCGATGCCTACCTTGCCGCTGCCGCTCTTGAGAACAAGCGGCTGGTTGTCAGTCGTTCCCACAAAATTTGTGTTTGGATTGGTGCCTGTATTTCCGATCAAATACCATGGCGAGCCCATACTCTCTCCTCCAAGTTTTTGGATTGTGCCGTGCTGAGTTGACCGATAGGGCTTTCGATTCAGTGACCAGGCGGTGCGGAATCCAGCCGCCCGAGCACCTGGCTTGCCCACGGTGAGCCTGGATCAATCCCAAAGTGGCCATTGACTCAGCCATGAGCCTTGCATGCTTCTGAGCGAAGGAAATGATAACGGCCGTTGCCGGAGTCGAACTCTGAATTCGTCTGGCTTACCGCGCGAACATCGGTGCTAAGTTCTGACTTGACTGGTTCGCAACGCCGTGAAGTTTAACTCAAAGTTGGAGCCCACGCAAGATCTTTTTCGCGTTCGACCGCGACCCTTCGTGTGCGAGCGATCGCAATCTCAGAACTTACAAAGCATCCTTAAATATCAGGCGGTCTGTCCCTTCAAAGGTAAATTCCAAGGCCCGCGAAGATGTTATTGGCTTTATGAGGGAGTGAGTCCACGGCCTCTCTCCGGACCGGGTTTTTGCCGCGCACTGTGAAGATGTGCCCTGAAAGAAGCAGGATCTCGATTTCGCTTCAAGTTGAACAATCTAAACGGAACCGGCGTGTACCTGGTCAATGTGGCAAGTCAGCCTCCGCTGCGGCGGGGCTGGCGAGTTCGCAGATTGGCGGCCATTTCGCCGGATGGAGTTTCATCCCATCGTGGGACTGCGACGACAGCAGGGGACTGACGCCTATCCGAACGAAGTCGATTGCGGAATCGAAAATTTTTCGCGATACGGTGAAACGATTCCCTGCGGAGATGCACTACCAATCGTGCGCCGAACCTGGGCGGACGTTGCACAGGCGGACAGTCCCTGGGCGATGCGCCGGTTTGAGAAGGCCAAGGAGAGACCCTGGTTGGACTTCACTGGAGACCCCGCCAGAACTGAAATCCGCGAAGGAGAAAGACCATGTGCTGTGGACAAAAGCGAAGCGAGTTGAGAGCTACCGGAACTCCGAATTACGGCGCCCTGAATCTTCATTATTCCGGGCAGCCCCAGGTCTACGTGCGTGGATCGGCGACCGGGAATCTCTACCAATTCTCATCCGTGCAGCCGGTGCAGCCGGTCGATCCGAGAGACGCAAAGTTCCTGCTGGCCAGCCGGCTGTTCAGGCTCGCGCGGTGAGCACCGCATCTGTTCCTACGGCTCCCCGGCGCGGCTCCGGCTCGCGACGGCCCGGCTGCGCCTCCGCGAGGGCGGGCGGATTCCATCCGCCGGCCAATTCCGCGATGCTATACTCGGGTTCTCTCGGGTCCCCGGAGCCGGTATTGGAATTTCACTCCTTCGATGCAGGTTACGTTGAAAGCCTTTGTGCAGGAGACAGCCGGACGCAAGAGCATTTCGTCGGGTACTTTACCGAATTGCTCCGAGTCAAGCTTCGGTCGCGGCTCCAGTCCCCGCATGCGATCGAAGATGTGCGCCAGGAGACTTTCGCCAGAGTCTTCGCGGTCTTGCGCAAGGACGGCGGACTGCGCCAACCGGAGCGGCTCGGCGCCTTCGTGAATACTGTTTGCAACCATGTGCTTTTTGAGCACTACCGTTCTTCCGGGCGTTGCGAATCAATCGATGCCGAAGGCGGTCCCGAGATCCCCGCGACGGGCGCCGATGCCCTGGACATTGTGGCTGCACGGCAAGTCAAGGATAAAGTCCGGGAGATTCTGCTGGACCTGGCTCCACGCGACCGTTTGCTGTTGAAGGCTGTTTTTCTGGACGAGCGGAATCGCGATGAGGTCTGCCAGGAGTTTGGGGTGGATCGCGACTATCTGCGCGTGCTGCTACACCGGGCCAAGCAGGAATTCAAGACCGAATACGTGAAGCGAATTGGAAGCCAGGCGCCCCTTGGCGCCACTTCAAGAAAAGACTGAAACGATTTACCGGCCCGCGCCCACTATCTGAATAGGCGGGATAGGCGGGACTCTCGGGGGATTGAGCCGATGGATCATAGCGAAGCAGTACGACAGATGGCTTCAGAGCGATATCTCCTGGATGAACTGACGCCGGGAGAGCGCGAGGCATTTGAAGAGCACTTTTTCGATTGTCCCGACTGCGCGCTGGATCTTCGCGCCGGAGCGGCATTTGTGGATGAGGCCAAGGCCCAGTTGCCCGAGATTGTGGCAAACCTGCCGGCACGGATCCCGCCGGAAACGGAAAAGCCCAAGGCGAAGAAGAATCCCTGGTTCACGTGGTTGCGGCCGGCCTTTGCGGCTCCCGCTTTCGCCACCTTGCTGATCGTTCTCGGTTACCAGAATCTGGTCACTTATCCGGGGTTGCGCGCGGCGGCAAATCAACCACGGCTGCTGCCCTGGGTTCCGCTGCACGGGGCAACGCGTGGGGGCGCTCATCAGACCGTAACTGCCGATCGCCGGCACGGGGTCGCGCTTCCGGTGAATCTTCCGCCGCCGTCCGGGCTTGGCTCGTATCCCTCCTACGCGATTGACCTGTACGATCCTCAGGGGAAGCTGGTTTGGACGGGGGTGGCCGCGGCACCTGTCGAGGGAGATAGCGGGGGGCAGTCGCTCTCGTTGGCGATACCCGGATCGAAGCTCAGGGATGGCATTTATGGCCTTGCGATTTCGGGGATTGCGCCCAATGGCGATCACACCGCAATCGACCGGTACGAATTCGATCTTCGTATGACCGACTGATTCCTCAACCGATTTTGCCGGACCAAGAGCCAGAGTCTGCGAGCCGATTCGGCCAACTGAATGTCTTCGCGCGGCAACCTCTGAAAAAAAGAACCCCAGATCAACGAGAGTGCCGTAGAATCTTCGCAGCCGCGAACAGGAGGATGAAACCCCACATGTCTGAAGCGACAAAGACGAACGGGATAGGCCACCGCTACGACGCGGAGGCGACGGTTCTGGAGGGCCATCTGCGGCTCCCGCTCGAACAGACAATCAAACCCCAGGCCTATGTGAAGCTTCCTGAACGCGGCGGGTACCTGACCCAGCGCGCGGAGAATTACCGGCTTGAAGGGGTCCTCTCCTTCCGCTCCGCCTATGCGCAGGTTGCAGGGAACCGCAGCACCAAGGCGGATGAAGGGTATACCACCCTGACGACTACGGTTGTTGAAGGGCTCAATGTTCTGGACGTGGTGACGGCCGACCGCGTTGTGGGGCAGACCATCACCGAGCACCCACTGCAAGGCAATGGCTACGTGCCGTCGATCTCTTTTCTGGGTACCCGCTTTGAGAATCTCCGCATCGCCGGCCACCCGGTCAGACTGGACCTCGACCTCGATCTCTTCGGTTCCAAGCCGGCAAGCGATGCGGGCTATACGAAAGACCCCGGGTTTATCGCCCGCGTCTCCGGCCAGCACAAGCGTGTCCGCCAGCACGGGGACCTACCGAGCGAGATTCTTGAGCGGTACAATCAACTTCCCGCGATCTCCGGGAGCGGTGAGAAGAAACGGGAGACAGTTGAATGCTCCTTGGTCAACCAAGCCGATGGTTCCTATCCTGGCGTGTGCTTTGGCCACGTGATCAAGATTCCTCGATTTGGGGCCATATCCCTGGGCAGGCTGACCCTGATCCACGAGGATTTCGACGCGGAGACGGGCGTCCCCAAGAAAACAACGTTTCGGCTGACCATGATCGATCTCAAGCTGGGCTGCGTGGCAGATGGCAACGTACCGATTGGTGGTGGCGCATCCAACGGTGGAGGGGGATAGTTGCGCGGATGAAGCCCCAGAGTGCGCGGAGATCCGTGATTGATTCACGACTGGCGCGTATCCTTGGATGGTTTCGCGCTGATTGGCACGATTTTCAGCTCTGGGTTCTTCCCTGCGCTTGGACGTTCGTGCTGTTACTGCTGAGTCCTCTCAAGGACACACGCTCCGGATGCGCCGAAACCGCTTATAACCATGCCGTACAGATGTTTCAGCAGGGCGATTCGGCGAGAAGTCAGTCAGAGGCTGAACTAGGGATCTGGCAATTTCAAACTTCAAACCCCGACTGGGCCGCGAGGTTTGACCTCCTTCAGGCAGAGATTATGGTGCGGCGGGGGAAGTATGACGATGCGCTGCGCCTTCTTGCGGACTATCACACCGATCCCCACCATTCGGAAGATACTATCCGCAAACTGGCGATCGAGGCCGATGCCCTGACCCACCAGCAACAATTGGCTACTGCCGATCAGCGACTGTCCCAGGCTGAGGGTCTCTGCAGGAGCGCTGTCCAATTGTCTTGCGGCTATCTGCTCCGCACGCGCGGCCTGCTGTCCGTTGGCCAAGGCAAAGCGTTCGCAGCCCGGCAGTATTTTCTCGATAGTCTTCTCTTTGCGCGAGCCCATCAGGACCAATGGGCGGAAGTGGGTGCACTTAACAATTTAGGATTCGCCGCCATGCAGATCGGCCGTTTTGACGAAGCTGTGGATTGGCTGAGATCTGCCAACCGATCCGCTGTGAAACTCGGTTCGTCCTACTGGACTCAACTTGTTGTAGGCAACCTCGGATGGTCCCACTATCAGTTGGGAGATGACGAAGGGGCGTTGGAACAGTTCCTTGAAGCAGAGAAGAGCGCCGCAGCGCTCGGAAACCTCCGGTACGAACTCAAATGGATTAGCGATGCCGGGTATGTCTATCACGATTCCGGTGATTTGACCCGTGCTACACAGTGCTATCGTCAGGCGTTCGATCTGGCAGCGCGGATCGGCAGCAAGGAAGACATCGCAATCGCGCTGGAAGACCTGGCCGAAGTTTCGGTCGAGACAGGGAAGCTGGAGGAAGCAAGCAGGTATCTCGATCAAGTGACTCCCATGGAGAGCACGAGCGGCGATCTACTGCGGACGCATATCATGCTGACGCAGGGAATGCTGGCCGCAGCGCGCCACCAGGACCAACAGGCAGAGAAGCTCTTTCGCGCGGTCCAAAACGACCCGGCAAGCCCAACCACCAAGCAGTTAGACGCCGGGTGGGAGTTGGCCAGGTTGTTCGAGTCGCAAGGCGATGCCAAATCGGCGGAGCAGATGTACAGGGCCACGCTGAATGCCTTCGAGTCGGCGCGAGCGCAACTCAAAAATGAGAACTCGAGACTTCCGTTCGTAGCCAACGTCACCGGCATCTACGACGACTACATCCATTTCCTGGTGCGAGAAAGCAGGAGCGATGAGGCTCTGGCGGCGGCCGATCAAAGCCGCGCCCGGACTCTCGCGCAAGGCCTTGGCGTGGCGATGGGCGATGGTTCCTTTCGGCCAGCGAGCCTGAACCCTCGACAGATCGCCCAAAAGACCGGCGCAACGCTGCTGTTCTACTGGCTTGGCACCCTACAGTCCTACCTCTGGGTCATCACGCCGGCGAGGATTACGCTGATTGCGCTTCCCGCACGGGCGGAGATTGTTGCCCACGTCGAGCGATACCGGAAAGCTCTTCTGGATCTCCAGGACCCTCTCGAAGCCGGGAATGAGGATGGGCGCGCACTCTACCAGTTGCTGGTGGCGCCTGCCGCGGGACTCATTCGCCCCAACGCCCCGGTCATGATTCTTGCCGATGGGGCACTGAGCCAATTGAATTTTGAAGCACTGCTGGCGCCGGGTCCGAGTCCGAAACCTGACTTGGGTTCAGAACCCAGCCCCGGCGCGCATTACTGGATCGACGATGCAACGTTGCTCTCGGCCCCCTCCCTGGCCATGCTCGCGGCGGCAAAACCGATGCGGGATGGAGTGCGAAACCTGCTCCTTCTGGGCAATCCGGTTTCACCTAGTCCGGACTACCCCAGCCTTCCCCTGTTCGGGTTCGAGATGTCGCAAATCGAGAGGCACTTCGCCCCTGAGCGTGTGGCCGTGTTCGCCGGTCAACAAGCCAGTCCAGCAGCCTATCTTTCCAGCGAGCCGGCGCAGTACTCCTATATTCATTTTGTCTCCCATGGTGTTGCCAGCCGCACCGACCCCTTGGATTCGGCCATCATTCTCTCCGGCTCCAAAGCAGGGGATGACTCCTTCAAGCTGTATGCGCGGGATATCATGCAGCACCCTATCGATGCGAAGCTCGTAACCATCACGACATGCTATGGCAGCGGGACGCGCTCCTATGCGGGAGAAGGATTGGTGGGCCTCTCCTGGGCATTCCTTCGCGCCGGCGCGCACAGCGTAGTCGGAGCATTGTGGGAGGTGAGTGACGATTCGACGCCGCGGTTGATGGACGCGCTCTATCAGGGCCTTGAAGAGGGCCAGTCTCCGGCGGCCGCGCTCCGCCGCGCCAAGCTCGCCTTGCTGCATGAGCAGAGCAGGTTTCACACGCCATTCTATTGGGCTCCGTTTCAGATCTACACCAGGCAATAAGATTTGATCCTTGCATGGTAGTATCGGCGGTCAAGGACACCTGCGGCGGGACAATGCCAGCCGGGGTGGGCACGAATCCGCGCGCTCGGAACGTGGCTCTTGCCGTGCTCGGATAGAATGGGTTACGCCATGAGCACAGCGCCAATTCGTAGCGATTGGGTAGGCCGGGTCATCGACGGAAGGTTTACCCTTCTGCAATGGTTAGGCGGCGCTGGACGGAGTGGTGTCTTTCTCACGGAGTTGCCGGGGGGAGGATCCGAGAAAGCCGCCATCAAACTCATTGGGGCGGATGCCCAGGACGCGGAGGCCTTGATGGCAGGCGGGGTGCCGGCAGCGACCCTGTCTCATCCTCACCTGATACGCATGATTGAGACGGGGCGGTGCCAGTTCGACACCATCGACCTGCTTTACGCGGTGATGGAATATGGCGATGAAGTTCTCTCAGAGATCCTACTGGAGCGGGCACTCACGCCGGTCGAGACCCGAGAGATGCTTGAACCGGTCCTCGACGCGCTTTCCTATCTTCACGGGAAAGGCCTTGTCCATGGCCGCTTGAAGCCATCGAATATCCTCGCCGTCGACAATCAGTTGAAGATCTCTTCGGACAGCCTGCAAGCCGCGGGCAAGCTGAGCGGGCGCCTTCCGGCGCAGGGAGTCTATGACGCGCCGGAGGCCGCCCTTGAGGCGATTTCTCCGGCAGCGGACGTCTGGTCGCTCGGCGTTACCCTGGTCGAAGCCCTGACCCAACATCCGCCTATTTGGGATGCGTCGACAGATGGCGACCCGACGGTGCCGGAGTCCATTCCACAACCCTTCGCGGAGATTGCAAGGGAATGCCTACGGCGCGACCCCGCGCGCAGATGCACGTTCAGGGATGTTGGAGCGCGCCTGGCGCCCGCCCCGCCTCTCCCGGAGCCGGCGAGGGAAACCGATAAAAAGGCGCCGGGCAAATTCCGCCTGACGGCAGTCATTGTGGCCGCGGTCGTCCTCATTGCGGCAATCGCAGCGATGCAACTTCGATCGCACCTGAACCCTTCATCGCCGCCAACCGGAACCCAACAGCCGGAGCCCGCGATCGCCGCGCCCCAAGCTGAGTCCCCCGCAGCAGAGACTCAAACCGCGAAAGGCGCGACGGTGAAGGGCGCAGTCGCCGAGCGAGCCCTGCCGGATGTCCCCAGAAGTGCAAGTGAATCCATCCGCGGCAAGGTCGATGTGAGGATAAGGGTTTCAGTCGATGCAAGCGGCGCTGTTTCAGACGCCTCGGTTGATTCGCCGGGAACAAGCAAGTACTTTGCCAACCTGGCCGTGCAAACAGCGAGACGCTGGAGATTTGAGCCTGCGCAAGTCGACGGTCAGGCCGTCCCGAGCAGGTGGATCCTCGAGTTCGAGTTTCGACCAAACGCAACCGCTATTACGCCTGTCGAAGCATCTCCCTAGGCCGGAAGACCGCGCGAATTCGAGCGTGGCCGACGATTGCCGCAGTTTCTCAGCTTAGACGCAAGGAACAAGGACGCGGCTATCGCGACTCTGAAGGGTGCGTCGGCGCTCGGGCAGGGCGCTTGCGCATTCGTGACTGTGAAAGATGCTTCGCTCGCTGGCGACGCGCAGCATTCCCCGCAAGAAAACGGGGTAGATTTTTTCTGTAAAGTATTTATTATGAAGCACTTAGAAAGTCGATTCTGGGACTTTTTGTTGCTGTAACTTGTTGATTTTGTTTAGGTTAAATCTACTTTTTGCGGCAATTTTCGGGGGAGGGGGGGTGGGTGCCGGACGGATTAGCGAATAAAAAGCGAATCTGCGCTCGTAGAGGGAGCCGGGTTTCAGCGACGTACAAAGCGCGGACATGCCGACTGAGGTGGGGCCTTGTGCCCATTCTTCTCTCGTTTTCTATTGTGCGCCCTGGGTGGGTAATTTTCTGCAAAAGAGGCTGGGATCGTGCGGGTCGTTCGGTTTGCGGCGCTTGCCGTGATGAGGCCACGGTTTTCAAGAGGCAGGTCCTTCGCTTTGCTCAGGATGAAAGGGGGACGGTCGAGGGTCGTGGTATCCCAGGTCCCAAAAGCGGGACTTGAGGCACCCAGCGCTTGTGGGACAACTGGCGCGGGTTCATCGTTGGACGTGGTTTGCCGCGCGAGTCTAGCTGCTCAGGATAACAGGGACATCCGGGAGTTAGTGACTGCAAAGGATGGACCACCGGCCGAACAGCACACCAAAAAACTTCTTTTCAAGGATTGACGTTGAGGTTCAATCTGTGTTGTACTAGGCGAATTCATTGGGTTCCGAGGTCGTGTCAGATTCACTTCCATCGTGCCGGGCAGCAGGACGGCCCTTCCCCAGGTGACCTCGTTTGCCAATCCGATTTTTGATGAATGCTTGTGCCTGGAAGTCTTCCCTCCGAAGCAGATCGGTTGGAGCTGGAGCCCACTTCATCGAATTGCGACTTGAACCATAGTCGCCACGATCAACAAGGAGGTTGTGGCTACGGTTGTGGCACGTTCCGCGAATGCGCAACCCTTCCCGGTTCCGGACAGCAAGGCGGAGAAGGTTGCCTAAACTTCAACGACCATGGTGTGGACCAGTCGAACGGCGACCGCGATGGCAATGACATCTACAATCGAAACGGTAATGAGGATGGCTACTGCAGATAGCAAGAAAGATGAAGCGCGGAGGCCACAGCTAAGAACACTCATAACAACAGCGGTGCGCGTGAATCGGTCCTGAAAAAACTCAAGCAAAAACGAGGTTGACATTATGAGGAAAGTCAGACCCTCTCTCCGGGCCTTAACAGTTCTAACTGTATTTGCTGTCGTGCTTGCGACGAATACCAGGCCGACCACGTTACGCCCACAAACATCTCTACCTGCGGCGCGGGTGGGATTTACCGTGGAAGCCGCTTGGACTTGGAGCGCTGCCTTCGCCGCATCGGCCGCTGGATATGTGTCAGGATTCGTGGCAGGGGGACTCGCAGCCGGCATAGGTGGAGCACTCGCCGGTGGCGCCGCCGGCGCGGCCGGAGGCTTTGCTGGTTATGCGGCAAGCGTGGCAGCGAGCGACGATGACGGAGGCGAGGCACGGCTGCTGCAATATCCGGAGACAGCTCTGGATGGTCCTTCGATTGACGGCCGGCCGTTCCTGGAGCCTTAGATTCAAGGCCGCCAAGTGGCGGCATAGGGCGGGCGACGCGGCAAGCGTAGGAAGGGGCTTGTTCATGATGTGGATTCCACGCCATCGTCTCTCCATCGCTGTTCGAGACTTGTTTGGCAGGGGCGCGCGCGTTGCGGTCCTTCTCGGGTTTGTGGTCCACTTTGCCCTGACGCTGGTCTACGTGAGCCCGCTCAATCCATTGAAGATGCTGCTGCGACCGCTGGTCTACACCACGATCGGAGTCTACTTCCCCCAGAATTGGAACTTCTTTGCCCCTAGCCCGCTATCAGTGAACTACACCTTGCTGGTCCGGCCACTTCAAGCTCAAGACCTGGCGTCGGCGAGTGGCGGGAGATTGCCGGCGGACGGCTGGTATGACATCACAGCTCCCCTGTGGTCGGCATTCCAAAAGAACCGTTTCTCCGCCTATGACCGATTGGCACGCGCGCAGTCGGCTGGCATCCGCACCTACCTTGGATCTAGCCCCGAACTGGATTCCTGGGTCGAT
>Ga0181531_10000975_pt1 | contig 18555 bp, 15 predicted proteins | sample PEATcosm2014_Bin_38_FD_119743 | JGI IMG/M metagenome (GOLD analysis project Ga0181531, IMG submission 119743) | Peatland microbial communities from MTU Mesocosm Facility, Houghton, MI, USA - PEATcosm2014_Bin11_10_metaG | ecosystem: Environmental > Terrestrial > Soil > Wetlands > Peat | place... | reverse complement strand
GGTAACGGCGAGCCTGGCGGTGGCGCCTGCGCCGCGGCCGGGCGCAGCGTGAGTGCGCCAAGCGCACCGCACAACAATAAGGGCGAAATCCGTTTTTTTGGATCACGCGGCCTGATTTTTGCAAATTGCCTAATGACCCACCCCGATCAGAACTGACTTGAGTTAAGCAACCATCCCGCCAGCATAGCCAATCGGTAACATTCCGCAAGCCTGTTTCCCCGGCGTGGCGCTTCTGCCAGACTGCGCCACGGTCGGTCACACGATTCTGCCGGTGCCGCGGTTTCGGCGGCAGGTTACCAGGCGGCGCTTTTAATCCGGGAGCGTAGTCAATTTGATGTCAGACCGCGACGACCCGTCCGATCCGGCCCGCGCGGTTCGGGCGCTGACGCGCCAGGCGATGCGGCCGAACATGGGCGCGCGCCGTCATGCGGAACAAGCCGCCACGCCACGCGCGCGAAGCGGCCGAAAACTGATATGGCTGGTGCCGGCGGTGGTGCTGGCAGCGGTCACCGGCCTGCTGCTGACGCACCGGCCGCCGCCGGCGCCCGCCGTCTCCAACGACACCGTACCGCTTGGCGCCGCGGCGGACGAAAACGCCTTGTTGGCGATGCCGGCGGGCGAGTTCCGCGCCTACCCGTTCGCGCCCGCGCCGGCGATCCTGGTGCTGCTGTACCCCACGCTGCATGCCCAGGCGTTGGCGATGAACCGGATCGGTGCGTTTGTCGAAAAGGCCGGCGCGCCGCACGACCGCGTGCTCGACGATGCGGCGCTGGACCAGGCGGTCGCCGCGAGCGGCGAAAAGTTTGACAGTTATTATTTCGGGCATGACTATCGGGCCGCCGATCTCGCGCGGTTCTTCGCGACCGCCGAGCGCGATGGTGTGCGGTTGCGCCCCGCGGAGCGGAATTTGCGCGCGCTGCTGGCGGCGCGCGGCATGATGGCAGCTTCCGCCGTCGGCGCGATCATTACCCTGCCGCCGCTGTCGGCCGATCCGCCGGTGGACGCGGCCGCGCGCGCCACGATCCTGCGCCACGAACTGTCGCACGGGCTGTATTTCACCGACGGCGCTTATGCAGCCTACACCAAGGAATTTTGGGACGGGCAGTTGAGCGCCGACCAGCGCGCCTTGTTCCGCGCCTTCCTGGGCCGCGAGGGTTATGACACGAACAACGAAGATTTGATGCGGAACGAGATGCAGGCCTACCTGGTGCACACCGCCGATCCGCGCTATTTTAATGCGGCGAGCGTGCAAATGGCGGCGGCGACCCTCGCCGAGCTGCGAAACGACTTCGTGAAGGGGATGCCGGCTGGGTGGTTGCGGGATCGGACGGCGCTACAGGAGGGGAAATAAGAAGGTTTAGTTAAAAGGCCAGGGCTCTGCCCTGGACCCGCTGGGGCCGGCGGCCCCAGACCCCCATTCATTAAGAAGCTTCAGAGCCGGCGAGTTCATCGTATGTCAAAGCTGTTCCTTTTGTCCGACCTTCATCTTTCCCATACCCACGGCTTTTTCTGGGAAAATTGGCGTCTCGCGCGCGATGCGGCGAATGCGGCCTCGCCCGATCTCGTCGTGGTCAATGGCGATCTTTGCATCAACGGGCCCGACAGCGACGACGAAATGGCGTTTGCCGGACGCGCGCTGAGCGCCCTCACCGCGCCGTGGCGCGCAGTGCCGGGCAACCACGATGTCGGCGACGAGCCGCCCGGGCAGGACCCGAACCAGATCATCGATGCGGCGCGGCTGGCACGCTGGAACCGCGTGTTCGGCACCGACCGTTTCGCCGAGACCGTCGGCGCCTGGCGCGTGATCGGCATCAACGCGCAGTTGCTCGGCTCGGGGGTGGCCGAGGAACAGGCGCAAAACGCCTGGCTCGATCGGGAATTGCACACGGCCGCGCGGCCGATCGCGCTGCTGCTGCACAAACCGCTGTTCCTCACCGATGCATCCGAGCCTGAGGCGTCGGTCAGTTGCACCACGCCGGTGCCGCGGGCCGCTCTGTTGCGGCAACTTCGCGCCGCCGATGTTCGCCTGATCGTGAGCGGCCATCTGCATGCCCATCGCGACGTGAGCATCGACGGGGTGCGCTATCTCTGGCTGCCGGCGACGTCTTTCCTGCAACACGGCGCGCCCGGCGCCACGCCGATGGTCGCGGTCGTCTCGATCGATCTGGCCACCGAAACACCGGCGGTGTCGGTGCATCATCCCGCCGGCATGCGGGCGTTCGATCTCGCCGACATCAAGCAGGGGAAGTATGCCTTCCTGCGCGACATGCCGCCCTGCCCGCCCGATGATGCGGCTTGATCCCGAAATGCCCGCTATCGCGTTCGCCTGAGGTCCGGCAGCCAATGGGTTTCCAATGTCCTGCCACCATTGGACGAGCCGGCCTGTCCCCGGTGAGATAATGCGGGGGTGATCCTGGACTCGTCACGCCAAAGGCGTGCTTCGCACGACGGGGCCTGGGGCCCCAGACCCACGTTAGCGCTGCGCGGCTTTTCCTTATCTCTCGGCGAAGCCCATAAGTAATTTGGATTTTTAGCTTCGCCGTTTCCACAAGCGATTCTTTACGAATGGGGGTCTGGGGCCGTCGTGCGCAGCACGCCAAGGCGTGACGGCCCCAGCGGGTCCAGGGCAGAGCCCTGGCCTTTTCGCTGCCTTCTCTCGCTTATCTTAGCGCCTATGGGGCAGAGCCCTGGCCTTCCCGGGTAGGTCGTTCACTACGCGGGTTGGTATTAGTAGCGCATCAACACCGGCAGATCGGCGTGGGCGAGCATGTGTTTGGTGACGCCGCCGAGGATCGGGCCGAACAGCATCGGGTGTGCGAACGCGCCGAGCACCAGCAGGTCCGCCTGCAATGCGCGGGCGCGGGCCAGCAGCGCCTCGCCGAACGCCCGCTGACCGGACATCGGCAGCACATGCAAGGTCGCCGGCACGCTATGCTCGGAGAAAATCGGTGGCAGCGCGGGCGGCGTCTCCCACCGCTTGGCGCCGGCCATGACGTGCATTTCGGCGGCGCCGCCGAGCCAGCGCAGCGCGCCGAGGACCGCCTGCGTGGTACGGGCATCGTTGCGCCAGGCGACGGCGACACGCTCGCCGAGGCCGGACGGCAGCGCTTCCTCCGGCACCACCAGGACCGGGCGGCCGGTGTCGAACAAGGCGGCGTGGACGGCGCGGCGCTCGGGCTCGGTGCCGTTGGCGGCGGGGCGCTGCAAGACGATCAGGTCCGATCGTTCGCCCCATTCATCCACCAGCTGGTCCGCCCAGCCTTCCAGCTCGATCCATTCGGCCGCGGTGGTGCCGGGTTCCCGCCGGGCGGAAGGCGCGCCGGATTCCCTGGACCAGTCTTGGAAGGCGGCCGCCAGGGCGGCGATGCGGCGACCCTCCGCGGCGCGCGCCTCGCCGTCGTCGGGAAAGCTCAGGAACCCTTCAGTCGCGGTCACCATGTCGATCGGCGGGGTGCGGATGGCGAGCACGTTGATGCGCGTGGCGCCCATGAGTTGCGCGGCGCGGCGGGCCGCCGCCAGCACCTTTGGCGCTGCGCTCGGCCGATCTAAAAGTGCCAGGATCACCCCGGACATTGCCAGCCACCCCGCTCAGGGCACGTTGCGGCAGCATACGCCATCGGCGGGAACTATGCTACCATCGGTTGCAGCGGGGACTTGGTTCCGCCGACGGCCAGGCTTTGCCCCCCGGCGCTAGCCTCGGCCCGGCATAATTCCCATGTATTTTGCAATGATGCCGAGCATGATTTCGTCCGCGCCGCCGCCGATGCTGCCGAGGCGGCCATCGCGGTAGCTGCGGCTGATCGGGGTTTCATCCATGAAACCCATGCCGCCCCAATATTGCAGGCACGAATCGGCCACCTCGCGCTGCAGGCGGCCGCCTTTCAGCTTGGCCATGCTGGCGAGCTTGGTGCAGTCGCCGCCGCCGACATGGATTTCGATGGCTTTCCAGGTCAGCGCGCGCAATGCCTCCGTTTCGGTTGCCAGTTCGGCGAGGCGGAAATGCACCACCTGATTATGCAGGACCGGCTTTCCGAAGGTGTGGCGCTGGCGCGTGTAGTCGATCGTCGCATCGATCATGCGTTCGCAGCCGACCGCGGATTTCACCGCGGCATAGAGGCGTTCCTCCTGGAACTGCATCATTTGATAGACGAAACCGCGCCCTTCCTCGCCAATCAGGTTGCGGGCGGGCACGCGCACATCCTCGAAATAAAGCAGCGCGGTGTCGGACGAATGCATGCCCATCTTGCGCAGCTTCTTGCCGACGCTGACGCCTTTCGCGCGTTTGCCGCCCTCGCGCAGCGGAACGATGATCAGCGATTTGTTGCCGTGCGCCGGGCCCTCGCCGGTGTTGGCCAACATGCACATCCAGTCCGCCTGGGTGCCGCTGGTGATCCACATCTTGCTGCCGTTGATGACGTAATCGCCGCCGTCGCGCACAGCGCGCGTCTTGATCGCCGCGACATCGGAGCCCGCCCCCGGCTCGGAAACGCCGATGCAGGTGACCATGTCGCCGGCGATGGCCGGCGCCAGGTATTCGGCGCGCAGTTCCGGCGAGCCGAAGCGGGCGAGTGCGGGGGTGGCCATGTCGGTCTGCACGCCGATCGCCATCGGAACGCCGCCGCAATTGATATGGCCGGTCGCTTCGTTGAATACGGCGGCGTAGGAGTAATCCAACCCCATGCCGCCGTTCTCGACCGGCTTGTTGATGCCGAGCAGGCCGAGGTCGCCGAGCTTCTTGAATATCTCGTGGGCCGGGAAGATTTCGCGGGCTTCCCACTCGTCGATGTGCGGGTTTATCTCGGCCTCGATGAAGCGCACCGCGGTGCGGCGGAGCTCTTCGTGCTGCTGAGTGAGCTTCATGTGCGGACTCCTCATCAGTCGGCAAATGTCAGTTTCGGTGCCGCCCAGGCGGCAAACCGAACACTGAGGCGCAGGAAGCGAGGAAGTATTTCTTTTTTGAAAAAAAGAAACAAAAAACTTTTGTTTCATTGGTTGACGCGGCCGGCACAAATGGTGCGTTACCACAATAAATAAAAGTTTTTTGGTTCTTTTTTTCAAAAAAGAACTGCTTCCTTGATGCTTGCCTTCCTTTATCCGGGTTGGTGTGACACCTGAATTACCACTGCGCGCCCGGGCCCCAGCGCAGCGTCACCTGGCCGACAATCATGCGTGGCTCATTGTAGATATCGGAGCGAAGTCCCGCCAGCCCGTAGATCGGGTAACCGCCGACCGCGTAGGTTTTGTTCAGCACGTTGGTTCCGATCACCGCGAGGTCGATCGGCTTGGCGTCGATATTGGTCCAGTCGGCACGGATGTTCAGATTTTCCTGGCCCTTGAAGTAGGCCATCGGATCGAGCGGATCGGCGATCGAATAGTGCGTGGAGAGGCTGAAATCCGTGGTCAGCGCGAGGGTGCCCAGACGATCGGATATCGGCTGGCTGTAGGTTGCGTTGATGCCGTATTTCTGGATCGGCGAGTAGAACAACGAGGTGCCTTCCAGCTGCACGCCCTCCTGCTGAAACGGCGTCGAGAACACCGCGCGCAGCAACGAGAAATAGGTGCTGATTTGCAGGTTCCGGATCGGCACGAGGGTCTGTTCGACCTCAATGCCGTCGATATGGGCGCGCCCGGCGTTGCGCACGACGGACGCGATCGTGCCACCCACGATGGTGGGGAACGACGCCTGGATGCTGGAGTAGACGTCGTGGAATGCGGCAATATTGGTACGTGCCGCGGCAGTGCCGATCAACCAGTCCTTCTTCAGTCCGACCTCGGTGTCGAATACATATTCCGGACCGAACGCCTCATCGAAGACGCTGCCGTCGAGTTCGCGCGGCGCCGGCAGGTTGAAGCCGCCGCTCTTGTAGCCACGGCGCAGTGTCACATAGGCGAGCGTCTTGTCGTCGAACTGTTCGCTGAGCGTGGCACTCCAGGTCGGGGCGGTAAACTGCGCGCTCTCCACCGTGGCGCACACAGGCTTGCCGTTCACTGCGTAAATCTGTGTGCGCGTGATACACTGACTGACGCTGTCAAGCTGATCGATGGAGGCTTCGCGTTCGTCCCAGTTGTAGCGGATGCCGGCGTCGCCCTTGAGGCCGGACAGCAGCATGGAGAAATCATACTCGCCGTGCAGGAAGACCGATTCGCTCTTGTCGTTGAATTTGTGAAGATCCAGCACGCTGCTGTTCAGGATCAGCGGATCATAGAGCTGCGGCACCGACTTCAACGACAGCGGCGGTCCGAATTCCAGGGCTCGGCTGATCGTGGGCTGGCCGGGGTCGGCATTTTCCAGGTAGGTACCGAGGATGTAGTGCAGGCGATCGCCCATGCCGGTGCCTTGCAACTGCAATTCTTCGCTGGCCTGCTGCAGCGCGTCCTCGCCCCAGTCGCTTTCGGTGTTGGTATTGCGGATCAGCGGCAATGTGGACCCATCGAAATCTCCCGCCTGATTGCGCCGCTCAAACCGGTAGCCGAGGATGTTCTTCAGCACCAGGTCGGGCGTGATGTTCCAGGTCGTGATATCGGTGGCATCGAAACTGCGCTCCTGGTCGAAATAATTCGCATCGCTGGCGATCTGGCGATAGCCGAGTTTGCGTTGCAGGGCCAGCGCCTGGTTGAGTTCCGCGGGCGAGTAGTAGGAAATGTTCTTGGCGGCTTCGATGGCGCTGATCGTCGGCAGCAGGCCGCTTGGGCAACCCGGGATCGGCGTCGTGATGCCAAGCCCACCTTCGGACACCGGCCCGTAGCCTTCCAGGCAGAAAATCGATGGGCCCTTGCCGGAAAAGGTCACCGGGATCGTGCCGATGACGTTCGTCTTGAGCACCACATTGGGATTGAATTCGGTGGGGACCTCCGAGGTGCCGTTCTGGTTGATCATCCTGCCGTCGATCACCAGCAGGTTATCGAGATCGTCGCTGATGTGGGCATCGAGCGAAATGCGGTAGGCGTCGTAGTTGCGGTCGTCCAGTTTCTCGCCCGTGGTGACGTCCGTGGTAAATCCGTCGCGCCGTGCGGTGGCGCCGGAGATGCGCAGATCGAGCTTGTCCTGCACCAGGGGGAAATTCAGTGCACCTTCCAGTTCGTGGTCATTATAGTTCCCGGCACGCCCCTGGATGTAGCCACTATAGTCGTCGTGCGGTTTTACCGGGGTGAACAGAATGGCGCCGCCGGTGGTGTTGCGGCCGAACAGCGTGCCCTGCGGCCCTTTCAGCACCTGCACATCCTGCAGGTCGTAGAACTCGCCGGGCCCGGACGTGAGGGTGGGCACCTCGAGAAAATAGATCGTCACGCTGGAATTGTTGTGCACGCCCTGGTTGATGACGCCCGGCGTCTGGCCGCGCAGGTAAAACTGCGAATCGCTGCGGGTCTGGCCGCCGATGGTCAGCGACGGCACCGCGCGGGCGAGATCGTTGGTGTTCACGACGCCCTGCTTTTGCAACTGCTTGCTATCCAGCGCGGTGATGGCGGTGGGCACCCGCTGCTGGCGCTCGGCGCGGCGGCGCGCGGTGACCACCATCTGTTCGATCTGGGCCGGGGCGGATTGCGCCGTTTGGGCCGTTTGGGCCGTTTGGGCCGTTTGGGCGACCGCCGTGCCGGCCAGCAGGGTCAGCTCTGCCGCCAGGCAGACCGCCTGGGTCGCCGCCTTGTTCCTGAACGCGCCGCGGCGCCGCTTGCCAACAGGCATCGATATCTTCTCCCCCCGGGACTCGATGGACGGCGACACCCTGTTTAAGCAAGGGCTTACAGCACCGGTCCTTCAACCGGCGAAAGCTTTCCCCAGCGGCGCCGGAAGGTAAAGCGAAAACGCATTGCATGAGCCGGGTGCCCTCACAATCCCGCTATGCGTAGCAAAAATGCCAGTTTTGCCACGCATCCAGGTGGGGCGAGCGTTGACTCGCCCCTGTGCCGCGGGCACGCTTGAAGCCAGGGCAGGCATATGCTGCGGTGCAGCAACGCCGTCCTCAATAGCGGTCGGGGAAGACGCCAGGTGCCAGCACGCAGCCTACGGGCAAGCCGTTGCAATGTTCTGCTCATCGTGGCGGACGATCTTGGATTTTCCGATCTGGGGGCGTTCGGCGGCGAGATCGCGACGCCGCATCTGGATGCGCTGGCCGCAGCGGGCGTGCGGCTCACGGATTTCCATTCCGCCCCCGCCTGCTCGCCGACCCGGGCCATGCTGCTGACCGGCACGGACCATCATATCGCCGGCATCGGCACCATGCAGGAAGGCCAATTGCCGGGCGCCGTCGGGGCGCCGGGCTACGAAGGCTATTTGAACGATCGCGTGGTGACCATCGCGGAGTTGCTGCGCGAGGCCGGCTACCAAACCATGATGTCCGGCAAATGGCATTTGGGCGAGACGGTGGCGACCGCGCCGGTTTCGCGCGGCTTCGATCGTTCCTTCGCGCTGCTGGCGGCCGCGGATAATCATTTTGGCTATCGCGGAATCCGCGATCCGCTGACGCTGTTTACGCACGCACCTTCCTATATGGAAGACGACCGCGAGCTCGCCGCGCTGCCGGCGGAGTTTTATTCGTCGGACAGTTTTGCGACGCGGCTGCTGGAGTTTCTGGACGCGCGCGATGCGGCGCGGCCATTCTTCGCCTACCTGCCGTTTTCGGCGCCGCATTTTCCGTTACAGGCACCCGCCGAATTGATTACCAAATATCGCGGCCGCTATGACGATGGCCCCGGCGTGCTGCGGGAGCGGCGGTTGGCCGCGCTGCAGCGGCTCGGGTTGGTCGCGCCGGACGTGGTGGCGCACGACGTGGTGGCGGATACTGCGCCATGGGAGGCATTGTCGCCCGCCGAGCAGGCTTTTTCGGCGCGCACCATGGAGGTGTATGCCGCGATGGTGGAACGGCTGGATTTCAATGTGGGCCGCGTGGTGGACTGGCTGAAGCGGAACGAGCTGTTCGATGACACGCTGATCCTGTTTCTGTCGGATAATGGCGCCGAAGGCGCGGTGATGGAGGCGCTGCCGATCGCAGGGCCGATGATCTCGAAATTCATTACCGAGAATTTTGACAACAGCCTGAATAATCTGGGCCGCCACGATTCGTTTTGCTGGTACGGGCCGCGCTGGGCGCAGGCCGCGACGGTGCCGTCGCGATTGCACAAGGCCTACACGACGGAAGGCGGTATTCGCGTGGTGGCGTTCGCGCATCATCCGGCGCTGGGGCGGGCCGGGCAGATCGGCCACGCGTTTTCGACCGTCATGGATGTGCCGCCGATGCTGCTGGAATTGGCCGGCGCGAGGCATCCCGGCGAGAGCTGGCATGGCAAGAGCGTGGCACCGTTGCGGGGCCGCTCGATGCTGGCCTATTTGCAGGGTGAGGCCGACGACGTGCACGCACCCGACTATGCCACCGGGTGGGAATTGTTTGGCCGCCGTGCGATTCGCCGGGGCGATTGGAAAGCGGTGTATATTCCGGTGCCGTCGTGGGGTAAGGCGGAGTGGCAGCTCTATGATCTCGCGACGGATCCTGGTGAGACGCGCGACCTGGCGGCGGCGCATCCGGATGTCTTGCGGGCACTGCTGGATTTGTGGACGCGCTACACCGATGAGACGGGTGTGTTGCCGTATCCGACATCGGCCTTTGAGCTTGATCCGTCGCTGTTCGAGGCGCCGATCCTGGCGCGCCTGGCACAGGCCGCGCACCGCGCGCGCCAGCCTTGATAAAAAGGTTGTTCTTTTTTGAAAAAAAGAACCAAAAAACTTTTATTCATTACGGGTAACATTCGTGCCTCCTGGTTGAACGGGTTGCTGGGAGCAAGTGACAAAAGTTTTTTGCTTCTTTTTTTCAAAAAAGAAGACCTGTAGGAGCCGCCATGACGCAGCAAACCTGGACGATACTGATCGATGGAAAGCGCCAGGAGGCCGCGGCGAGGCTTTCCGGCGAGCAGCTCTGGGTGGCGTTGGATTCGCTTCCGGCGCTGCTCGGGTGGGCGGTGAAGGATGGCACGCTGTGCCGGCAAGATCGTTGTATTTCACTGGCGGCCCACCCGGGCGTGGCGAGCGGTACCGAAATTGATCTCGTCGCCCTGGCTGAATTGCTGAACATGCCGCTGGCGATCTCGCCAGAGCACCATGTGCTGTCGCTGGCGCAGAGTCCCGAGCAGCAATCGGCGGTGCTGATGGGAGGCGAGGCGCCGGATTTCGCGCTGGCGGATCTCGCCGGTCGTATCCATCGCCTTTCCGACTATCGCGGCCGCAAGGTGCTGCTGGTCACCTGGGCCAGTTGGTGCGGATGCCGGGAGGATCTGCCGGAATGGCAGGCGCACTATCAGGCGTTGGCGGCAAGCGGGCTGACGGTGATCACTGTTTCGCAGGATGCCAGGGTGGCCGACGCGGCGCCATTCATCGAGGCGGCGGCGCCACAACATCCGGCGCTGCTCGATCCCGATCATATCGTTTCACATCTTTACGGCCTGATCAACGTGCCGACGGTCATCTGGGTCGACGAGGCGGGTCGCATTTCGAGGCCGCCGCGGGTGGAACATGCCACCAACCGTTTTGCGTTTGCGCACGGGCTGGATTGCGAGCCGCATTTGGCCGCATTGCGGCTTTGGGTGGAAACCGGGGAGACCGATTTTTCAGCGGAGGCGGTGCGCCGCGCCACCATGAAGCCCAGTTTCGCCGAGCAACAGGCGCGCGCCCACCACGCGCTGGCGTGGCATCTCTATCAGGCTGGCGCCGCGGAGGAGGCGAATGCGCAGTGGCAGGCAGCGATAAAATTGTCGCCGCATGATTGGACGATACGCCGCGGATCGATGTGGCTGCGCGGCGAAAATCCGTTCGGCGCGGAATTCGCCGAAGCCTGGATCGAGTGGGAAAATGCCGGAAGGCCAGATTATGCCAAGCTGGCCGCGGCCCGGGCGGAGTTGGTCGCATGACCGCGCCCATTCGGGTCATCCAGGTTTCCACTGGCAATATCGGCACGCATGCGCTGCGGGCCATCATCCAGAATCCGGCCTTCGAGCTCGCCGGCCTGTGGGTGCATGGCGCCGACAAGGTCGGGCGCGATGCCGGCTCGCTCGCCGGGTTGCCACCCACGGGGGTGCTGGCCACGAACGATCTCGATGCTCTACTGAAGTTAGACGCGCCGGTGGTGTGCTACTGCAGCGGTGCGGATTCGCGCCTTGGCGAGGCGGTGGCGGATTTCGAAAAGATATTGCGCGCGGGGAAAAACATCGTCAGCACGTCGCTGCCGATTCTGACTTATCCGCCGCAAACCAACGCGGCGTTTCGCGAACCGCTGGAGGCCACTTGCCGCGATGGCAATGCGACGTGCTTCGTCTCCGGTATCGACCCGGGTTTTGCTAACGATCTGATCCCGCTGGCGCTGCTCGGCGCGTGCCACCGGGTGGAGCAGGTGCGCATGGCCGAGGTGATGAACTACGCGACCTACGACCAGCCGCACTCGCTGTTCGATATCATGGGCTTTGGCGGCTCGCTCAGCGAAACGCCGATGCTGCTGATGCCGGGCATTCTTACGTTCGCGTGGGGCGGTGTGATCCAAATGATCGCCGATGCCTGTGGCGCGAAGCTGGACGATATCGTTGAAGTGCATGAGCGCCTGCCGGCACCGCACGATATCGAAATCACCCTCGGCACCATACGGGCCGGAACTACCGCGGCGCTCCGCTTCGAGTTGCAGGGCATGGTCGGCGGCCGTCCGGCCATTGTGCTGGAACATGTTACGCGGATCGCCGATGACGTGGCGCCGCACTGGCCGCATGGGCACGGCAGCGGGAGCTATCGCATCGAAATCACCGGGGAGCCGAATATCAGCATGGATTTTCATCTGAGCGGCGCGGATGGGGATCATAATACCGGCGGCCTGCTGGCGAGCGCCATGCGCATCGTTCATGCTATTCCGGCCGTGCTGGCGGCGCCGCCAGGGCTGGTGAGTACGTTGGATTTTATGCCGATTCGGCCGCGCGGGGTGTTCGGGTAGGAAGCAAGGCCGGGGCTCTGCCCCTGGACCCCGCTAAGGACAAGTCCTTAGAACCTATTCCTTAGGTCAGGGGACAGGGAGGGGGGCAACGAGTGTGTTGCGACGTCCTCGTAGCCCCCCTCCCTGTCCCCTGACCTAACGAATGGGGGTCTGGGGCCGTCGTGCGCAGCACGCCAAGGCGTGACGGCCCCAGCGGGTCCAGGGCAGAGCCCCGGCCTTCCTTCCTTTCAGAGGCCACCCATGTCCAGCCGCCGCATGAGCAAAGCCGACGTGCGCGCCTTTATCATGGCGCTCGCGCAGGCGCGGCCGGACGCGGAAACCGAGCTCGTCTACCGCGACGCCTATACATTGTTGATAGCTGTCGTGCTCTCCGCGCAGGCAACCGATGCCTCGGTGAACAAATGCACCGCGGGGCTGTTTGCCGCCGCGCCAACGCCGGCCGCCATGGTGGCGCTCGGCGTGGAAGGGGTGGGGCGGCACATCCGCTCGATCGGGCTGTGGCAGGGCAAGGCGCGCAACGTGGTTGCGCTGTCGGAGATCTTGGTCCGCGAGCATGGCGGCGCGGTGCCGCACGACCGGACGGCGCTGGAGGCGCTGCCCGGGGTCGGGCGGAAGACCGCGAACGTCGTGCTCAATGTGGTGTTCGGCGAAAGCACAATGGCGGTGGATACGCACATATTCCGGATCGGCAACCGCACCGGTCTGGCGCCCGGCCGCACACCGCGCGAGGTGGAGGACGCGCTGGTCGCGCGCATTCCGCCCGATCTGCTGCGGCCGGCGCATCACTGGCTGATCCTGCACGGCCGCTACGTGTGCAAGGCGCGCAAGCCCGAATGTTTTCGTTGCGTGAGCGCGGCGTGGTGCAAGTTTGGGGACAAAACGCCGGCGCCGGAAGGTTAGTCTAGGCCAGAAAGGCCAGGGCTCTGCCCTGGACCCGTCACGCCGGAGGCGTGCTGCGCACGACGGGGCCGTAGGCCCCAGACCCCATTTAGCGCTGCGCGGCTTTTCCTGGCTGCTTGGCGAAGGCATTAATTGAATTGGATTTTCTGGCTTCGCCGTTTCCTCCGACAATTCTTAATGAATGGGGTCTGGGGCCTACGGCCCCAGCGGGTCCAGGGCAGAGCCCTGGCCTTGCTTACTGTCTTTTTCTGCATTTGTTATTGTTATATCGAGACAATTCCTTCGTGACGGTTTTTTAATTCTCGCCGGCGCGTGCATCCGCGGCGGCCGCGCGGATCGTAACCGGCATGCAGAACGCGCGAGGCAACGGGGCGGGCCTTCCAGGACCCGCCCCGTTTCGCCGGGCTGCGACAAACGTATTGGGAAAACAGGAGATCATCCCTTGGACAAAATCGACAACAATGCGCGCCGCAGCGTGCTCAGGGCCGGCGCGCTGGCCGGCGCGGCGCTCGGGCTCGGCAGCCTTATCAGAGACGACCAGGCGTATGCCGCAGGCAAATCCAACATCACTGAAGGGGACATCGCCATTCTGCAGTTCCTGCTGGTGGCCGAGGCGGTGGAGACCGATTTGTGGGGCCAATATGCCGAGCTAGTAACGAACAACCAGGCGTACCGCAACGCGCTCGGCCGCACTGACCCGTCGCTCGCGCAATATGCCATGGATACCGCGCGCGACGAGGGCAGCCACGCGATATTCATCCGCGCCTACCTGGCCTCGATCGGCGTTGCGCCGGTCGATCTGAGCTCGTTCTACACGCTGCCGCCGCCCGCGATTACCGGCCTGGCGCCGGTCGGCCGCTTGACCAACCTGACGAACCTCACCGTCGATACCAGCTGGTATACGCGCTACCGTACTGCTTCGAATCCGGATTTCGGCGATCAGCCGCCGCAACTGGTGGTGATCAATGGGCGCCCGGCGATTCCGACGTCCGACGGGTTGGACAGCGAAACGCTGACCGGTATTGCCGATACCGCGGCATTCCACTTCGCCACGATCGAACAGGGCGGTACCAGCCTGTACGCACAGTTCCTGCCGAAGATTACCAGCCTGGACGTGCTACAGATCGTCGCCGGCATCGGCCCGGTCGAGGCCATCCATTTCGGCGTGTTCCAGACCTCGCTGGAGGGGCTGAAACCGTACACCAGTCCGGACGGTACGTTGGTGTTCCCGGACCTGCGCAACAACATGCAACTGTCGGAAAGCGTGATGCCGGCGCCTTGCGAGTTCGTCAGGGCGGGGCTGCCGTTGAACAGCGTGGTGCGGCCCACCACAACGGCGCACGCGGGCGCCGTGGCGGCGGCGACCGGGCTGGTGAATTCCGGGCTGTTCGCGGGACAGCCGCCGGCGTTTTTCAGCGCCGTGGTGGCGCTGGCGCAGGCGGCGGATGCGGCTATGCGCGGACGGAAGTAGAAGTAAGGGGTAGGAAGGCCAGGGGCTCTGCCCCTGGACCCCGCTGGGGCCGTAGGCCCCAGACCCCATTTCATCGGTTCCGCGGCTGACATCGGCACCGAGCGCCGCGCAGCGCTCACGACAGCGGCGGCACGCCGGCGTGGGCTCGCGGGCGCCGCGCCATCGGTCCGAGCAAGACCGCGAAGGGGGGCGGAGCCCCTGGCCGGCGGAGCCCCACTTCATTTGAAAGCAAGGAGACACGAAAATGGGTAGCTTCAGCCCGATGCACTGGATGATCGTGGCACTGGTCCTGCTGGTGCTTTTTGGCAGCGGGCGCGTCAGCCTGCTGATGGGCGACGTGGCCCGCGGCATCAAGAATTTCCGTAAGACGATGGCCGAGGACGGCGCCGTGGTGCCGCACCTGCCACCGGGCGGCACTGCACTGGCCGACGCAACGGCGGACCGCGTTCAGGTTTGACAGGCCCGGGGGGGCGGGCCGTATGCCATGCCCCCCGGCGCTCGCTGTCGCGGCGCGCAGGCGCTATAGACTGCGCGGTACACCGGGCGGATCGCCGCGCGGCAGAGGGATTCTGACGACCGATGTTCGACTTTTCGTGGTCCGAAATCATGGTCATCGGCCTGGTGGCGCTGGTGCTGATCGGGCCGAAGGACCTGCCGATCGCGATCCGCGCCATCACCCGCGTGCTGAAGAAGATGCGTCGCATGGCGGGCGAGTTTCAGCACCATGTGGACGACATGATGCGGGAAGCCGACCTCGGCGACGTGCAGTCCACGTTTCGCGACCTGCGCGGCATGAACCTGAAGGGGGCTATCAACAGCATGGTGGACCCCGACGGCACCGTCGGCCGCGCGTTCGCCGACCCGTTCGCCAGCCATCCGGTACCGCCGACTTCGGCCCCGCGCGGCGCTGCGCCGCATGCGGGGCCGGCGCCGGACTTTATTCCGCCGGCTTCGGTTTCCCCGCTGGTCATGCGGCCCGCGCCGGTCGCCGACGTGCAGGCGGCTGCCGATTTCATGCCCCCCGGCGCCGCGCCGCCCGAGGCTGCGCGCACCGCTTCGGCTTCAGAAATACCCTAGAAGATGGCACCGCTGGACGTGAACGATCCCGCCGCGGATCAGATCGATGACAAGCCGATGCCGCTGCTCGAGCATCTGGTGGAGTTGCGGCGGCGGCTGCTGTGGTCGGTCGCCGCCTTCGCGGTCTGTTTCGTGCTGTGCTACATCTACTCCAAATCGATCTACCAGATCCTGGCGGCGCCGCTGGCCCGCGTGCAGGCACTGAAGGGCGACCAGCCGCGGCTGATCTATACCGAGCTGCACGAGGCTTTCATTACGTATATCAAGGTCGCGATGTTCGGTGCCGGGTTTCTGAGTTTTCCGGTGGTTTCCACGCAAATCTGGAAATTCGTGGCACCTGGCCTGTATCGCAGCGAAAAAAATGCGTTCCTGCCGTTCCTGATCGCGACGCCGGTGCTGTTCCTGCTCGGCGCGGCGCTGGCCTATTTCATTGTCATACCGCTGGCCTGGACGTTCTTCGCGGGCTTCGAGCAGCGGGGCGGGCACGGCACGGCGCAGATCGAGTTGCTGCCCAAGGTGAGCGAATATTTGTCGCTGGTGATGAAGCTGATCATGGCGTTCGGCATCGCGTTCGAAATGCCGGTGCTGTTCAGCCTGTGCGCGCGGGCCGGGCTGCTGACTTCGGCTACGCTCAGGAAGTACCGGCGCTATGCGTATGTCGGCTGCTTTCTGCTGGCGGCCGTGCTGACGCCGCCGGACGCGATCAGCATGTGCAGCCTCGCGGTGCCGCTGGTGGGCTTGTACGAGATCTCCGTGCTGGCCGCGCGCATGGTGGAACCCAAGCCGGTAGAGATCTGATGCACGATATTCGCAGCATCCGCGCCGACGGCGCGGCCTTTGACGCGGCCATGGCGCGGCGTGGCCTGCCGCCGGTGGCCGAGGCGATCGTGGCGCTGGATAGCGAGCGCCGCGCCGCGCTGACCGATCAGCAGGAGCGCCAGGCAAGGCGCAACCAGCTCGCGCGCGAAGTGGGCCAAGGCAAACGCACCGGGGCGGATACGTCCGCGCTGGAGGCCGAGGCGACCAGGCTGCGGGGCGAGATGGAGGCTCTGGAGCAAGCCGCCGCCCGATTCGAGGCGGAGCTGCACGCGAAACTGGCGGCGCTGCCCAACGTGCTCGATGGCGACGTGCCCGATGGGGCGGACGAAACCGCGAACGCCGAGCTGAAGCGATGGGGTACGCCACCGGAATTTGATTTCGTCCCCAAGCAGCACGGCGAGCTCGGCGAGGCGCTCGGCATGATGGATTTTGCCGGTGCGGCGAAGATTGCCGGCGCGCGGTTTACCGTGCTGCGCGGACCGCTCGCGCGGCTGGAACGCGCGCTGGGGCAGTTCATGCTCGACCTGCATACCACGGAGCACGGCTACACCGAGTGCATGGTGCCCTCCCTGGTCAACGATGCTGCCGTGTTCGGCACCAACAACCTGCCGAAATTCGCCGACGACCTGTTCCGCACCACGGATGGGCGCTGGCTGATCCCGACCGCGGAGGTGCCGCTGACCAACCTGGCCGCCGGCGAAATCCTGGCCGAGAAGGCGCTGCCCTGGCGGCTCACCGCGCTGACCGACTGTTTTCGCAGCGAGGCCGGCGCGGCCGGCCGCGACACCGCCGGCATGTTGCGGCAGCACCAGTTTAGAAAAGTGGAGCTGGTCAGCGTCGCGCACCCGGATGCCAGCGACGCCGAGCACGAGCGGATGACGCGGTGCGCCGAGCAGGTGCTGGAGCGGCTGGGGCTGCCGTATCGGCGGATGATGCTGTGTGCCGGCGACACCGGCTTTGGCGCCGCGAAGACGTTCGATCTCGAGGTCTGGCTGCCTGGCCAGCGCTGCTACCGGGAGATCAGCTCGTGCAGCAACACGCGCGCGTTCCAGGCGCGGCGGATGAATGCGCGGTTCCGTGGGGGGCCGGACGGAAGGGCCATCACGCACGTGCACACGCTGAACGGGAGCGGCGTCGCGGTGGGGCGGGCGCTGATCGCGGTCATGGAGAACTTTCAGACCGCTTCCGGCGGCATCGTGGTGCCGCCTGTTCTGCGGCCTTATCTGGGGGGCTGTGCGGAAATCTCGCTATTTAACTGACATAAGTCGCAAGGAAAGAGATGAGGCTCTCTCATTGAGACGATCTACCCTGTAAATTGCCGCATAGCAGGTCTTTACCAGAAATTTATATACAGACTTGCCTCAATCGGTTATAAAGCGGGTTCCAGAAGGCAGCAGAACCACTTTGTCCCGCGCTCACCGCAAATATGGCCCGTCGGCAGACCCCGGATGCGTCCGTTGCGTGTCCTGCGACGAGCCGCGCGACCGCGACGGGCAACGCTGCCGGGCGTGCCAACGCAAGCGCGACCTGAAGGCGTCGCTGGCGCTGGTGTTGTGGGCCGAGTTCTTTGTCGGCGGCTACTTTGCCCTGCAACCGCAGCCGCAGGCGGCCACGGCGCACCACTTCGCCATGCCAACGCTATTCACGTTCCATCGGCCCGCGGATAGCGCCGGCTGGGCTTTTGCCGGCAACGCTTTTCATGCCGGCGGCGATGGCGTGCGGGTGGCAACCCTCGCCAGCAACGTGCTGACGGGCGTGAACGGCGATCCGGCCCCGGCCGGGGCCACCACGGGCAGCCTGCAAATCACCACGACCCAAAGTGCGGGTAACGCGGTGCTGGTCTCGTTCGCCAAGCGGCTGGCGCATTGCCCCGCGCGGGGATGCCGGGTGCGCGCGGCGTTCGATCAGACCGATCCGGAACCGTTCCCGGCGCGCGACGTTTCCACCAGGCAGGCGCTGCGCTTGCAGCTGGGCAACGCCAATCGCTTTGCGCAACGGCTTTCCGTGGCGCATGAGCTGACGCTTTATGCGTCGCTGGGGCACCAGCGGCAGGTTATCCTGAATTTCTCCGTCGATGGGTTCCAGTTGGCGCTGCGGTCGGTGCGGGTGATGTACGCTTCGCTGCCGGCGTTTGGGGCTTGAGGTAGGAAGGAAGGCCAGGGCTCTGCCCTGGACCCGTCACGCCGAAGGCGTGCTGCGCACGACGGGGCCTGAGGCCCCAGACCCCCATTCGCGCTGCGCGGCTTTTCCTCACCCTTGGGCGAAGCCATTAAATGAAATGGATTATTTGGCTTCGCCGTTCCCCCAACGATTCCTAATGAATGGGGG
>Ga0181531_10000974_pt1 | contig 18557 bp, 19 predicted proteins | sample PEATcosm2014_Bin_38_FD_119743 | JGI IMG/M metagenome (GOLD analysis project Ga0181531, IMG submission 119743) | Peatland microbial communities from MTU Mesocosm Facility, Houghton, MI, USA - PEATcosm2014_Bin11_10_metaG | ecosystem: Environmental > Terrestrial > Soil > Wetlands > Peat | place... | reverse complement strand
CCGGGGCTCGGGGGACGGGGCAATTTCCGTTTTGGACGCGATGGCGGGCGGCTGATAGAGCCGCAGCGGCGGCATCGCGCGGCGAAGGCTCACCGTCAATCGCTTCATGATCCCCCCGCTCATTTCCGGCGTCGGACGCTGGGCGGGGGCGGCAAGGCACATGCGATCGGCGCAGAGTGCTGTCGCCAGCAGAGTTACCGCGATGATGTGCCGGTGTCTTCGCATTGGAGCGCCAAACCTCAATATCCTCGGTGGCGGCGGAAGCGTCAAGTGAGACTATAGACCAATAATATGCTTTATAGCGGCGAAATCCGCGGCTCACGGTATAATTCTATTCAGCCAATGCCGCGGTTTCCGCGATCTGGCGTCCGCGCTATGCATCAGGAGGTCGCTATGTTTCATCGACCATGGACCCCTGGGTGGGTGAGAATGGGTGTCGCAGCGATGGCGGTCGCTGCCGCGACTTGCGCCGTGGCAAAGGCGGATGGCGATGCATGGCAGCAGTGGTCGGGCTCGGATTCGCCCAGCGCCGTATCGCGTGGGACCGATAACCAGCAGAACACTTCCCAGCCGCTGGTTTATGACATGGCCCCGGCCATGGCGCGGGCGGCGGTCGCGCAAGCGCAATACGATCGAGCTTCCATCAATTTGACCGACGTGCAGATTCGGGCTCGGCTGCAATTCGAGCATTCTCCCGAATATCGGGCAGCTGTGCAGGAATTGAGCGACGCGCAAGGGGCGTACGAGGCGGCTTGCCAGCCGGTCGAAAACGAACTAATGGATAACCCGGCTTATCGTTCGCTGATTGAGAAGCGCACGCAGACGCAAGTGGCATTGGACAACAGCCACGGCGATAGAGCGGTGGCCACCGCGATCGCGACTTTGAAGATGGAATATAGCGCGTCCGCGAGCAAAATGGAGGCCGAGGCGCTGGCGGACGACGCGCAAGTGCGCGATGCCAAGGTGCGATTGATCGCGGCACGGCAGACGTTGGACAGCATGACCGAGCGGTTCGAGGATTCCTTCGCTGATCGCCCGGCGGTAGCGGCCGCCTGGCAGAACTACCAGGACTCGATCATCAATCGGGCCGGGGCGCAGGGATATCTCGACGGGGCGATGGTAACTCGCGCCGATGTTTTGCTGACGAATCAGCAGAGATATTCGGGAACGCAATACAGTTATTGCGCGGCTTGGCCTTACGGATATGGATATAGCCCGTATTGGTATGGATATTACGGGGTGCTGGTCAGGCGGTTTTAGAATTGCAGACGGCGACGGATTTATTTTGAGCCGCGGATTCGTAGGCGGCGATGACAACGGCTAAATCGCGGCGGCCGGTTTCGCCGTCCATCATCGGTTTCTTTCCGGTTCGGATCGCTTCGATGAACATTCGGTGCGGATTGATCGGACTGGAAGCGTCGTCCAGAACGCGGGGGGGCATCGAAAAGGTTTTTCGAATTCCCGGGGTATCGTAATTGAGCCAGCCGCTGGTGTACGGTCGATCCAGGTTCATCTCCAATTGGTTTTCGCGCTCGAACATGCGCACCCACCCGGCGGTGCCGTAGATTTCCCGAATGACGCCCTCGCTCGCGTAGCCGCTGTCGAAGACGCCGAACGCTCCGCCGGCGAACTTGGCGATACAAACGGTTAGATCATCGCCGCCGATGTTGGGGGAATATTGATTTTGGCTAAAAGCGCTGACTTCAACGATGGGGGACGAGAGCCACCATTGCATGAGATTGACGGCGTGGATGGAAAGCTGGATGAAACTGCCGCCGCCGGTCTGATCGCGGCTGCTTCGCCACGTGGCCTCGGGCGGATGGCGTAAGCCGCCGCGGTGGGAGTCGCGGGCTCGCACGCTTTGAATTTTTCCAAGGTGGCCCTCTTCCATCATTTGTTTGATTTCCCAGACCATTGGATTGGCGTAGCTGCTCATGTACATGCCCAGCACGCCCTTGCTGCCGGCGGCGGCTTTTAGAATGCGGCCGGCGGCCTCCATTGTGTTGGCGATCGGCTTTTGAAGAAGCACATGTTTACCCGCGACCAATGCGGCGACAGCCTGCTGCTCGTGCAGATGATTCGGCGTGGAAATGTCCACCAGGTCGATGTCCATCTCCAGCGCCTCGGCAAAATCCTCGCTGGTTCGCTTGGCGCCCTCGGCCCGGCATTTCTCCAATTGCTCCGGATTCAAATCGATGGCGGCGGTCCACTCCACATCCGGAAGCAGCGTGTAAATTTTACGGTAATTCCTGGCCATTCCACCGGCGCCAACCAGTGCGACATGCAACATGAGACCCCTTCAGCTAAAATCGTCTCCGCGACGATGTACAAACATCATACTCAAACCCGGCCCAGCCGTCATGCGCTGGCGGCAATTTTGGTCATTTGTTTTTGCGCCGTCTGTCATGGGCAAACAACTTTAAAAGCGGTTTACGGATGGGGCAATGCGGCGCGATTGGGGCGGTGGACGTGCCTGCTGGTGACGGTTGACGTCGCTAATTCGCCGCCGATGCCCGCCACGCTGGAAGTCGCGGGAACCTACGGAACGGGCGCGGCGTTAACCATCCGGCAGGAAATGATCGTCGAGTCCCGGCCGCGGGTTTACGAACTGCTGTTTCCACTGAATGCCGATCCGACGCGGCTGGCGGTAACGCTCCGCCGGCAATCCGACGGAAAAATGTTAGCCACTCAACTTCTGCTGGACCCCACCGTTTTCAGCCCGGCAGGCCACGTACCGATTACATTGCTTGCCGCCGATGCAGGACTGATCGGGCTGGGGGGAAATGTATCCGATGCTTCGCTTCTTCAGGCGCAATTGGCGCAAGCGGGTTTGACGGCGGGGATATTCAACGAGGCCAAACTTCCCGCAGTCTCCGTGGGATATGAGGGGATTTCCGTTTTGCTCCTGTGTGCCGCCGATCTTCGGCAGATCGGCGGCGACCAGGAGCGCGCGATCGTGGATTGGGTGGCCGCCGGCGGGAATTTGGTGCTGATTCCGTCGGCCGATCCGTTGCCGGAGCAGTTGCCGTTCGATGCGATTTTGCCCTGCGATATCGGCGAGAATCAAATCGTAAAGCTTCCGTCGATTTCGCTGAACGGCAGGCAGCTCCAACCGCGCGCCGGTGCGACGGCGATGACGATGCCCGACGGTTGGACCGCCTACGCGCGCCGATGGAAATTAGGACGCGTTGTCGTTCTGCCGGTGGACGTGGCGGAGATGAACTTTCCGAACCGTGACCGGGCGATCGAGTTTTGGCGGACTATTTTCGCGGGGATGGTCGATGTGCCGGGTAACAGGACGATTACGGAAGTGCCCGTCAGCGACGCGCAGGAAGACATCATGCCCGTGGGTCCGAAGATGAGGGACGCGATCGGCCGGGGACCGCGGGAAACGATGGCGGCGCGAAATCTGCTGGATGTTGTCGTGGCGTCCGCGGATAGCGAGCCGGTGGACTGGCGGGCGGCGCTGCCGTGGATGATCGGATTGGGAGCGCTACTCGGGCCGCTGGATTGGTTTTTGTCTCTTCGACTGGGAGTTTCGCCGCGACATTGGCTGACGGTCGTGGGATGGTTCGGACTGGTCGGCGGGGTCGCGGGATATTGTTTTGCCAAGGCGCAGACGCCACAGCGCGAAATCGACTCGCTGCGATTGGTGGATCAGGCGGATGGTAAAATCGTAGCGATGACGGACCTGCTGTCGTTTCGTTCCCAGCGCGACGAAAATTGGCGGTTACTGCTGGATCCGGCGGAATGGTGGGAGCCGGCCAATCAGGCCGCGGCGAATTTCAGCGTCAATCGTTTTTTACAATTTGATTCTCGCCAGGACCAGGAAGGATGCCGGCCGTCGGATTTGAAACTGCGCGGCGGAGAGCCGCAATCGCTCCGCGGACAGACGATGGCCTCGGCGCCGCCGATGATCGGAATCAATCTTCGCGTTGAGCACAATCCAACGCGAGTGGTCGGGACGCTAAGCAATCTTGGCGCGGCGCGGATTGTCGATCTGCAGGTTGCGACCGCGTGGGGAAACGCTCGCCTCGCCGCGGGACTGAATCCGGGAGATTCGGTCAATGTGGAATTACCGCTGTCGGATCAGGAGATTCGGCTCGATGGGTTGCCGGAGGACGCGCTGGATTTGACGCCGGATCGAACGGATCGAATCGCGGACCTGGTCAAATCCGGTCAGCTGGTTTGCGTCCTGGGAGAAATGCCCACGGCGGCGGAGGCGCAAGTTGCCGACATCGCCGCAGCGCATCAGGATTGGCTCGTGATTCGCGCTGTGGGGACAATCGCGAAATAGATCGGCGCAAAAAAAGAAGAGGCGGGAGGAGTCTGGATTCGACTCGTCCCGCCTCGCTCATTTTCGAGGTCAGTTCCCTCCGGAAGACCCCGTTAGTGGCCTGAGGAGGAGGAACCACCGGAACCGCCCGAGATATCGCCAGCGGTGTCCGTCTTGTCGTAATTCTTGATGTCGTTATCCGTCGGGGCAAAGGTTTCGGGGTTGGCGCCGAGGGCAACCTGGAATTGCCCGGCCTTCAGACCCCCATGATCCATCAGATAGTGGCTGACGGCGGTCTGCCGCGCCGCGGCGCTGGCGTCATTGGGAACGTCCAGATAAACAACCATCGGATTCTTCGAATGCGAATCCGCCATCATCTTGTTGAGCTTGTCGGTGCCCAGAGAACTAAGCCCCGTGGCATCGAAATGATCCGCATAGAGCGTGGCGTCGGCGCGGGCGCCGGCGTTGGTCTGCGCGTCGATCAGCGCCTGCCGCTGCTGCGATTCGACCGGAGGATCGAAATTCGCGGCATAGTTGCGACCGGACTGCTCGCAAGCCGTCACCAGAGTCAAGGCCGCCAGCATGTTCACCGCTCCAACGCGTTTCAAATTGAACATAAAGTTCTCCATGATCTTGCATCGACCGTTTACGCTTGAAATATGAGTTTTCACGCCATTTTCCGTCATAGTCTGATTATTTCATCAGCGGGCTGTTCATAACCTCGATCACCGTCGGCCCCAGCAGCACGATGAACGTCGCGGGGAAGATAAAAAGTACCAGCGGGAAGCTGAGTTTCACCGCGCTCTTGGCGGCGGATTCCTCGGCCTTGTGGTGCCGAGCCAGACGAAGCGATTCGGCATGAATTCGCAGCGCCTGCGCGATGCTGGTGCCGAACCGGTCGGCCTGATTGAGCATCGCCGACAGCGAAATCAGCGACGCGTTGCCCGTGCGGAGACCCAGATTCTTCAAGGCCTCCTGGCGGGCCAAACCGACGCGGGTTTCCATGTGGGCGATGCCGAATTCACGGCTGATCGCGGGGTGCACCAGCGCCAATTCCTCGCCGACCCGCTGCATGGCGGCGTCCATCGTCAGGCCCGCTTCCACGCAGACCACCATCAGGTCCATCGCGTCCGCAAGGCCCAGTTCCAATTCAGATTGGTTTCCTTTGACCTTCAGCTTCAGCCAGATCGTCGGCGACATGTATCCGATGAGCCCGATCACCGAAACGTAAAGCATCAGATCGCCAAGGAATAGGCTGATCACATAGCCCAGGATCGCGCCCAGCGAAATTCCGATAAATTTGGCGCCCTGGATGGTCCGCATGGCGGAAGTGGAATAAATGCCGGCGCGGCGGAGTTCGCTCTGCATCTTCGACACTTTTTCGCGACTGCTGGGCATGAACGGCTTGGAAGCCGCTTGACCCAACTGCTGCAACAGCGGAGTGCCCGCCTTCTTCTCAACCGAGGCCTTGCCCCTGCCTATCAGACGCGAGCGCAGTTTCCCTTGATCCTCGTCGCCCAGAAGAAGCGTCGAAACCCAATAGGTCAGGGCCGCGATCGAAGCAAACGCGCTAGTCAGCAGGATTACTGTGTCGTTCATGGCATATCCCTTAGGCCAAAATCAGACCTTGAGCGTGGTAATTTTGTGAATCATGATCGTCCCGACGGTCAACATGCCCCCCGCCGTGACCAGGAGCCAGATGCCGGTCGTCGTGTGCAGCAACATGGAGGCATAGGCCGGGTTCAGCAGGTACACGATGAAAAACATGACGATCGGGAAGCAGACCAGGATGTAACCGGTGAAACGCCCTTCGGCGGTTTTCGCCTTCACGTGCTGCTGCAGACGGATTCGCTGGCGGATCATGCCGCTGATGTTGTTGAGAACTTCCGAAAGATCACCGCCGGTTTGGCGCTGGATCAGGATCGCGGTCACGAAGAAACCGAAGTCCGCGTTGTCGACGCGAATAGCGGCGTCGCGCAGGGCGTCTTCGAGCGATTGACCCAGGCTGTGCTGGTCGTAGCAGCGGCGGAATTCGTTGGCCAGCGGCTGGGGCAATTCCTCGGCCATCATCTGCAAACCGGTGCTCAAGCTGTGACCGGCCCGCAGAATTCGGGAGAGAAAATCCAGAGCCTCGGGAAGCTGATCCATCATCAGGCGGTCGATGCGATTGCGGCGGTTATTGAGAACGAAGACCGGAGCCGCTCCGCAGGCCACGGCGACGCAGACGCCGATGAACGGCTCGGCGGTCACTACCGTGCCCACCACGCCGCCGAACAGAGCCATGCCCAGGCAGATAAATGTGAACTTGGCCAGATTCATCGAAGGCCAAGTGGTGGCGACTTTGCGCGCCATTCCATACATGAAGGGCAATTTGGCAAGGGTGCCGGAGAAGCCCTGAATATCGGTCTGCCGGCGCACAACGGTAAGGGTGGCGGGATCGAACCCGTCGCTCTTGCCTTCGCCGCTGAGGCGCTGTTCAAGGCGGCGTTTGCCTTCACTCAGGCCGCCCACCAATTGAACGATGCCAAACAGCAGCATCGACACGGTGATGGCCGCCAGTACGGGCAAAATTAACTGGTTCATATCCATTCGCGGTTTTGAATCCGCGTCCTCAAAAACTGACCAGACCTAATGAATCTCGATCTTCCTGCGAGCAAACAATTCCGTGGGCAAGGAGATTCCACGTGATTCGATTTTCTCCGCGACGCGCGGGCGGATGCCCGTGACCAGAAAATGTCCGGTCGCATGACCGTCAACGTCGACGCCCGTCTGTTCGTAGACGAAAATATCGTGGGTCTGGAGGTTGTCCCCTTCCATGCCGGTGATTTCCGTGACACGGACGACGCGGCGTTTGCCGCCCGGCAGACGCGAAGCCTGCACGATCAGCTGAATGGCGCTGGCGGCCTGATTTCTCAAGGCGCGCAGCGGAATGTCGTACCCGGCCATGGCGATCATCACTTCAAGCCTCGCTATCGCGTCGCGAGTGGTGTTCGCGTGAATGGTGGTCATCGAACCTTCGTGACCGGTGTTCATCGCCTGGAGCATGTCCAGCGCTTCGCCGGATCGCACTTCGCCGATGATGATCCGATCGGGCCGCATACGCAGACAGTTTTTCACCAGATCGCGCTGGGTGACTTCGCCGCGGCCTTCGATGTTGGGCGGGCGGGTTTCCAGGCGAACGACGTGCGGTTGCTGAAGCTGCAATTCCGCGGCGTCTTCAATCGTCACCACGCGCTCTCCCGACGGAATGTAGCGCGAAAGACAGTTAAGTAGAGTCGTTTTTCCCGAGCCGGTGCCGCCGCTGATGAGCACGTTGCACCGCGCCTGGACCGCCGCGGAAAGGAAATCCATCACCGCCGGCGGAAACGCGCCGTGACGGATCAGGTCTTCCAACTGCAGCGGCTTGGCGCCGAAACGACGAATGCTCATCGCCGGGCCATCCAGCGCCAGCGGGGGAATAATCGCGTTAACGCGGCTGCCGTCCGCCAGGCGCGCGTCGACCATCGGGCTGGTTTCATCGACGCGCCTGCCGACGAGGGCGACGATGCGGTCGATGATCTGCCGCAAATGCTGATTATCGCGGAAGCGAACTTCCACGCGCTCCAGACGTCCGCCGCGCTCGACATAAACCTTGTCGAAACGGTTCACCAGGATATCGGTGATGGTCGGGTCCTTCAGCAGGACTTCGAGCGGGCCCAGGCCGAAGGTCTCGTCCATGACCTCGTCCATGAGCCGTTCTTGCTCCTGGCTGGAGAGCAAGCTGCGTTCGCTCTGGCACAATTCCTTGATGACGACGCGCACTTCGGCGCGAACGGTGTCGGGCGGCAGCGAACGGAGATTCTGCACGTCCAGGCGCTCGACGAGTTGCTGATGGATGCGGACTTTGAGTTGATCGAAATGGGCGGTTCGCTCGTTGACGACCGGGGCCATCATCGGAGCGGGCCTGGGCGGCGGCGCGCGGTTCGGAGTCGCCGCCACCGGGGCCACCGGCAACGGAGGCGGCGGACGCAGAACGTCCGCGCTCTTTGGATCGGCGCTCAGACCGACACCCTCGGCCGGTGCGGCCGGTGCGCCTGTCTGCGGGCTGCCTCGCGTGAACAATCCCATATCGCCTCTATAAAAAACCGCGTCAGTGCCGAATCGCGCCTACGCCGCGGCTATATTCCCCGCTCCCGGCACACTGCCGGTCGCGGCCTTGTTCATTAATTTCTGCGCCAGTTCCATCAGGCTCACGCTCATCTCGCTCTTGGGAGAACGAAGCACGACGGGTTCGCCGAAGTTGATCGCTCCGATTGCCGTCTTGAAATCGTTGGGAACCTGCCAGAAGACTTTCAATCCGAGCAATCGCTCTAATTCGTCCGGCTCGATGTCGTTCCCCTTCTTCACGAAACGATTGACGATCGTGCGAATCTTGACGGATTCCACGCCCATTCGTCGCATCGCGCCCACGAACCGCTCGGCGTTCTTGGCGCTGGGGACGTTCAACTGCATGGTCAGCAGATGAATATCCGTCGACTGAATCACCGAGGCGTACATCGGCGAAATGCTCATCACCGAGTCGATCACCACATAATCGAAAACGCGACTAAGCACGTTGAGCAGACGGGTCAGCCCCGCCTGGTTCACGCGCTGAGTATCCTCCGGCAATTCCGGCCGCGCCAGAATCGCCAGATTGCTTTTCTTATGTATCATCAGGGCGTTGTCCAAAAGCTGTTTGTCCAGCTTTTCGCCGGCGTCCATGACGTCGGCGATGGTGTACCGCGCCCTCGTATCGAAATAGCTCGCCACTCCGCCGCGCATCAAATCCAGATCGATCAGGACTGTCTTGCTGGATTGCGCCAGCGAGGCGGCGACATTGCAGGCAATGGTCGTCGATCCGCAGCCGCCGACGGTGGGCACCACCTGAATGATGCGGGCCCGTTTTCCCATCCCGTGCATCGAGGCAACACGCTCGACGGCGGAGGAAAACTTCTGCTCGCTGATCGGCAGCGGGATAAACTCCCGAATGCCCAGGTGCATCGCCTCCATGAGGAGGTTCGGATCCACCGTCTGGCTCATCAGAAAAAAGCTGGCGGCGGGGAACTGCTTGGGAAACGCCGCGATCTTTTTCAGGGTCTCATGCGGAACCGGATCGAGATTGACGATCGCCAGCGTCGGCGCATCCGGGCGGCTAAGCAGCTCGCCCAGGTGCTCCACCGAGCCGAGTTGTGCCACCGGTTGAGCGCCGAAGTGCGTGAGAAACGCCGCCAATTCTTCCCGATTGGCTTGGTCGGCATCAACAATGACACAGGTCAACTGAACATACATGGCGATGACTCTTGTTCACAACTGACACTGGATCCACCCGTGCCACGATTATTTCAAGGAATCAGAAGCTCCGGCCGTCGTCTGCGAATTGTTGTTGGCCGGGCTGAACCCATACGTTCCCTGAAACAGCGGCGGCGGATTCGCCGGCGCGGCCGGGGCGGGCTCAGGCTTATCACTATTCGGTTCTGTCACATTGACCGACGACGGAGTCGCCGCAGCCGGAGCCGCCGGAGCCGCTGACGCCGTAGGCGCCGCGGGAGCAGCCGAAGCCGCCGGAGCCACCCGGGCCGGCGCCGCCGGTTGGATAGGCGCCGCGTAGGCCGTGGCGGTATTCGAAATCTCCTGGTTGGCCGGACGGATCGCCCGCGAGCTGGTGGGACCCGCCGGGTTGCTGCTCAGGTCTTCGCCGCCGAGGTCCTTGAACAGGTAAAGCTCAGCGTTCGTCGGATTACGCCAGTGTTCGCCCGGAGCTGCGGTCACATCCGCCGGGTTGATCGCGTGGACCAGCACCGGCGTTACCAGGATGACCAGTTCCGTTTCGTTGCGCTGATACTGGACCGATCGGAAGAGCGGCCCAATGATCGGCAGATCGCCCAGCAGCGGCATCTGCGCGTTGTTGCCCGAAATATTGTCCTGCAGCAAGCCCGCCAGCGCCATCGTCTGTCCCTCGGCCATTTCGACCGTGGTTTCAACTTCACGCTGGGTCAGGCCCGGCACCGACGTACCGGCAACCGAGACCGAGTGAGAATAGTCCAGTTCGCTAACATTCGGCTCGACTTTCAAACGGATCCGTCCATTGCCCAGAACGATGGGAACGAACTTCAGATCGACGCCGTATTGCTGGAATTCGATGGTGATGGTCGTCCCGCCGCCGCCGCTGCCGGACTGCGGAACCGGATAGGGGAACTGACCGCCGGCGAGAAAGTGCGCTTCCTGGCCGCTGGTGGTAACCAGATTCGGCTCGGCAAGCAGGCGGATGATGTTGTTCGTTTCCAAGGCGTTAATGAAGTAGGCGAACACTTCTTCACCGTACAGGCCGGTACCGAATGCCTGGGCGGTGGAAATGGCGCCGGAAGGAATGGTCAGAAGGTTCGGCGCGGTCGTGCCGCCGGGAGTGATGCCCAGCGTATTGGCGCCGATGTTGGAGCCCCAGATCGAGGTCCCGTCGTTGCCGCCGAAGTTGAAGCCCAGTTGCGCTTCGGCTTGCTTGCTGACTTCCGCGATCTTGACCTTGAGCATGATCTGTTCGCCGCCGGCAATTTCCAAAAGATTCAGGACCTTGCCGTAGTTGGAGGCGATCTGCGTCGCTTCCGTGGCTTCCAGAAGCGTCGGAACCTGCCCACGCAGCGTGAGCGTCCCGGCGGTCTCGTCAACGGTAATCGTCGCGTCAGGGAAGGTCGTCTTCAGCTCTTTGCGCAATTTCTCAATGTCTGAAGCAACAACGATGTTGATGATCTGCGTCTGGTCGGACGCGTCCCAGATAATGAGCTGCGTCGTGCCCGCCTTCTTGGCGGTGATCAGCAGATCGCCGGGGCCGAGGGGCACCACGTCGGCAACTTCAGGGATCAAAATGTTGGCGCGTTTGATCTTGTGGCCGACCGAAAGTTTCTGCGCGTTGCCCGCTTCCAGGACGATTTTCTCAAATCCGTCGGGAAGCGCAACGGAACTGGTATCGGAATCCGGGGTCGCCGCCGGTTGATCGTCGGCGGTCGCCAGCGTCCGCAGCGTCAACAGCGCCACGATCGCCGCAACGGTCAGGCCGATCCTTCGGCCAAAATTCAGATACCGCTTCTTTTCGATGCTCGTCTCAGGTGTACTTCGCATGATCGGACCCTTTAGGGTAAATGGACCTTCCGTGCCCTCCTGACCAATTGCATTCCGTTTAATCACCGCTGCTGCTGTTCATTGACGCGGGATTCGCTTGAGTCAGCGGCTTATTGTGCAAAGCAAACTTCACTTGCTGCTCGTTCGTTCCGCGGACCACTTGCATGGTCCAGGACGAATCGGTGGAGGCGGTGGCGCTGCCGCCATTGGCGCCATTGAGCGAAGCGGGGCCGGCAAGCGCAGTCATGCCGGGTTGAGCGGTCGGCCCGGCCTCGGAGGCGGCCACGCCGGGATCAACCGTATTGAAATTGTCCTTTTTTCCGCTCTGATGTCCCGTGAGATCGGCCAAAGTCATATCGGGAGTGTCGACCAGCGCCAGGTCGTTGCCGCCGCGGAGAACGAGCCTCGGCCGGCCAGTGGCGCTGGCGAGTTCCAGCATTTCAGCCTGGACGGGAGTGACCAGCACGGTGACGCTATGTCCACCGCCGTCGCTGCCGTCGTTGGGGTTGTGGCGCATGCCGACCGCGGTGACCAGAACGTTCTGAGCGATGGTGCGAGCCATCGATCCGCCGGTGACCTTATCGGGAAGAGTCTGAAGGATATCGACGTGGCACCCGGGCAGCACGTTGCCGGCGACGCCGCTGATCTCATTGATCTCGAGCGTCACGGCGCGCATGCCCATCGGAACGACGGCCTGCAGACCAGCGCCGACGCCCTTGGGAGCAAGCAACGTCTTGGTGATTACCTGTCCCTCGACGATCGGCACGCTCGCGACGCGACCCAGCAGTTCACCCGGATCGGTGAAGACCGTGTCGGGCACGATGTCCGTGGACAACTCACCCTTGGTGAGGTTGTCCTCGGTCAGCACGCCGCCGGCCTCGACGTTTTCCTTCGCCATGACGACCTGAGGCCGTTTGGTCTGGGCATTAGCGGATTGCTGGCTGTTGACGAAACGCATGGTCATCCACAGGGTGACCAGGCCCAAGCCAAGCGCCAGGATCAACGGTCCGAATTTCTTTACGTTCATAATAAGTCTCCCGAGGGCATTCGCCTTCGCACTTGTTGTCGGAAAGATCGGTTTTATGGTTTAGGACGTTCGCGGTAACTTTCGTGAATAAACCAGCAAGTTATTATCTGACTGCCTCTGGCGGCGCACTCCGTGCCCGTCGGCTGCAATCAACCTGACCAGCCCCGTATTATTGGTTCCATCACGCCACCGCCCCGGCAGCGTGAAAACTATGCCTTATAGGGCTTCCTTGCGCATCATGCAGGATTCCGTAATCGTGTGGGATCCCGTGCCGCCGATTAACTTCATCGGGCGGAAATTCGCGCCCACAACGCTCCAGTTGGCGGTGAGAGTCAAGAGCAATCCGTCTCCGACGGTCATGCCTGTCTGTATGCTGGTAATCGTGGCGGGGGCTCCGGTGAGGGCCGAGCAATCATAAAAGGTGAGCGTGTAGTTGCCGATGGTCGAAGTCGATCCGCTGGTCGACACCGTTGTGCCGGTGGCGAGCAATCCGCCTTGCATGAGCTGATCCAAGACCACCTGGCTGGCGCTAGCGATGCTGCCTTCAGGAGGATTTCCATTGGCAGCGGCTCCGGCCGAATAACCCATTACGCCATTGCGGCATCCTTCGCGCACCGCGTCGGTCATGATATCTTTGACGTAGAAGTAGTAGCCGCCTTCGACCGCGCCGAAAACGATGACGGCGAGCAAAACGCCGCAGATTGCCAGTTCCAGGACCGCCCCGCCCCGCCGCCGGCGCGACGCGATATCCCGAACCTTATGGCTTGCCCGCAAAACATTCAGTCGTGATTTCATATTTATCTCGCGGCTCGTGGTTCACCCACCCATTTGCGTCACTTCACTTATTCCGCTTCCTTACGCATGATGCACTTGGCGACTATGTTGCCGCTATTGCTCGCTGGCATGATGAATTGCGTCAGTGGATTGGACGAGCGGAAAAATTCGCCGATGACAGCCCAGCTCGCGCTGATATGGACGTCCAATCCGTCGCCAACCAGAACGTTGCCGCCGCTGGGCGTCGATACCGCGCTCCCGTCCTGGTTCGTATCAAAATTGTAATCGTAGAACGTGACCGTGTAGTTGCCGATGACCCAACTCGATCCACTGGCGACGGCCGTGGTCCCGTGCGGAATCAGCCCGGCGTTCCCCAGATAGTTGATGATGACGTTATTAATGCTCGTCGAATTGCCGGAGACCGTCCCGACGCTTTGCAGAATGCCGTTGCGGCACCCTTCCCGCGCCGCACCGGCCATGATGTTTTTGCAGTAGAAGAACCAACCGGCTTCGCAGACGCCGAAGGTCAGGATGATCAGAACGATTCCGCCGATCGCCATTTCCACCAGGCTGCCGCCCCGCCGGCGCCGCATGGCCCTGGTCGGATGATTCTGATTGAGTAAACTCACGGCTATTCTCCCAACTAAGTGCAATAAGCCAGAACCAGCAGCGTCGCCACGAGGGTCGGCACCGCATACGGAAGCGGACGAGAAACGCTCTTCATCGAGCGCCCGCTCTCGACGACCGGACCGAGCCCGGTCTCCGACGCGTAGGCGAAATTCACCGCGATCAGCGCGCTATTGCGAAACAGCGTCCGCACGCGCCCCTGCGCCAGCGCCTGAACGAGCACGATCACCAGGCCCACGACCGCTTCGACGATGAACACCAGAAACACGCCCTTGGGACCCATCCATGCTCCGATCGCGGCCAGGAGCTTGACGTCGCCCCCGCCAAGGGCGGACATGGCGAACAAGGCAAATCCCAGCGAACCCCCCACCACCAGTCCCAGCGCCGAGTGGTCCAGTCCCTGCAATCCAAAGAGCCAGGCGGCGCGAACCAATCCGGCGGCCATCAAAGCGACCGTCAGCCAATTGGGAATGCGACGCCACAAAATATCCGTGACCGCCGCAACACCCAGCAGCGCCAAAAACGGCGCCATTCGCATCCACATCGCCAGGTTCAAGTTCGCGCTCATCGACCTCTCACATTGAGGAATTGAGGCTCGCCCATTTCGCGGCGACCTTGGTGCCGACTTTTCCGATCACCGAAATCGCGCCGACAACAATCAGCCCGGCGACCAGGGCGTATTCCAAAGTTTCGCCCCCGGTTTCGTTGCACCAAATGCGCGACAGCGCATTCATGAAGTAACACATGAACCCATCCCGAATCCCCCACAAGCCGATCCGGTCCGCGGCAGCCACAACCGATCGTGGCCTGAATCCGACCGCTTACAGGGAACTATTGACGGACGACCATTTCGCGGCCACTTTGGTGCCCACGGAGCCAATCACGGTAATCGCCGCTACGACGAGCAATCCCGCGACCAGCGCGTATTCCAGAACTTCGCCGCCGTTTTCGTCCCGAATCAGAAGTGTCACACACTTCGACAACAGACGCATAGTAAACTCCTGTGGTGGGGACAAAGTAGACTTTTGCACGCCACCACTCATTTGAACATCGTCCGCACCGGCAAGATGGTTAACCTTTGCCGAATAAATGGGGCATTTTCCATACCCTCAAAACGAAAGTGGTGGAAACAGCGGAGATCGTCCGTGCTTCCACCACTTTCGGCTGTGCGGCATTAAGGTGCCGCGATAGAGCTGTGCGGAGCAACAAACGTCGGCATGAACGGCGCCGGCCGGTAGCCGCGCCTGTCGACATTTTGTCTCGCCACTAGTCAGCTCCCGACTCCGCTTTACATGGAGCTGTTCAAGCTGCTCCACTTCGCGGCGACCTTGGTGCCGATCGAACCAATAACGGTGATGGCAGCAACCACGATCAAACCGGCGATGAGAGCGTATTCCAGAACCTCACCACCCTGTTCGTCGCGGACCAGCTTACTAAACACATTCGCAATCGCCTTCATGATATTCTCCCAGTAAGGCGACCTGTTGTTCCGCGTCGGCCTTCGGCCACTAGGCCGGCACCTTCAGCCCCAAACGAAAGTTCGGACTTAACGCGCGCAGGCGCATTTGCGCCAAAAGCGCCGCTGCCCAAATGCAGCGCCGCTTCTCCAGTATCTGATTCTTCCGCTGGATCTAAGAGTCCCTCGAAAACTTCAGACCTGGATGCAAAAGTCTCATCGACGCGCACCCTCCACCGCTTAACCTCGAACCGGCAATTTTTGCCGGATGCCTTCGCAATAAAAATAGCCCTGGCAACGCCGCATTTATCGGACGCCCTCGCTCCAACAATACGCAATTGGTTAATCGACCGAGAGTTGCACCGGCGTGAGCCGCGGCGCCAGGATGTGAAGAAGTACAACCGCAAGCAGGTAAACTGTTCCGGCAATGCAGAAGATGATGACGTAGCTACCCGTGGCCTGCGTGGTAGTGCCGGCGATTTCCTGAATAATGATCCCGCCGATTCCGCCGCAGCAGGCCGCGAGGCCCGTTACAGAACCGACCGCGCGTTTTGGAAACATATCGGACGCGAGGGTAAAGATATTGGCGCTGAAACCCTGGTGAGCGGCCGTCGCCAGGCCGATAAGTCCGACCGCTATCCACTCGTGACCCACCTTGGGCGCCAGACAAACAGGCAAGACGGCCATCGCGCAGGTGAACATCGCGGTTTTTCGCGCCGCGTTGGCGCTCCACCCCTTTTTTAGGAGCGATGACGAGAACCACCCCCCGCCGATCGAGCCCAGGTCTGCCATGAGGTAGATGAGAATCAGCGGCGGACCTACGTGCTTCAAATCGACGCCAAAGACATCTTTCAGAAAAAGCCCCATCCAGGTGTTGTAGAACCACCAGACCGGATCGGTGAGAAACTTTCCGGCCATAATGGCCCAGGCTTGACGGTGCCGGAGGATCTCCGTCCAGGGAACCTTGGACTTACTCTGTACGCCGTCGGAATCAATGAAATTGAGTTCCGCACGGTTGACGAGCGGGTGCTGCTCCGGATGCCGATATAATATCGACCAAAGGATGATCCAGAATATTGCCAGGGGTGGGGTGATGAAAAACGCAGCGCGCCAGCTTCCATAGTGCGCGACGACGATAGGGACCAGCCATGGCGCCAGCAGGGCACCGACGTTGGAGCCGGAATTAAAAATTCCCGTGGCGGTGGCGCGCTGGCGCTGGGGAAACCACTCCGCAACGGTTTTGATCGCTGCGGGGAAATTGCCTGATTCGCCCAGACCGAGGAAAAACCGGCACAATGCGAATTGAAAAATGGTCCGGGTCAGCGAGGTACTGACGGCGGCCAGAGTCCAAACGGACATGGCAACTGAATAGACAATCTTCGTCCCCCACCGATCGATCAGCCAGCCCATGCTGAAGAGACCGACCGTGTAGGCCGCGAAGAACGCCATGTTGACGTGGCCGAACTGGACGGCGTTCCAACGGAACGCGTCGCGCAGCCGCGACCCCAGCACGTTTAGCACGCTACGGTCGACGTAATTGACGGTGGTGGCGTAGAACAGCAGCCCGCAGATCACCCAACGAAAATTCGTGGGACGATCTTGAGCAACTGTCTGCGACAACCCCGACGCCGAGTCGGTCTGAGCCATGAGGCTTGTCTCCGCGATGGATACTCCGCCGGTCTTATAGTAGACGGCGGGGCATCGGCACACCAGAAGCGCGCCGAAAACCACCTGGGGACGGGACAAGCATACCCCGCACCGTCCGAGGCGGCGGGACCGATCAATCGGCCCGCGCCGCCCCAGCCGGCTAAAGTACCGCTTTATTAGGTCAAGCACTCAAGACGCGGGTCCGAAAAACCAGGCGTCCGCTGCGAAATGGATCCAGACAACCGCTAGGAAAACAACAACGCTGCGAAACGCGGTAGCGGCTTTGCATTGCCGCGACGTTCCCCCCGCGCATCACGCGGTGCGTCACTGCCCATTCTTCCTGGCTGCCCCTGAACGGCTTTACGCCGAGCCTGAAGTTACAGGCTGCTGTTCAGTGAACTCCATCGCGCGGCGACCTTGGTGCCGACGCTGGCGATAATCACAATCGCCGCGACCACGATCAGGCCGGCGACCAGCGCGTATTCCAGCACTTCGCCACCCTGATCATTACGCCACATGCTTACAACTAAATTCCGAAAGCCTTTCATAAGGCCCTCCTTAAAAAAGACAACTAGTTACAACACGATTCGCAGCGCCCGAACATCAAGCGCCTTAGCCGTACAACGGCCGTCTTGCGACAGCCTATGTTTCAGTTCGCGAGACCCAGATTCGCTCGCATTTTTCAGTGCGGTTGCGTCAATATCCACCACGATGCCGCGGCCGTCAAATCAATATCAGCTTTGTAGATTTGGGCAACAGTTGCAGCCGGATTGCAGGCGGATTCCGCAGACGCGCATCAAAAACGCGCCGGAAAAATCCGCGCAGACCAGATAAACGGACTTTCTCCGCTGGTTCCGCTACGCGCGTAGGCCGCCGAGCGAATTACATCGAGCTGTTCAGCGACGACCAGTCCGCGGCGACTTTGGAGCCGACGGATTGGATCAGCACGATCGCGGCCACCACGATCAGACCGGCCACAATCGCGTATTCCAGGACTTCGCCGCCCTGCTCGTCTTTCAACAGACGTGACAAGAGATTCTTCAACACGACTTCCCTCTCCCCTCATTTTATTGAGGAAAATATGATCCCACTTCTGCCGACGCCTGGAGTATTCCACAGATTTCTCACCGGTCAACACAACTTTAGCTCGCGCAGGCGAATCGCAGGCTCCGCGCAATCCCCGCTTCTCGGATATTCGCGCTAACCGGAATAAACCCACCTTTGTGGCGAAGGCCGAAGCGTTTTCTGTTAGAATGCCCCCCGCGAAAGGACCCAACCATGAACCTGCAAATTCCACTATTGGCCGACGGCGATTCTCCGCCGGTCCTGCTCATCATCGTCGCCGTCTTCGTCATCATCGTCGTGCTGGTGATCATGGCCATGGCGGCGCAATTCGTCGGCCTATACGTTCGTGCCTGGGTCAGCGGCGCACGTGTCGGCTGGATGGAATTGCTCGGCATGCGCCTCCGGAAAGTCAACGCACTGGTCATCGTCAACGGACGCATCCAGGCAAGCCGAGCGGGGCTCTCCATAACTCAGCCGGATATGGAGAGCCATATGCTCGCCGGCGGAGATGTGCCGCGCGTGATCAACGCCATGATCGCCGCCAGCAAGGCCGG
>Ga0181531_10000970_pt1 | contig 18615 bp, 15 predicted proteins | sample PEATcosm2014_Bin_38_FD_119743 | JGI IMG/M metagenome (GOLD analysis project Ga0181531, IMG submission 119743) | Peatland microbial communities from MTU Mesocosm Facility, Houghton, MI, USA - PEATcosm2014_Bin11_10_metaG | ecosystem: Environmental > Terrestrial > Soil > Wetlands > Peat | place... | reverse complement strand
GGTCGGAAACGTCGTCCAAATCCGAAGGCGGCGCCGACAAGGCGGAGACCAAGACGCCAGCGACGACAACCGGCGACTCGGCTGGCGCTGCCACACCCGCACCCGCCCCCTCCACCACGGCGGGCTCCTCAACTCCAGCCTCAAGCACTTAAGTTGAGGTTCCGCATCGGCGGTCCAAGCCTCAGCGCGCCGTAAGATAGTTCCTGGGTATGCCGCTGCTCGATCCAATTCCGTCGCCGGTGGAACACGCCGACTTTGCCGCTCTCGAGTGGGAGCCGCTGCTGGCCCTGGTCGCTGGTTATGCCGCTTCGCCGGTGGGCCGGCAGGCGATTCTCGATCTAAAACCTTCAACCGACGAGGCCTGGATCGCTCTCCAGCATCAGCTTACCGGCGAAGTGCGCCTGGTGCTCGGCGAGCAGGTTTCGATTCCGCTTGGCGGCCTCTTTGACCCCACGCAGTTGGCCGCCAAGGCGCAAATTCCCGGCGCGGCACTGGAAGCCGGCGAGCTCCAGGCCGTTGCCCGCCTGGCCAACGACGTGGCCTCGTGGCAGGCGCTGCTGCAATTGCCCCCGGCACGGCTGGTTGGCAGGCTGCCGGGGCTTTCCGGACTCTCGTCGGCGCTCACCACCAGCTTGCGCCCGCTGGCCGAGTCCATCGAGCGGACCATTCAGCCGGACGGATCACTGGCCGACAATGCCTCGCCTGAACTGGGCCGCATCCGCCGCGATCAGGAGCGGCAGCAGCGGCTGATCGAAGAAAGCCTCCGCGCCGCGCTGCGCAAGCTCTCCCAGGACGGCGTGACCCAGGAAGACCTGATCACGATTCGCGGCGACCGCTTCGTCATCCCGGTCCGCGCGGAGCTGAAGCGGCGCATCTCGGGCGTCGTGCATGGCGCGAGCTCGTCGGGGCAGACGGTCTACGTGGAGCCTCTGGAAACCATCGAGCAAAACAACGAGCTGGTCCGGCTGATCGAGGAAGAGCAGGCGGAGATTCACCGCATCTTTGTCGCCCTCACGCAACAGGTGGGCGGCTATGCCCATGGCCTGCGGGAAGGCGCGCGCGTGCTGGCGCTGGTGGACAGCCTGCAGGCCCGCGCCCGTTTCGCACGCGACTACGACTGCGTGGCCCCGGCCATTTCTTCCGATCTGCTGCGCCTGGATGGAGCCCGCCATCCGCTGCTGGAAAAACGCCTGCGCGCGACCGCCGGGCGCATCGTTCCGCTCACGCTGGAGTTGACCGCGGCCGAGCGGCAGATCATCATCAGCGGCCCAAATACCGGGGGCAAAACCGTCACGCTCAAAACCACGGCGCTGCTGGCCATGATGGCCCAGGCCGGGCTGCCGATTCCAGCTACGGCAGCCAGCTTTCCAGTCTTCACGACATTTTTAGCGGATATCGGCGACGCGCAGTCCATCGAGGCCGCGCTCTCCAGCTTTTCCGCGCATATCACCAACCTCGACCGCCTCTCGCGGTTGGCCAGTGCGCATTCGCTCGTTCTGCTGGACGAGCTCGGCTCCTCGACCGACCCCGAAGAAGGCTCGGCTCTGGCGGTGGCCATCGCCAGCCACTTTTTGGCGGCGGGGGCGTGGTCGCTCATCTCGACCCACCACACTTCGCTCAAAGTCTACGCGGCCAATACCGAGGGTGTGCTGAATGCGGCGGCGGGCGTGGACGAGGTGACGCTGGCGCCCAACTATCAGTTGCGCCTGGGCGTGCCGGGCGCGTCCGCCGGCATCCAGACCGCCGAACGGCTGGGACTGAATCCCGGCATCATCGCCGCTGCCCGCCAGCGGCTCGGATCGCAGCAGGTGGATATCGCCCGCTTTCTTGACCGGCTGCATAACGAACTCACTCAACTGGAAGAGGAAAGAAAGGCCGCCCGCGAGCAGCAGTATGCGCTCAACCAGGAGCGTGCCCGGCTCGCGCGCGAGGGCGACGTGGAGCTGCGCAAACGCACGCGCGACCTGGAAACCAAGCTGGCCTCGCTGCTCAAAGACTTCGAGTTCCAGATGCGCGAGACGGTGCGGGCCATCGAAGATCGCGCCGCGCAGCAGAAGTTATCCAAGGAAGCCGAGCGTCGCATGACCCGCCTGCGCCGCGAGTTTCAGGAGAGCTTCAACCAGACCGTCGTGGCCCACCGCACCGGCGCCGACCAGGGAGATGCAAACGCCCAGCCGCACGTGGTGAAGCACGTGACTGCGGGGGACCAGGTTCGGCTTAAGTCGATGAATAAGGTCGCCGTGGTGCATCGCGAGATTGAGAAAGACCTTTTCGAAGTTGCCCTCGGCACCCTCAAGATGCGCGTCAAGCGCGACGATATCGCTGAGGTCTTGCGCCCTGCGGAAATCCGGTTGAATGAGCGGGCCGATCCGCTGGCCGCGGCCCGCCAGCAGAAGAACGTTCACGTCACCGTCACCAGCGCGAATACCGACGAGATGCGCATGGAGATCAACCTCATCGGCCGCACCGTGGACGAGGCCACTGAAGAACTGGAGAAGTATCTTGACCGCGCGTTTCTCGCCGGCCTGCCTCGCGTGCGCATCATCCACGGACACGGCGCCGGCATCCTGCGCCGCGGTGTGCGCGAATTCCTCAAAGGCCACCCCCACGTGGCCACCTTGGCCGAAGCCCCCCAAAACGAGGGCGGGCAGGGGGCTACGCTGGTAGAACTCAGGCAGTAGTAGTTGCAAAATAGCTACGTTGTAGCTACACTGATCCTGTCGGCACCAAGAAAGACCGGGCATGGACGACGAAGTGTTTGATTGGGACGACGCGAACATTCTTCACCTGGCCGAGCACGATGTGGCACCCGAGGAGGCTGAAGAGGTTATCCTCGGGGATCCGCTCGACATCGGATTTGAAGTGGTTGATGGCGAAGAGCGAAGTTCCCATGTCGGCGAAACGAACGAGGGGCGGATTCTCTGGGTTGTAATTACCTTTCGGGGCGAGCGCATGAGGGTGGTTACAGCGTTCGAACCAGACAAGCAATGGAAGATCTTCTACCTCGCACAAAGGGCGGGACTGCAATGACCGAGACAACGGTTTTCAAAAGCGATCTGAAGGTTCCCAAATTCGCTACCGAAGCGGAAGAGGCAAAGTGGTGGTTTGAGAACCAAGACAAAGTGTTCGAGGAATTCAAGAAGGCTGCGAAGGCGGGCACCTTGGGCCGTGGCGGTGCGCGCCGTCTGTTCGCCGAAAGAGGCATTCCGTTTCCGGAAGAGAAGGCTGCCCCTACTCCGACGACCTCCATTCGCCTCGATCCCAGCGATATTGCAGTGGCTCGCGTGCAGGCAGCCGAGCGTGGCTTGCGCTATCAGACTTACTTGAAGATGATTATTCACGAAGCGCTGCGCGCCCGGACCATAGCCAAAGCTCCGTGAATTCCTGAACCGCGCTGCTCAATGACATTTTCGTAACAATCCGCCCCTCTCCATCGGCTATGATCCCAAAATAGACATTTTGGGGGAGGTCCCTATGCGCAAATTGATTTTGATCCTATTGCTGTGTGCCACCTGCATCGGCCTGGCGGCGCAGTCGAAGAGTATTTACGACTTCACCATGAGATCGATCGACGGCCAGCAGGTAAGTCTGGGCAGTTATAGCGGAAAGGTCGTGCTGCTGGTGAACGTGGCCAGCAAATGCGGCTTCACGCCCCAGTACACGGGACTCGAAGCGCTCTACGAGAAGTACAAGGACCGGGGACTGGTCATCGTCGGCGTCCCGGCCAATAACTTCATGCAACAGGAACCGGGCACCAACGAGGAGATCAAGAAGTACTGCAGCAACAAGTACAACGTGACCTTCCCGATGATGGCCAAGGTGTCGGTGCTGGGCGACGATGAGACGCCGCTTTACCAGTTCCTGACCGACAAGTCGGCGAATCCGCAGATCGGCGGAGACATCAAGTGGAATTTCACCAAATTTCTCTTCGATCGCAAGGGGAATCCCGTTGCCCGTTTCGAGCCGGCGGTCACGCCCGACTCGCCGCAGGTGATCGCGGCGGTGGAATCGGCGCTTGGGAAGTAGATTGCCACGGCAAAGACCAAGACGGCGCACAGGGGGGCTGAGAGTCTTGTTCTCCCTGGTCCCAAAAGCGGGACCAGGGGCACCCGCCTATTTCGCTAACTCCGCCAACTCCGCGAACCGCGGTAACTCCGCTGCCTTTACGCCATCGCCTCACGCCCCATCGGCTCAAAGTGCAACTGGTTCGACTTGCGATCCACGTCGATGCGCACGTGCGCCCCATGCAGCACTTCGCCGTTCAGGATCTTGATGGCCAGCGGATCCTGCACCATGCGCTGCAAGGCTCGCTTTAGCGGACGCGCTCCATACGCCGCATCCGAGCCCGCAATCAGGATCAGTTGCCGCGCGGGCTCCGTCAATTCCAGCGAAATCTGCCGGCCTTCCAGCAGCTTGCGCACTTCGTTCAAGCGCAGCTCGAGAATCTGGCTCATCTGCGCCGCCGCGAGCGGACGGAAGGTCACGATGTCGTCGACGCGGTTGAGGAACTCGGGCCGGAAGTGCTCGCGCAACACGCGCATCACGGACTCGCGCGCCATGTCGAAGTCGTGCTCGGTCTTGAGCGTGTCGCCAATCAGCAGGTTCGCGCCGAGGTTCGAGGTCATGATGAGCACGGTGTTCTTGAAGTCCACCGTGCGGCCCTTGGAGTCGGTGAGGCGCCCGTCGTCCATCACCTGCAAAAGAATATTGAAGACATCCGCGTGCGCCTTTTCGATTTCATCGAAGAGGATCACGCAATAAGGTCTGCGGTGCACGGCCTCGGTCAACTGGCCGCCCTCATCGTAGCCCACGTAGCCCGGCGGCGCGCCGATCAGCCGCGCCACGGCGTGCTTCTCCATGTACTCGCTCATGTCGATGCGCACCAGGGCCTGCTCATCGTCGAACATGAACTCGGCCAGCGCGCGCGCGGTCTCCGTTTTGCCCACGCCCGTCGGGCCCAGGAAAATGAAAGACCCGATGGGCCGGCGCGGATCGCTCAACCCCGCGCGGGAACGGCGAATCGCATTGGCCACGACGGTCAGCGCCGCATCCTGGCCGATGACCCGTTCGCGCAGCCGCGATTCCATCGCGACGAGCTTCTTGACCTCGCCTTCGAGCATGCGCGTGACCGGAATGCCGGTCCACTTGCTGACGATAGCGGCGATGTCTTCTTCGTCTACTTCGTCCTTTAACATGCGCGCTACGCCTTTGTTTCCGTCCTGCTGAGCGCTCAGCTTGTTCAGCTCCGCTTCGAGCTTCGGCAACTCGCCATATTGAATCTGCGCGGCACGGTCAAGCTGGCCCTTGCGCGTTTGCTCTTCGGCTTCAAAGCGCAACGCCTCGATCTTTTTCTTCACCTCGGTGATGCGGCCGCTCGCCTCACGTTCCTTCGTCCACCGAGCCCGCAGGGCCGTGATCCGCTCCGTCAATTGGGCCACCTGGCGCTCGACCACATTGCGGCGCTCGACGCTGTTGGCATCGGTCTCCCGCTTCAACGCACTGAGTTCAATTTCGAGGGAGGTTCTTTCGCGCTCCAGTTGATCGATCTCCGTAGGCACCGAGCCGATTTGAATGGCGAGCGAGGCCGCGGCCTCGTCCACCAGGTCGATGGCCTTGTCGGGCAGGAAGCGGTCGCTGATATAGCGGTGCGAGAGGGTCGCGGCGGCCACAATCGCCGCGTCCTTGATGCGCACGTTGTGATGCGCCTCGTAGCGCTCCTTCAAGCCGCGCAAAATGGCGATGGTGTCCTCGACGTTGGGCTCACCCACATAGACGATCTGAAAGCGCCGCTCCAGCGCCTTGTCCTTCTCGATGTATTTGCGGTACTCGTTCAGCGTGGTAGCGCCGATGGCCCGCAGTTCGCCGCGCGCCAGGGCCGGCTTGAGCATGTTGCTGGCGTCGATGGCGCCCTCGGCCGCGCCCGCCCCGACCAGCGTGTGCAGCTCGTCGATGAAGAGCACAATCTCGCCGTTCGACTCCTCGATCTCCTTGAGCACGGCCTTGAGCCGGTCCTCGAACTCGCCGCGAAACTTGGCGCCGGCCAGCATGGAGCCGAGATCGAGCGAGATGACCCGCTTGTCGCGCAGGCTCTCCGGCACGTCGCCGGAGACGATGCGGCGCGCGAGGCCCTCGACAATGGCCGTCTTGCCCACGCCTGGTTCGCCGATCAGCACCGGATTGTTCTTGGTGCGCCGGCTCAGCACCTGGATCACGCGGCGAATTTCTTCGTCACGGCCGATCACCGGATCCAGCTTGCCGCGCCGCGCCAGCTCGGTCAGGTCCTTGGCATATTTCTCCAGCGCCTGAAACTTACCCTCGGGATTCTGGTCGGTGACGCGCTGCGACCCGCGCACCGCGGTCAGCGCCTGCAAGATCGCTTCGTGCGTGGCGCCCAGCGCCACCAGCGCGGCGCTGGCCGGGTCGCCCTTCAGATGCGCCGCGCCCAGCAAAAGGTGTTCCGTGGAGACATACTCGTCCTTGAAGTTGGCGGCCTCGCGGAAGGCCTGCTCCAGCGCCTTGTTGAGCGCCTGGCTCAGGCCCGGTTGGTTGGCCGCTCCGGCCACCCGAGGCAGTTTCTCCTCGATGCCGTGCAGATCGTGCTCCAGCCGTTCGGTGGGCGCGCCAATCTTCTCGAGCACCGCGGGGATCACACCCTCGCGGTCCTCGATGAGCGCCAGCAACAGGTGTACGGGCTGCACCTCGGGGTTGCCCAGCTCGGTGGCCCGCGCCTGCGCCTGCTGCATCGCCTGCTGCGACTTGACGGTCAGTTTTTCCCAACGAATAGCCATTGTTTTCTCCAGTTGACAGTGAACAGTGAACAGTGGTCAGTTGTCAGTGATCAGTTGTCGTCAACACCACGCTCGCTCCTACTTGCTAGATGCCGGACTTCAGGCTCGCGCTCCCACAGATTCGTCTTTTCACTTGCATGGTCTATAAAAGGAAACGCCGGGGTGGACACATATCAATCCGCCCCCGGCGCGCCTGCATCACGTTCCAACCGCTTACCGCATCGTTACCTTACTGCTGAAGGTTAGCGGGTCGCAGCCAGCTCCCGCTCTTCCAGGTTGACCTTGATCTGCTTGGGCTGGGCTTCCGGCTTCTTCTGGAGCTCCAGCTTCAGCACGCCCGCAGTGTAGCTGGCCTTGACGCTCTCCGTGTTCACGGTCGAGGGCAGCGTGAAGGCGCGGAAGAAGCTTCCATAGTGGCGCTCGATGCGGTGGAAGTTCTGCTCCTTCTCTTCCGCCTCGAACTTGCGCTCGCCCTTGACGGTCAGCGTGTGGTCCTCGACGCGGATGTCCAGATCCTTTTCCTGGACCCCCGGAACTTCGAGCTTGAGGACGACCTTCTGCGGATCTTCGTAAATATCGACAGCCGGCACAAAGCTGGTGGCTGACGCCGGATCGCCTGCATCGCTCAGGTCGTGAAAAAGAGAGTTGACGCGGTTCTGCAAAGCAACGACTTCCCGGAACGGGTCCCAACGAGTGATAGCCATGAGTGTATTCCTCCTAAGGGATTTTCGATTAGTGGGGCCGAGTGGTGAGTCTCAGCCGCTCAACAAATCTGATATAAATATAGCACAAAAGATTCATAAAATATGCGCGTTGTACGCTCATATTTTTCACAAGAAAGTATCTCTCGGAATTTCAATGATTTATAGGCAATGCCGCAGATGAAGGGCCCAGGACCGGCAACGGATCCCAACTGGACCTCTACAATAGAACCAAATGCTGCATCTCCCCGCCCTTCCACTTTTCATGGACTGGCACTGGCTCTGGCTCACCGTGGCCGCATTTCTGGGCGGGGTGCTCAACGCCGTGGCCGGCGGCGGCTCTTTCCTGCTTTTTCCCGCCATGCTGGGCATGAAGATGTTGCCCGTCCAGGCCAATGCCACCAACACGGTGGCCCTCTGGCCGGGCCAGTTGACCTCGATCGCCGCCTATCGCCACGACCTCATGCGGAATTTGAGGCTGGCGTTGCCCATGGGGCTGGCCGGCCTGCTGGGGGGAACCGCCGGCGCGATCGTCCTGCTCAGCACGCCGCAGATGACTTTTCTCCACCTGGTGCCCTGGCTGCTGCTGGTGGCCGCTTCCATCTTTGCCCTCACAGGCCCGGTCACCCGCTGGCTGGCCCGGCGCAAAGCCGCGGCCGGCAGCGAAGTCCATCCGCCGCGCCGCCTGCTCGTCTTCTTTTCCACGGTTGTGGTCTGTTTTTACATCGGCTACTTCGGGGCCGGCGCGGGCTTTCTGCTCATCACCCTGCTTTCTCTCTTCGGCTACCAAGACTTGAACGAGATCAACGCCCTCAAGGTCGTTTCCACCACCCTGGCCAACGGCGTTGCCTTCGTGATCTTCACCGTAAGCGGCCAGGTTGTCTGGCGCTACTGCCTGCTGGCCATGGTCACCTGCGCCATTGGCGGCTACTCGTCGGCCCGCTTTGCCCGCCGCATCCCGCAACCGGTGCTCCGCGGGCTGGTCGTCTTCATTGGCCTTTCCATGGCCGCCTGGTTCTTCTGGAGAAATCCCTAAAAATGCCTTCTTTCAGCGTTCTTCCTCGCTGGGTCATGAACTCGATCGGTTCCACGGCCGCCGTTTGCACCACATTGTCCTTTCTGCCGCAGCTTTTCCGCGTATGGCGGCGCAAGAGCGCAGACGATATCTCGCTGACCATGTTTCTCCTGTTCAGCTTTGGTGTCGCGTGTTGGCTGGTCTATGGGCTCGGTATCGGCTCCGGCCCCATTACCGCCGCCAACGCCATCACCCTGGCCTTTGCGCTGGCCATTCTGGGGCTCAAGCTTCGCTATGACCGGCGCACCGGCATCCGGGGTCAATCTGGGCGCCGCGGTGCGCCATTCTCTCTGCCCGAGCGTCCAAAGAACGGGGTAGAGATGGCTCCGGCGCGCCCCCGCCGGATACAATAGGGTTCTACGCTTCGGCAGCCGGGCGATACCCATTCTTTGTTGAGATTTGGAGCAGGTGCACGTGAGAGGTTCGATCTGCCGCGTTGTGCGGCTTCAGATGGTTGCAGGGCTGGGAATCGCGTTGGCGATGCCTGCGCTGGCGATGGCCGCGGAGAGCACGCTCGGCTTGGCTACACAGACCGCACTGACGGCCGAGACCGGGGACCGGGGCGGGCGTACTCAGGCCACCGTCGCGGTGACCGTCACCGGCGAGGATGGGCTGCCGGCCGGCGGCGCAGTCGCCATCGACGACCACGGCAAACCACTGGCCGGCGCGGCGCTGAACGCTCAAGGCCAGGCCCGGATCGTGCTGGCCCTCGCGGCCGGCGCTCATCTCCTGCGCGCGGTCTATACCGGGGACGCCACCCACCAGGGCTCAGTCTCCCAGGTGGCCGGGGTTGAAGCCCAGGCCACCGGCACCCCCGACTTTCAGATTTCCGTTGCGCCGGCCACGGTTTCTCTCACCGCCGGCCAATCCGGCACCGTGACGGCCTCCGTTACGCCGGAAAACGCCGCCGCTCTTACCGCCCCGATGTTCGTCACGCTCTCCTGCTCCGGCCTCCCCGATCAGTCTTCCTGCACCTTTACTCCGGAGAATGTGGAGATCCTGCCCAACGCGACCGCCGCCCTCACCAGTTCGATGGTCATTGAGACGCAGACGGCGTCCCGGCCGGTGGCAAGTCATCGGCAGGCCAGCCCCATCGTCTGGGCGTTTCTGCTTCCTGGCGCACTGGGTTTGGCAGGGCTTGCATGGGGAAGCCGACGCCAGCCCTGGCTCAACCGGCTCTCGCTGCTGGCCCTGGTGGGCCTGGTGACTATGCTGGGCGCAACGGCCTGCGCGCCCCGCTACAACTATTACAACCACGGCCCGCCCGCCAACCCGGCGACTCCTGCCGGCACTTACACACTGTATGTCATCGCCCAGTCCAGCAATGGTGTTACTGCAACAACGCATTCCACCCCTCTGGCGTTGACGGTGAAGTAAGCGCGCAGTCGATCCTGCCCACGATGGCTGGGGCCGGATGCGAGCCAGGAATCATCCAGAACGAACCTCGGGCCACATCCCCTTCCCTGAACCGGAAGCAGATGTGGCCCGAAGCGGTTTTGCCGGCTTGGGAACTGCGCTCTAGAACGACCGCGACAGGCCGGCGATCACCGTGTAATCGGCAAAGGCCGCGTCGCCGTGCGTATGGTTGGCGAGGTCGGTCACGCTGGTCTTGCGGTCGCGTTCCATTGCCCATGGGCCGCTCACATTCACCATGTACCGCCCGCGCGCGTACATGAAGCCCGGTTCAATGGAGATTACGTAGCCGGGCCGCCGGAAGCCGTCGCTTTTGCCGAAGGCATCGCGCACCGGCACTCCTTCCATGCGGCCACCCACGCTGAAGGCCAGGCCGCGCAGCAGATGGACTCCGGTCACCGGCCGCGAGAATCCGCCGCGCCACAGGTACTGGTCGGTAGCGGAGACCACGCCCTCGCCGGGAGCCGGCCGGAAGGTCAGCACGCCGGTTGTGTCCTGCGGACTGAAGAGCCACGAGCCGGTGAAGTAGGCGGTGGTCTTCAGATACAGCTCCTTGTAGGCCTCCGTAGCAACGCTAAATCCCCACGTGCCGTCCCCCGGCTGGATCGACTCGTCAAATGGTTCCAGCGTCGTGGTGCCGTTGGAATTGATCTTGTACCCCTTGGCGTCGTTGATGCCGGTTGGGAACTTCAGTTGCGTCGAGAAGGCGATGTTGCCGTGACTCTCTGTCGGCGGCCGCCACAGCCAGGTCTGGACTCCGGCGGTCACGTCGCCGATTCCGCCAGAACGATAGACGTTGAGGGGGCTGCTCTGGCCGTGACGAGTCGCTTCCATGCCCGGCACGGTGGCGATGAAGCTCACCCGCGGAGTCATCTGGTAGTTCAGATCCAGCTCGAAAAGATCCACATGATTCACCACCGCGTTGTGGTTCGTCTGACGCTGGATCTGGTAGACCGTTCCAATGTAGTGCCGGAACGAGTTATAGGTGCGGAAGCCGGTGGTAATGGTAAGCCCATGCAGAATGTTGGTGCCCGCGTAATGGCGGGCATTCGACTCCGATCCCGGATCGAGCCCCGAGATCACCGGTTGGGGAGAGTGGGCGGCGACGCAGCCCTGTGCAAAGGCAGCGGCAGGTTGCATCCAGGCGAGTGGTACTGCCAGGGCTGCCGCAAGGGCAACTCCCGGCAAGGGGAAGTTTTTCATCTGGTCTGTTCTCCGGTAGGTTGGGTTTGTGATGACCTCGAGAATTCCGCGCATCGTTCCGCACGGCAGGGAAGGGGCCGTGTGGACAATGCTCCCGACAGTAGCAGCCCCCTTGGCGTATGTCGTGGCCCGTCCGATGGAGATTGGATTCAACCGAACGATGGAGGCCGGGCTGCAGGCGACGCGATATAGTCGGGGACATTGTGCTTCAAGGGCCGCCTCGAAGTATCGTCGGCGTTCTGCTGCTCGTCCTGTTGGTGGCCACAGCGCCGCTCATGGCCAAGCACGCGCCTGAACTGGCCTTGAAGACTCTCGACGGGCAGCCGCGCAAGCTCTCTGCGCTCCACGGCAATGTGGTGGTGGTCAACTTCTGGGCCACCTGGTGTGGTCCATGCCAGGAAGAGTTGCCTCGCCTGTCGCAAATGGCCGCCACTTATGCGGATAAGCCGGTAAAGTTCGTGTTTGTCTCCATTGACGAGGCGAAGGACCGGGCAAAAATCCCCTCCACGCTCAATCGGCTCCACGTCACTTTGGAAAGCTGGACAGGCGCGGACACGGAGACCATGGGCCGGTTTGGCCTGGGCGACATCGTGCCGGGAACGGTAGTGCTCGACGAGCAGGGCGAAATCGTAACCAGGGTGATGGGCGAAGCGCGCGACGAGGATGTGCGCAGTGCTGTGGACTGGCTGCTCGCCGGCAAGGCCGGCCCGCCGCCTCCGGCTCTCGTCAAGCGCTATTGATCTGGCTTCGGAAGACTACCCTGAGAAGGGAGCTCCACGCTTTGATAGGGTGCGCCCGTTTTAGCCACCGGGGGAATGCGGTCACGAAAGAGGCATTCCATGAGAGGCTATTCCCGAGATGTTTTTTCCAGTTAAGCTGCGCCGCCGGTTTATTCAGATCTCATTTTCGAAACCTGGGCCCCCTCCACTCTTCTTAAGGAAGCTCGCCCTCGCTGTCCTCCTGGCAGGCGGCCTCGCCTCGACAGCCCAGACCGCCGATCAGGCTTGGCTGAAATACCGTGGCGTCGGTGGCAGATGGAGTCTCCCGCTTCAAGTCCGTGCCCTTGGCAACAGCGAGCTGGAGTCTTCAGCAGCCCATGAGGTGCAGCGTGGCCTGACTGCAATGTCCAATGCGTCGGTTTTGTGGCGGGGTAGCTCACTTGACGGTCAAACGATATTGGGCACCGTAGACGAGATACGCCATGCGTTTCCCGATCTCCCTGTGCCGTCGGATCTCCAGCCGGATGCTTATTGGCTGTCATGGATTGGCTCAACTGGTGACTTGAAAGGCTCTGAAAAGTCCACGAAGCTCATCATCGCCGGCGCCAACGAGCGTGGGGTTCTGTACGGCGCGTTTGCGCTTTTGCGCGCGGTAGCCACGGGACAGGCGGTTTACGGAATCGATTCTCGTTCCCACCCCGCCTTCCCCATTCGCTGGGTTGATGAATGGGACAATCCCGACGGCTCCATCGAACGCGGCTATGCCGGCCGGTCCATCTTTTTTGAAGGCGGCAGCGTCCGCGAAGATCTCGCTCCGGTGGCCGAATACGCTCGCCTGCTGGCCTCCGTGGGCATCAACGGCTGCAATGTAAACAACGTGAATGCCGCGCCCCAGCTTCTGGACGCCGAGCACCTGAAACAGTTGGCCCGGATCGCCGACGCGATGCGCCCCTGGGGAGTGCATCTGGCAATGAGCGTGGATATCGCCAGCCCGCAGAAGATCGGCGGCCTCGCCACCTTCGATCCCCTCGACGCGCCGGTCCGCGCCTGGTGGGCGGCCAAGGTCAACGAGATCTACACGCTCATCCCCGACTTTGCCGGCTTCACGGTGAAGGCCGACTCCGAAGGCCAGCCCGGCCCAGCCAGCTACGGCCGCACCCCTGCCGACGCCGCCAATCTGCTGGCCGGCGCGCTTGAGCCGCACGGCGGCATCGTCCTCTACCGGGCCTTCGTCTACAACCACCACCTCGACTGGCGCGACCCCAAGGCCGACCGCGCCCGCGCCGCCTACGACATCTTCCATCCCCTCGACGGCAAATTCGCATCCAATGTCGTCGTCCAGACCAAGGAGGGCCCGATCGATTTCCAAGCGCGCGAGCCGGTCTCGCCGCTCTTCGCTGGATTGCGCCAAACCAGTCAGGCGATAGAACTGCAGGTCACCCAGGAGTACACCGGCCAGCAGCGCCACATGGTCTATCTGGCTCCCATGTGGAAACAGGTCCTGGACTTCGATTTGCGCGCGGACAACAAGCCGTCATCGGTGAAAGAAATCGTTTCCGGGGCAGCCTTTGATCAGCCCCTGGGCGGCATGGTTGCAGTCGCCGGAATAGGCCGCGACGCCTGGCTCGGCTCGCCGCTTGCCATGGCCAACCTCTACGCATTCGGCCGGCTAGCCTGGAACCCCGATCTCACCCCGGACGAGATCGCCGCCGAGTGGACCAGGCAGACCATCGGCGCCGATCCCCAAGTGGTCGACACCATCGTCCACATGCTCATGGAATCCTGGCCGGCCTATGAGAACTACACCGGCCCGCTTGGAATGCAGACACTCACCGACATCACCGGCAGCCACTACGGCCCCAATATCGAATCCAGTGAGCGCAACGGCTGGGGCCAGTGGCACAACGCCGAGCGCGACGGCGTCGGCATGGACCGCACCGTCGCCACCGGCACCGGCTTCATCGGCCAGTACCCGCGCGACTCAGCCAAGCTGTACGAGTCCCGCATCACCTGCCCCGACGAACTACTGCTGTTTTTCCATCACGTTCCTTACACCCACCGCCTGCACTCCGGCAAGACTGTCATCCAGCACATCTACGACAGCCACTACGAAGGCGCCGCACAGGCAGCCGAATTCGTGAACGAGTGGACCACGCTCAAGGGCCGCATCGACGGCAAGCTCTTCGACGACGTTCGTTCGCGCCTCGAATACCAGGCCGGCCACGCCATTGTTTGGCGCGACGCCATCGTGCAGTACTTCTTCAAGCTGAGCGGCATTCCCGACGAGCAGGGCCGCGCCGGCCACTTTCCCGGCCGCCTTGAAGCGGAGGACGCGCGCCTAATCAGTTACAAGGTCATCGATGTAACTCCCTGGGAGGACGCCTCCGGCGGCAAAGCCGTCACATGCGGCGAAAGCTCCGTTGAACACCCTTGCTCCGCCGAATGGACCTACACCGGCGCGCCCGGCCGCTTCGACATCACCGTGCAGTACTTCGATCTGCAAGGGGGCACAGCCCAGTTCACGATGAAGATTAACGGGCAGTCCGCCGCCGCATGGGCCGCCGACGCCGCGTTGCCTTCCCGCCGCCCCAATGGCGACAACTCCACCCGCCGTACCGTCCGCGGCGTCGATCTCAAGCCCGGCGACGTGCTTCGCGTCGAAGGCACTCCGGACGCAACCGACCCTGCCGCGCTTGACTACATCGAAGTCACGCCGATTCGTGCGCCCTAGCCACTTCCACCAGCGTGGAATAAAACGTGGCGCCGGCGCCGATGTCGGTAAGCCGCTCGCTGGTGAGCGCATTCACATTGGCGCCATCCGCGTGCAGCTTCGCCCAATCCAGGCGTGCGGCCACCACGCCGGCGGGAACGCTGCCGTTCACGAGCGCGGTCAGGCGCAACGAGCCCCGGTCGTTCCAGATGCGCACCGGATCTCCGTCGGCAATGCCTCGCGCCTCCGCGTCCGCCGGATGCATCTCCAGCCGCTGGCTTGTCCGCGCCTCCATCTTGCGATGGCCGTCGAGGTTGGCGAAGGTCGAGTTCATATAATTGTCGGCCTTGCGCGAGAGGAACTCCAGCGGGAAGCGCTCCGCAAGTTTGCCAAACCGTGACTCGGCGGGTGGCACGTAGCCCGGAAGCGGGTCCTGGCCCGCCGCGGCCAGGGTCTCAGAGGTGAACTCGATCTTGCCGGACGGCGTAGGAAGCGGCCCCGACTTAAACGGCTGGAAGGGCTCCGTCTCAGGCTGGCGATGGAAGCTGAGCGGGATGTGCCCTTGCTTCTCCAGGTCAGCAATCGTGATGTGCTCCATGCCGGCGTTCGTCGAGTGCCCATCGGGCCCAATCGCCAGCGCCTGCCGGATGATCTGGTCCGGCGTATCGCGGAAGCACTCTTCTTCGAATCCCATGCGCTGGGCCAGTTGGCTGAAGAGCCAGACGTTCGATCGCGTCTCGCCGGGCGGCTCGATGGCCTGCTGCGAGAGCTGCACAAAATAGTGGCCGTACGCGCCTTGAATGTCGGTGTGTTCCAGAAACGTGGTCGCCGGCAGAACGTAGTCGGCGTAGTCCGTGGTGTCGGTAAAGAACAGCTCGTGGACCACGGTGAACAGGTCTGTCCGTTCCATGCCGCGGCGAACCGCGTTCTGGTTAGGAGCCACGGCTCCCGGATTCGAGTTATAGACAAACAAAGCCTTCACCGCCGGACCGGCGTCAGTTCCTGATCCCTGCTCGGCGAGCGCCTTGCCGAGTTCCGACATATTCACCACGCGCGCGAGGCGTCCCAGCGGCGAGGCCAGCGCCAGGTCCGGATGGCGGGTTGCCGCTTCGTTCCACGCGAAGGCTCCTGAAGTCGAGAGCTGCCCGCCCCCGCCGCGATACTTCCACGCCCCGGTCAGCGCGGGGAGCATGGCGACGGCCCGCACCGCGGTGCCGCCGTACTCGCTCCGCTGCACCCCGTAGTTCAGTCGCAGCGCGGCAGGCCGTGTGGTCGCATACTCCCGAGCGAGTTGCTCAATCTGGGCCGCGGTCATGCCGGTCCAGGCGGCCACCCGCTCCGGCGTGTACTCGCGTGCTCTGGCCGCCAATTGCGCGAAACCGTGCGTCATTTCTTCAATGTAGGCACGGTCTTCCAGCCCCTCGTTGAGAATCACGTGCATCATCCCCAGCGCCAGCGCAGCATCCGTGCCGGGCCGGATGGCGATGTGCCAATCGGCCAACGCGGCGGTGCGGGTGCGGTAAGGGTCGATGACGATGAGCCGCGCCCCGTTGCGGCGGGCCTGCTCGATCATCGGCCACAAATGCACGTTGTTGCCGTGGATGTTCGCGCCCCACGCCAACACCAGTTTGGCCAGCCGGAAGTCCTCGGTGGGCGTGCCGAGCTTTTTGCCATAGACCAGTTTCCACGCCTCCCCGCCCGCCTCCGAGCAGATTGTCCGGTCCAGTTGGCTCGCGCCCAGCCGGTGAAAGAACCGCCGGTCCATCGAGCCGAAGCCGAGCACGCCGATGGTGCCCGCATAGCTGTAGGGCAGAATCGACTCCGGCCCAAACTCCTCCGCCACCCGCTTCAGCCGCGCGGCAATGGCCTCCAGAGCCTCGTCCCAGCTCACGCGCTCGAAGGCCTCGAGCTCGCGGCCGCGCACCAGCGGTCCCTTCGCCACGCCCGCCCGCCGTTTGAGTGGGTAGAGAATCCGCTCCGGCGCATAGACGCGATCCAGATACTTAGCGACCTTGCCGCACAAAAAACCCTGCGTCACCGGATGCGCAGGGTCGCCCGCCACCTTGATGGCCCGGCCTTCTCCATCCACCGTGACCAGAACCCCGCAGGAGTCCGGGCAGTCGTGGGAGCAGACCGTATGCACGATGCGAAATGGAGCGGTTGGGGCAGCCGCGGACATGGTGTCATTGTAAGCTGAACGCGGAGGGATGGAGATGAGAGGAGCTTTGTTAGCTTTGATGGTGATTTGCGGCGGTTTGGCGCTGCACGCGCAGGCCGGCAGCGACGAGGCGGCGATTCGCGCCGTGCTGGAGGCGCAGGCCGCGGCCTGGAACCACGACGATATTCCGGCCTTCATGCACGCCTACGAGGACTCGCCCGAGACCACCTTTATCGGCGCAACGCTGCGCAAGGGCTATGCACCCATCCAAGAGCGCTATACGCTCTCCTACACCAACCACGAACAGATGGGCACGCTCACTTATTCCGGCCTGGAGGTGCGCCTGCTGACCAGTTCCTGCGGCAAGGTCGAGTTTGCCGTCGCGACTGGGAATTTTCACCTTGAACGTACGGCCAAGGGCGAGGCCAAAAAGGACGACGGCATCTTTTCCCTGGTCTTGCGCAAGGGACCGCACGGCTGGAAAATCGTCCTGGACCACACCAGCTAAGGAGTGCGCTCTTAGTACTCGCTCCTGACCAGCACAAAGACGGGAGCGTTGGGGTTCTCCTCGTTCTCATTCACAAACTCGCCCTTGTCCGGACCGGTTAGCTTCAGCCGAAAGCTCACCGGCGCATCTTGCAGCGAATCCGGAGGATGCGCGCGGCGGTGGCTCACCTGGAAGGTGAGAATCTTGCCGTCGAACTTGGGGCTGAAAAGCGGCTCCGGAACCCCCGGCGTCGCGGTCACCGGCCGTCCCTCATCGCGCCGATGCAGGTAGAACAGGACCGCACCCGACAAACTTCCGCTCTCATCGGTAATGGTGAGAGTGATCGCGGGCAGTCCATCCATCTGCGCGCGCCAGACGCCCTCGATGGATGCTGTGTTGGCCGCCCCGGTCCCTTCTTTCGATCCCGTGGTCTGCGACCCCGCTCCGGCTGCGATCACAATCAGCAGGGCGCACAGGAATGCGCTTCTGGATCTCATGGTTTGCTCCTTTGGTTGTCGATCAGCCCTGTTGTTTTGCGAGCGACGCCGTCGCCAGCGATCCACCCAGCCCCATGGTCTCGACGGCGGAAGACGGGACAATCACCATCGAACCCTTTTCCTTGATCGCTTCATACAGCATGTTCATGGCGCGTAAGTGCAGAGCAACGGGGTTCTCGGCGTACGCGGACGCGGCTTTCACGAAGCTCTCTGAGATCTCGGTCTCCGCCTGGCCCAGGATGATGCGGGCCTGGCGTTCGCGTTCTGCCTGCGCCTGGCGCGACATGGCATCTTCAAGGCTCTGCGGAATTCTTACGTCGCGAATCTCGACCGATTGAACGGTAATCCCCCAGGGGTTGGTCTTTTCATCCAGAATGCGCTGCAGTTCGTGTCCCATGACCTCGCGCTCGGTGATCATCTGCGCCAGTTCATGCCGGCCGATGGACTCACGCAGCGCAGTCTGCGCACTCAGGCTGATGGCCTCGTTGAAATTCTCCACCTCGAGAATTGACTTTTCCGCGTTCCACACCATCCAGAACACGATCGCGTCGACATTGACCGGAACCGTGTCGCGCGTCAGTGTGGACTCGGCGGAAACGTTGTGAACCCGGACCCGCTGGTCCACATAGGGACTGACCGTCTCGAAGACCGGCACGATGTGAAACAACCCGGGCCCGCGCAATCCGACATATCGCCCCAGGCGAAGAAGGGCCACCTTTTCCCATGGCTGGACCACCTTGATCGCAAACAGCAGGTAGAGGCCTATCAATCCGCCCACAACGGCAGGAGCCGGGTGGTGCATGCCTGCACTGACTGCGGCTCCCGCGCCGACAAAGAGAACAAACGCGGTAACTGCGACTTGAT
>Ga0181531_10000969_pt1 | contig 18627 bp, 14 predicted proteins | sample PEATcosm2014_Bin_38_FD_119743 | JGI IMG/M metagenome (GOLD analysis project Ga0181531, IMG submission 119743) | Peatland microbial communities from MTU Mesocosm Facility, Houghton, MI, USA - PEATcosm2014_Bin11_10_metaG | ecosystem: Environmental > Terrestrial > Soil > Wetlands > Peat | place... | reverse complement strand
GACGGCGACGGGATCGGCATCGCAAAGAACGCCGCCCCGAGCAACACGATGGTCGAGAGCATGCATGAATGGTACGCAAAGCGGACGCTTGGGGATCGTCTACAGTGTATTCATTTCCGCGTGGTTGCCAGCATCGCGAGTTGGGCTCGCGCGTCGCCGACGTAGAACGGATGAAACCACGGGTTGAGCGCAAGCGCCTCGCTCAGGTCGCGCCGCGCCCGCGCACGGTCACCGAAATGGATCGCAATGATACCGTCGTGATACAGGAGCAGCGAGTTCTGCGTGCCGTACGTCATCGCGCGGGCGATGCGCGAGCGCGCCTCGTCCCAACGGCCGTCCCTTGCCGCCGCCCAGGCCAGGGTATCCTCGGTGAAGACGTCGTCCCGAACGTCCAGCTCCCGGTGTGCAATCCGGTATGCGTCGTCCAGATTCTCATCGTGCTCGTCGTAGTAGATCGCAAGCAGCCGATCGGCGATGTGTTGCGCGTTCCCGATTCGTTCAACGGTCTGGATCAGCGCGTCGGTCTGCGCGGCTTGCGCAGTCTGACCGAGTGCGCGTTGCGCATCGACCTCGTAGCCGAGAACCTCGGGAAACGGCACGACCTGCGCCGAGGCTTGCGCCGCCGCGAGGCAGTCGTTCCAGCGGTGCAGCGCGCAGCTGAAGCGGGCCAGCAACCGGTTCGCCTCGGAGTAATCGGGAAAGACCTCCAGCGCGCGCCGTTCGTCCGCGAGCGCGGCATCGTTGTCGCCGGCTTCGAAGGCCAGCTCACCGGCCCGAAAGTAGAACCACGCCCGACCTTGCGCCGACTCCCCGTAGATCGCGTTCGCGTCGGCGACCGTGCGCGCAAAACGATCGCGACCACGGGTGAGGTGCCCCGTCAGCTCGTCGTACCGAGTCAGCAGGGTGTCGACGGCAATCCCGTCCGAGCCGGACGGGCGCGTGCGTTCGACCTGGTCGATCAAGCGGTGAGCCCGGTCGTAGTGTCCCAGTTCGAGGTCGAGTGAGGCCTCGCGCGCGAGCATCTGGGGGTCGTTCGGATCGTAGCGCTCGATGTGATGGGTGACGGAGAGGGCGTCACTGAAACGGTGCAGCGTCAGCAGCGCCGATGCCAGGTCGACCTCGGCGGCGGTGTTCCCGAAGGGCTGCGCCCGCAAGGAGAGTTGCGCCGTGTGCACTGCGCGCAGCACGTCTCCGACGTCACCGCGCTCGCGGTAGCGTTGCAGGTAGAGCGCGGAGAGCTGGGCCGGGCTGAGCATGTCGCCGCGCTCGTGCTGTCCCATCGCTCCTTCCCAAAACGCGATCTGGCGATCGCGCAGGCGATAGTCGGCGTCGACCGGCGCTGCCGTCGGCAACGAGGCAGCCCGAGCCGCGTTCGCGCTCGAGCGGACGTACCACGGCCAGACGGCGATCGCGCCGAGCGCGATCGCCGTAACCAGCCACGGCAGGGCTCCAGCGAACCGCCGCATGCTCCTGATCAGTGCGGGCCGGCCAAGTAGGGAAAGGTCGAGGTCTTGGTCTGGCTTGCACGCGGCGAGGGCAGGTTGTCGCTGCTGATGCAGGTGTTCTCCTCGCCGTCGTCCGCCAGGACGCCGATCTTACTGAGCGTGTTGCCGAACGCAGCCCCGAGCGAGATGTCGACGACATCGTCGCTGAGATCGCGGCCACCGAAGAGGCCGCCGGTCGCGCCCTTGGTCTCGATGCCCAGATAGGATGCCTTGTCGGTGGTGTCCGCGAGGTTGACTTGCATCTCGTCGGGATAGAGGATCGCCTGGAGCGTCGTCCCGTAGTCGGTATTGGCCGACGTGCTCGGCGGCCGGACCGTATCCTCGAACGACTTGATCTCGCCTTGCAGCGGATCGGCTGGCGAGCCGACGTACGGCTCGACGGCGTTGGTCGTCTTGTGGTCGTTGAAGTTCTCGAACGCCTCTTTGACGGCGGGACGTCCCCACAGCTCGATCTGCGTGTAGGCCGCCGTGATCGCCGGCGGGTTGGTCGGAAACGGGGTCGCGAGGCCGCCCGTCGGCGTGCCCAGATTGCGCGGAGGGGCCGTGGTGTTGCCGCCGCACGCGGCGAGACCGAGCGTGGCGGCACCGAGCGCGGCGGCGGTGATGAGCGTGTATTTCATGGAGGGCATCCTCTACGTTCCGGTCGACGAGTTGACGGTCGCCCACAGGTGGAGCGACGAGCTGGTGTAGCCGTTGGTGAGCAGCGTGCGCGGGATCTCGACGACGAACGAGAGGACGTTGAAGCCGCCGCCCAGATCGGCCAGCGTATCCGTCACCGGGTTCGCACTGCACGCGTAGTTCCCGAGCGCCGAGCCGGCGCCAGCCGTCGTGCCCGCGGTGAAGCCGTTGAACGTCGGCTGCGCTGGGTTCGCGGTCTTGTCGTACGCGGGAGCGTCAGCGGTTTCGATGCCGACGTTGTCGCCGTTGGAGAGCGGGCCTTGTGTCTCGGGTCCGGGATCGGTCTGCGAGGTGTGCGTCGACCAATTGCGGTCGCCCAGGAACGAGAACAGCGCGAAAAGGTCGATGAAGAACGGGTCCGCGCGTGGGCCGGCGAACACTTTGATGCCGTTGGGCAGTTGCGTTGCGGTGTTGTAGGCGAACGTCGCCGTCGGAGCGACGAAGGTGTTGGCGGTCCCCACTTGGTTGGGCGCGGCCGGACCGTAGAGCGTCACCGACTGCGTCGCCCCGGTTCCCGTCACGCCGAACTGGATCACTTGGTCTTCCGGCGCGGTATCGCCGTGCGCGATCTTGATCTGCCACATCAGGCTCGGATCGAAGAACGTCGAGGTGCCCATCCCCGCCGGGATCAACGGCGAGACGTTGACGGCGATGACGACGTTGGCCGCGTTGACCGGCGAGGGAAATACGTACATGTCCGTGATGTCCGCCGAGGTGTTCGCGCGCGTCGCGAGATTATACGTGTCCTGGTGGTCGGAGCTCTTGGCCGCGTGAGCGGTGTAGAGCACGCCGGCCACAGCGACGGCAACGACTGCCGTCGCCGTCCCGATGAGCCGTGATGTGCGCATACGATGGTTCCTTCCGAACGTGGTCTGCGACCACGGGACTACGAGGGGGTGACTGGGACGACGGAGACTGCCTCGAGCGCTGCGGCGTGCGAGCGCGTCCGAACGAGGACGAGGGCGAACACGGCCAGCAACGCGCCGACCAAGATCAGACTCACGGCCAGGTCCCCGAAGGGGGGCTGCCAGCCGCACAGTTGCGCGCCTTCGTACCCGGCGACCAACACGGCGAGCGCCGTGACCGAACCGATCCACATGCGCATGACCGAAGGCAGCCGCGCGCCGCGATACGAGACGAGCCGGTGCACGAGCAGCGAGTCGAAGGTGTCGGTCGCGATCATTCCGGCAGAGAACGCGCCACCGACAGCGAGTGCGCCCCACAGACCGGCGTCGGCGCCGAAGACCACCGCGTACGCGGCGATCTGACTCGAGGTCTCGAAGCCGAAGCCGAACAGCAGTCCGATCGGGATCGCGAGCAGCGCGTTCGTGCTCTGACGCCAGGCCCGCGGGACGAACGTGCTGCGGTAGCTCGCCGGCCGGACCTCGCCGCTGCGCAAGGCGTGGACGTTGAGAACCGCGACGAGCAGCAGCACGGCGATAGAAATCCAGGTGCCGATCGTCTCGATCAGCGCACCATGCTGCGAAAAACGCGCGCCGAGCAAGCCGACCAGGACCGAAATCGCCAGCACCATGACGCTGTGGCCACCGGCGAAGAAGGTGCCGACGAAGCGACTCAAACGAGGACTGCGCACGTAGGCGTTACGGGTCACGTTGTCGATCGCCGCGAGATGGTCCGGATCGGCACCATGGCGAAGCCCCAGCGCAAAAACGGTGAAGGCGGCCGTTCCGATCACGTCGCAACCTCGGCGTGCGGGTGTGGATGGTGCCAGGCCAACGCGTAGCCCCCGATCGCGATCAGCACCAGCACCGAGACGAGCGGCGCCGAGACGCCTGCGCCTTGGGCCGCGAAGCCCTGGCCGACCATCACCGCTCCCACGACCGCGATCGCGCAAGCGGTGAGCAACGGTGCGATGCGGGCAAACCGTTCGAAACGGGGCTGCCCCGCGAGCCACGCCGCGCCACGAACGACGGCCACGCCGAGCAGCGTCAGCACGGCGGCCAGCCCCAGGCTGAACGTGACGATCAGCACCAGGCCGTAGCCGACGCGATGGAGCGAGATCGCGGCGAGCAGCACGACCAGGGCCGCCGGGCACGGCGCGATATTACCGCTTGCCGCTGCAAGCACGGCGCTGCGAAACGTCAGCGGTGCGGTGCCGGGGATGGCGTGCGCGAGCGCGTGGGCATGAACATGTGCGTCGTCGTGCGGATGAACGTGAGGATGGATATGCGGGTGTGCGTCCGCGTGCTCGTGCAGGTGCACGTGTCGGACGGGCAGCCGGCGGCGCACCTCGCGCGCGACCGCCCGCGCACCCAGCAGCGCCACCAGGACGCCCGAACCCAAGGTGACCCAAGGATAGATCTGTTCAGGGACGATCCAACGCGCCGCGCCCAAGATCACGACACCGAGCGCGAGGACCCCCGCGGTGTGCGCCACCGTCAGGGCCACCGCGAGAATCACCGCTTGCCGTGTCGTCGCGCGAGCACCGACCAGCGAGATGGCGAGCAGCGTCTTGCCGTGGCCCGGCTCGAGTGCGTGCAGCGCACCGAGCACGATCGCCAACAGCAGCGCGCCGACGATCACCAGCGGGTCGGTTGCTCCGCGCGCCACCACGTCGGAGAGTGCGTCCATACGGCCGAGCGCCGCACCCCTCGCGCCTGCGACCAACCCCAGTGAGGCATCGGAGCGTGCCAGGAGCGTGCCGTCGGGTGCGATGCGTGCGGCGATCGCCGTCCGATCGCGCGGAGAGCCCAGGAGCGCGTTCGGATAGCGTTGCAGCTCGTCCGTCGGCTCGCGTTGCGCGCCGAGCACGACATCCTTCCAGCCGATGCGATCGGGCGAGGTCGCGTCGCGATAGACGAGCTCGTGTGCGCCGCGGTCGAGCGGTGCGCTATAGTTGGCGACGAAATAGTAGATCGGCAGACCGCCGGCTCCCGCCCGCGAGCGGATCGTCGCCGTTCCCTGCGGTTGAAGCGGAAGCGGGCGGTCGTCGATGCGCAATTGCAGCTGCGCGGCGACCTGCGCCGCGTGCGCTTGCGCCCAGGCGCTCAGTTCCGTCGCAGTCGGCGTGCCGTGGACGTCGAGCGAACGCGAGAGCGTGAAGCTCGGAATCTCCGCGAGATCGAGGACGTACCGGACGTGGACGGCCTGGGCTCTTGTCGTGATACGCGAGAGGTGGTTGACGGTAAAGTTTCCCAGCGGGTGCGCCAAAGCGCATGCCCTCATCGCCAGGAACGCGATCACGAACGAGCCGACGACCCGAGTCAGGTTGCGCAAAGGGCGTCTCCGTACGATCAAGTCAGTTGTCTACGATGTATTCCGATCTTTCGCTGACTCAAACGAACGGAGCCGCCAAGCGGATTGGGGCTCGGGAGAAATCTTCCACGCGCAGCGTTCGGCCGGCGGGCCGTACAACGTGTCGGCGACCGCTACTGCGCGCGTCAGACTACTGGACTCAGACCTTCGCTGCCCGGGTGGAGTGGAAAAAACGGATCTTCCACATATCGTCGCGCCAGACGAACACTGCCGATCCGAGTTCTGTTGCGGGTTCTACCTTGCCCGCTGTGGTGAAGGTACCGCGAGTGGTCCATGTTGCCCATGCAAGGTCACACGCGACGTGGCTTTCGGGTTCCTCGAGGTTCCATGCAGGCTTGGTACCAGCTGCCTCGATTTTGAGAATGACGTCTGCGATTGTCTCGGGCGTGTAGCGCTCTCCGACGTCGAACAGGTAGCCTTCACTGTCGAAAGCTCCAATGATCTTGGCCCGATCGCCCGCGGTAGCGCTCGCGTAAAACGCTCGGAGCGTGTCAACCGGTTCAGCGTTTTTTGGAGCACACATGGCGGCGGAGGCTGCTTGCGGTCCGGAGACGATCCCGAAGGAAACGGCGACAACGCCGGCGAGGTGGAGCAAGAAGCGTAGAGACGACATGGGACCATCGTATGCGCGCGGCGCGCCTGCGGCAACGCGGCCGTGACGAGAGGGACGTTTCGCGGGACGAACCGCGCCGTCAACTCATCTCTTCTCCATCCAACAGCGAGGCGACGCCGGTCCTGAACGTGCGGCTGGAGTTGAGCCGCGTCCCGTCGTCCATGATGACGACGTACTCGCCGTGCGACCACGGCTCGAGCTCACGGACGAGCGCGGCGTTGACGGCAAACGACCGATGAATCCGTTTGAAGCCGAACGGCGCGACGCGCTGGCAGAACGCTTCCATCGTCGTCCGCAATTCGAGCTTCGCCGAGCGCAGGTGAAGGGTGAGGTTGTTGCGCGATGCCTCGAACCACACGATCTCTTCCGGCGCGAGCGCGACGACCCGGCCGTCGGTCTGACGCAGGCTCAGCCGAGTACCACCGACGGCCCTGAGTTTCTTCCTCGCTTTGGCCACCGCTTTGGCAAAACGCGTGGCGGTGAGCGGTTTGAGGAGATAGTCGGCAGCGTCGACATCGAACGCGTCGACCGCGAACGTACTGTGAGCGGTAACGAAGACGAACGCGGTCTTGGCAGCGCTCGGACCGGCACCGCGCAGCATATCGATCGGCGACCCCCCGGGCATCTGAATGTCCAGGAAGACGATCTCGGGGGCAAGCCGCGCAATCTGTTGCCTGGCCTCCTCGGTCGTCCCGCATTCACCGACGATGCTCAGATCGTCGTAGCGCTCGATCAACGTTCGCAAACGAGCGCGCGCGCTCGATTCGTCGTCGACGATCAGGACGGAGGTCACAAGTTCGGGCCGGCTGCCGGAATCGCCAGCAGGAGTTGTGTCCCCAGCTTCTCTCGCGGCGCGATGGTAAGATCGGCGCCCGCGCCGTAGAGTTCGGCCAACCTGGCCCGCGTGTTTCCGATTCCCACGCCTTCGCGAAGCTCGACCAGATCGAGCCTCGTCCCGTCGTCGGCGAGTTCGATCCGCAGCTTCTCGCCCTCGACCCGGCAGGTCAGGTCGACGTGGATGACTCCGCCCGTTTTCTCCAAGCCGTGCACGATCGCGTTTTCGACCAGCGGCTGGAGCGTGAAGGCCGGTACGCTGATTCCAAGCGTCTTCGGCTCGGCCGAGATGGTGACGACCAGGCGCTCTCCATAGCGCAACTTCATGATCAGCACGTAACGATCGAGCTGACTCAATTCTTCACGCAGCGGAACGATCTGTCGTGCCGACGAGTCGGTCGCGGTTCGCAACAGTGCCGCCAGCGCTGCGATCATTTCTTCTGCTGCCGCGATGTTGGTCTGCATGAGCGCGCCGACCGCGTTGAGCGTATTGAAGACGAAGTGCGGATGAAGCTGGCGCAGCAGGGCTTCGACACGCAGTTTTGCGAGATCGGCCTCGAGCCTGGCGGCCCGTTCGCTGCGTTCGGTCGCGATCTGCACTTGCATGATGGCGACGATGAGCGCCAGCGCGATCGTGAACGTGGTGAAATCTTGGAAGCCTTCACCGATCGCGTCTTCGAGGGTATAGTGCTTTCCGAGAAACGCATTGCTCACGGCGACGACGAGCGGCTCCGCCAGCGCGCAAGCGAGAAGCAACGCGAGAAAATAGACGCCGAACGTCAGCGCCGCCGGACGGCGCGTCGGCGGAAAGGCGCGCGCCACGCCCACCAGCGCCGGTGTGAAGATTCCGAGCAGATACACCTGCACGAGCTCGACGACCAAATAATGCGGCCACGCGATCGTCATGCCCTCGGAGAGCTGCGCGACGTACATCCACGCGGTCAACAAGACGGCAAACGCCGTCCATCCTCCGAGCCCGATGAGCCACCACCGCGCTGTTACGGACATGTCACCCCTCGTGCGTCAGGCGTCACCCCATGAGCGCACGAGGTGATAGCGACGCTCGCCATCATCGCCGCGCGTGGCACGGGTGAGCAGGTAGGCGTGCGCGGCGACGTCGTCGACGAGCAGCGCACGGCCGAGGACCGTGTCGTCGTCACCGGCAGGCAGCTTCGCGGTGGCCGGGAGTTCCGCGAAGGTCACGATGTCTTTGCCTTCGATCGCGAACAGCGGCTCGCCGCTGGTCGCCGTGCACTGACAGAGTGCCAGCGTCATCCCCTCGCCCGACTTCTCGCGGGCGAGGTGCCGATGATGCTGATCCCACGCGCTCTGCAATGCGTGATAGTCCTTGTGACCGCCGAGCCAGAGGAACGCGACCACGCGATGGCCGTCGCGCGAGGCCATCACGAACGCTTCGGCAACCGGGCGCTCGTGGCCGAACTGCTCCATCAGCGTTTCGACCGACGAGAGCACCGCTCGCTGGCGATCGGGTGTGGTGTGGAATTGGGCCAGCGCGATCCAGTCGCCGCCGGCGCCGATCGCGACGTCGGCGCCGCCTTCGCGATGATCGACCGTGGTGTGCGGGTGCGTCGGTGCGGTGCCTTGGTGGAAGCGAGCCATGGGTGTCACCTCGTCGCGGGACGTTCGGGAACCGCGCTGTTCTGCATCGCAGGGCTGGCCGCCTCGACCCGATCGCGACCGCCGTGCTTGGCCTGGTACAGCGCGGCGTCGGCGCGGCCCAGGAGCCATTCGGCGGACTCGTCGCCCTGCACGCAGGCGGCCCCGATACTCACGGTGAGGATGCCGTCGGCACCGTCGGCATGGGGAATCTTCGCCGCGCGCACCGCCGCGCGCACCCGCTCGCCGAGGACCACCGCGCCGGCGATATCCGTCCCCGGCAGCAGCGCGACGAACTCCTCGCCCCCGAAACGCGCCGCGCAATCGACCGCCCGCAGCGAGCCGCCGAACGCGGTGGCGACCGCGCGCAACGCGTCGTCGCCGGCGAGATGTCCATAGCGATCGTTGTAGGTCTTGAACTTGTCGATATCCAGCACCAGCACCGAGTAGGGTGCCTGGGTGCGATGCGCGTGCTCGCGTTCGGCCGCCATCGCGCGTTCGAGTCCGCGCCGGTTGGTGAGCCGGGTGAGCGGGTCGAAGAGGGCGTCGCGCTCGAACGTGCGCAGGCGCTCCGCGAGCGCGACCGAGAGCAGCAACGCTTCCCACGCAAAGCCGAGCGTCGGCGCGACGTGCAAGAACGGGGTGTAGGTCAGCAGCAGATTGTTGCCGGCACCGCCGAGGACGTTGCCGACCAGCACGCCGACGACTGCCAGCGTATAGAGGACGTACTCGCGATCGCGGTGCCGGGCGGCGATGGTGCCGCAGACCGCGAGCGGTGCCAGCACGAGCGCAGTGGTGACGATCTCGGCCCAATCCCAGACGCCCCAGCCGACCAAGAGTTCCGGATCGACCACCAGGAAGAAGTTGGTCAGCACGAAGAGCCCCAGCAACGCCAAAATCAGCGCGTCCACGCGCGGGAGCGTTTCGCGCGTGCGCAGGAACGCGCGGCCGAATACGACCGCGAACCCGATCGCCAAGGCGTACGTCACGTTGTCGGCGAGGTCGTAGTCGACCCCCAGACCCGGCCACAGCCAGCGCCACGCATCGCCGCTGAGCACCAGCACGTGCAACGACGCGGCGACGACTGCCACCGCGTAGTAGGCGTAGGTCGAGCGGCGCAGCCGCAGCGCGAGCAAGATGTTGAGCACGCCGAAGGCTGCGACGAAGCCGGCGAAGAGCAGTTCGAGGCCGCGTATTCCCGCGCCCTCGATGAGCCACGCAAACCACGCATGTTCGCTCATGAGCTTGAAGACGGAACTGTGCTCGAAAGACGAGCGCACCCGCAGGTAGAGCGGGCGCCCGTCGAGCGCATCGCGCGGAAGCGGGATCAGATTCTGCGCGTGCGGGAACGGTTTGTCGACGGTCGGCACGCGACCGCCGGAGCGGATCTCCTCGACCGTGCCGTCGCGGCGCGGGACGAACAGGGCGACGTCGAGCGCGTGCCACGAAACGAGCAGGTCGTAGTCGCCGGGCTGGCGCGGCTGGATGCGCAGCCGGAACCACTCGATCGACGGGCGCAGCCGCGTCGCCGTGTGCGTGGCGGGCACGTCCGACACCGGCCGCCACGGTGCGCTCGCCGCGCGCACGTCGGCGAGACGCAGGTCCCCGGCGTCGTCGCGGATCGCGTCGACGCGACCCCACAGATTGAGGTTGGTGTCGACGGTGGGCTGCAAGGGCGCCATGAGCGCGAGCGCCAGCGCCAAAACCGCCTGGTGCACAAGCACGAAGTTAGACGAGCGAGCGCTCGTGTCCCGGTCGCGAGCGAGCGGGGTTCCTCAGTGTTTGCGGTGCTCGGGCGCGCGAGAGTACTACGAGATCGCGACCAGCTTCTTCGGCCGCGCCGGGGCTCCCGGCAAGAGGGCGGCGGCGTGCTGGAGCGGGTCGTAGGCACTGACCTCGACGACCTCGCCGCCGTCACCGGCCCGGCGCGCCGCGCGCAGCGCGTCCAGGGCTTCCGGCAGCGCGTACTGTTCGCCGACGTACCCGGCAACGAACCGGCCACCGCGAATCTCACCGCGAGCTTCCATCCGCCGCAGCGCGCCCAGCAACTCGCGCCAGGTGGGCGCGAGCGTCTCGCGCGCGATGACGTCGCGAAAGACGACACCCCAGCGTGCCAGCAAACGCCGCGCGAACGCATCGACGTCGAGCGCCGGCGTCTCGGCGTTGAGGGCGGTCCAACGGCCGCTCGAGGAGCGCGGACGAGCGCGCTGCCCCTTCTCACCCAGCCGCCGCTTCGCATCGATCAGCGAGCGCAGCGCGTCGAAGCCATCGGCGGTGACGAGCCCGGCCGCGACCAGTTGCCAGAGCGCTTCTTCCACTTCGGCCGGGAGCCGCTTCGTACCGCGCACGACGTCGGTGAAGAACGGCGCGCCGCGGCGCGCGATCTCCTCGAGCACCTCGCACGCGGCCGGCGTCAGGCCGGCGGTATCGTCGGCATCGCGGTGGACGATCAGCGCGTCGGCGTCCTCGCGCGGGAAGAGCGCGATCGGCGCGAGCTTCGTCGGCCGAATCTTGCGCGCGCGCTCATCGTCCTCACTGCGCAGCGTCGGGTGCGGGGCGAGCCGGCCCCACATCAGATCGCCGGAATAGCAGAGCCGGTCGAGGAACTCGCGCTTGTAGCCCTGCACCCGCGCGGGCAGGATCGAGGCCTCCCAGGCGGCGGCCGGGATCTCGTAACCGGCGAGCTGGCGAATGACCTGCATCGTGCCGTCGAGCCCGTGCAGCCGCGTCCCCGGCGCGACGTGCTGCCAGCGGTAGAGGAAGCGCACGTACTCGGCGGTCGTGACGGGTTCGATCTCGCGCCGCAGCTTGCCGAGCGTGAGGTGGTGGATGCGCGCGAGCACGCGGCGATTGCACCACTCTTCATCGCCGGTGCCGCGGAACCGGCCGCGCAGCACCTGACCGTCGACTTCGAGGCGCACCAGCGCGACCTCGATCGTCGCGAGGTCGACGGCGAAGCGATCCGCCAGCTCGGCGACGGTTGCGGGACCACTCGATTCGAGCCAGCCGCGCAGGATCTCGGCGAAGGCGTCCTCGCGACGCTCGGGCAGCGCGCTCGCCGGCACCGCGGCGATCGCCGGCGCGATCGTCGCGTCGGGATACGCGAGCCGGGCCAGATCGAGCCGCTCCGCGCACGTCCACAGCGCGACGCCGTCGACCGTCGTCAGCGTCGTTGCGCGGCGCTGCGCGACCAGCGCGTCGTACCATTCGCGCCACGGCTCGACCGGCGCGACCACGACCAGTGTCGCGAGCGCGTCGTGCAGCTCGTCGGGGTCGCGCACCAGCGGCCACGCCGACTCGGCGACCTCGGCGATCGCGGCCGGATCGAGGATCCCGCTGCCGTCGAGGTCGGTGCGGATCGTGCGGCGCAGCGTCACCGCGCGGGTGCGGCGCTCTTCGAGCGGCGCGTCGTCGAGATAGGCGTAGGGGTTCGCGCTGAGGATCTCGTGGCAGAACGGCGAGGGCTCGGGCGTGTCGACGGCGACCGTCCGCAGTTCGCCGGCCTCGACCTTGCGCAAGATCGCGATCAGGCCGTCGAGGTCCATCGCTTCGTGCAGGCAGTTCGCCATCGTCTCGTTGACCAGCACGTGGTCGGGGATGCGCATCGGCCCGGTGATGTTCTCTTGGCAGGCGGCAGCGTCGGGGAAGCACGCGGCAAGCAGATCGTCGGAGCGCATGCGCTGCAGCTGCGGAGGCACTTTGCGACCGCCCATCCAGCGCAGGATCGCCAGGGCTCGCGTCGCGTTCCAGCGCCAGCGCGCACCGAACATCGGCGCCGTCAGCAGCGCTTGGCGCAGCGTCTCTTCGACGCTGGCCGACTTGACGTACTCCCACACCACCTCGAGCGGAAAGGCGTGCTGATCGGTCAGCGAGAGCACCAGGCCGTTGTCGGTGGCGGCGGCTTGCAGCTCGAGGTTGAACGAGCGGCAGAACTTCTTGCGCAGCGCCAGACCCCACGCGCGGTTGATGCGCGCGCCGAACGGCGTGTGCAGGATCAGTTGCATCCCACCGCCTTCGTCGAAGAAGCGCTCGGCGACGAGGGTCGTGTCGGTCGGGACGACGCCGAGGATTGCCTTGCCGGCGCGCACGTACGTGACGGCTTGCTCCGCACCGGGACGGTCCATGGCGCACTCTTGCTGCAGCCACGCGACCGCGTCGGCGTCGTTGCGCTCGTCGATCGCGCGCCGCACCTGCGAGACTTCGTACGATAATTCGATCGTGCGACCGCGGCCTTCGCCGTTCCAGAACGGAATCGACGGCGGTGCGCCGTGCGCGTCGACGACCCGGACGACGCCGTTCTCGATGCGGCGAATCTGCCACGAGGTCGTGCCGAGCAGGAACACGTCGCCGGCCATGCTCTCGACCGCGAAGTCTTCATCGAGCGTGCCGACCAGTTGGCCGTCGGGCTCGGCGATGACGTTGAAGTTGGCCGTCTCCGGAATCGCGCCACCGCTGGTGATGGCGGCGATGCGCGCGCCACGGCGGCCGCGCAGGCGCTCGTTGACGCGGTCGTAGTGCAGGTAGGTGCCGCTGCGACCGCGCGAAGAGGCGATCCCGTCGGCCAGCATGGTGACGACCTCGTCGAAATCCTTGCGGGCCAGCTCCCGATACGGGTAGGTGGTGCGGACCAGCGCGTAGAGCGCGTCGGTGCTCCACTCTTCGGCGGCGCTGGCAGCAACGATTTGCTGGGCGAGGATGTCGAGCGGCGCAGGTGGGATCGTCAGCGCGTCCATCGCGCCGGTCCGCATCGCCCGCACCAGCGCCGCACACTCGAGCAGTTCGTCGCGGGTGGTGGCGACCAGCCGGCCTTCCGGCCGCGCGCCGATCCAATGGCCGGAGCGGCCGATGCGCTGCAACGCAGTCGCGATCGCGCGCGGCGAGCCGAGCTGCACGACCAGGTCGATGGCGCCGACGTCGATCCCCAGCTCCAGCGAGGCCGTGGCGACGACGGCGCGCAACTCACCGGCCTTGAGCTTCTGCTCGGCTTCGAAGCGCTTCTCGCGCGAGAGGCTGCCGTGGTGCGGCAGCACCATCCCTTCGCCGAGCCGTTCGGTCAGCGCGAACGCGACCCGTTCGCTCGCGCGCCGCGTGGCGACGAAGATCAGCGTCGTACGGTGCTCGCCGATCCACTGCGCGATGGTGTCGTACAGCTCGGCCCACATCTCACCGCTGGCAACCGGGCCCAGCTCGTCACTCTGCGGGATCTGGACGCTCAGCGTCATCGGGCGACGGTCGCCGACGTTGACGATCTGCGCCGTCGGGCTCAGGAAACGCGCGACGTCCTCCAACGGACGAACCGTCGCGGAGAGGCCGATGCGCTGCGGCTTCTTGCCCCCCTCGCCGGTGACCAGCGCGTCGAGCCGCGCCAGCGTCAGCGCGAGGTGCGAGCCGCGCTTGTCGGCGGCGAGCGCGTGGATCTCGTCGACGATGACGGTTCGCACGTGGCGCAAAACGTTGCGCGACTTCTCGGCCGTCATCAGGATGAACAGCGATTCGGGCGTGGTGACCAGGATGTGCGGCGGCTTGCGCAGCATCCGCGCGCGATCGACCGTCTGGGTATCGCCGGTCCGCACCGCGGTGCGGATCGCCGTCAGCGGGAGCCCGCGAGCGGCACCGCGCGCCTGCAGCTCCGCCAGCGGCGTCTCGAGGTTGATGCGAACGTCGTTGGTCAGCGCCTTCAGCGGCGAGACATAGACCGCCACGACTTCGTCGGGGAGCGTCCTATCGGCGGCCTCGCGGACCAGCTCGTCGAGGCACAGCGTGAAGGCGGCCAGGGTCTTGCCGGACCCGGTCGGGGCGGAAATGAGGACGTCTTGACCCGCCCGGATGAGCGGCCAACCGTGCACCTGCGGCTCGGTCGGCTGCCCGAACCGCTCCGCGAACCACTCCCCGACCAGCGGATGAAACTCGCCCACCATACGCCTTTCCTCGAACACCGGTTCGATAGCGGGGTTTGCGGTTCCAGCCTCCGAAATAACGCTTTGTCGCCTCTCCGAGGCGACCAGACGTTTCCGGCAGCGGGTGTGTGCGGAAGCATCGAAACGAAGTCGTCTTTTCGTGCCGCAGTCACGCGCGCGGAGGTCCGTGCAACACGCACCGACTCGAGGTTTCTCATGGCAACGACGACCACTCCGACTCCCGCCGAGCTTGGCATCGACGCGGCCGCGTCGGGCGTTACGTTCTTCTCTCCGAACTACGCCCCGGGGCTAACATTCATGACATTTCCGCAAAGCGGCACCGTGCAGTTGACGTACGGGCCCGGCTCGCCGGCTCCCACGCAGGCGTACATCTACCAAAACGGCGGCCAGACGCCGCTCCGTGTCGGTACCCAAAACTACAACGTGAACGCGAACGACACCGTGTACATCCTCGGCAACGCCGCGAGCTGCAAGGTCTACTACCAGTACATTTGACCGCAACGCGCACGACGGCGGACGGAGCGATCCGTTCGCCGTCGAAACCGCGGCGCATGGACTACCGTCAACTGGGTGCGAGCGGGCCGTTGGTCTCGGAGATCGGTCTCGGGTGCATGGGCATGTCGGGGATGTACGGGCCGGCGGATCGAGCGGAGAGCATCGCGACGATCCATGCCGCGCTCGACGCCGGGATCACGCTGCTCGACACCGGCGACTTCTACGGCATGGGCCACAACGAGCTGCTGATCGGCGAAGCGCTGCGCGGACGCAAGCGCGAGAACGCGGTCATCAGCGTGAAGTTCGGTGCGCTGCGCGACCCGGGCGGCGGCTGGTCCGGCTACGACGCACGCCCGGCGGCCGTGAAGAACTTCCTCGCCTACACGCTGCGACGCCTCGACGTCGAGTACATCGACGTCTATCGTCCCGCGCGCGTCGATCCCAACGTGCCGATCGAAGAGACGGTCGGTGCGATTGCCGAGATGATCCAGGCGGGGTACGTACGCGCCGTCGGCCTCTCCGAAGCCGGCGTCGACACGATCCGCCGCGCAGCGGCGACGCACCCGATCTGTGACCTGCAGATCGAGTACTCGCTGATCTCGCGCGGCATCGAAGACGCGATCCTCCCGACCTGTCGCAGCCTGGGCATCGACATCACCGCCTACGGCGTGCTCTCGCGCGGGCTCATCAGCGGTCATTGGAAGCCCGACTCGCCCGCCCAAGGCGATTTCCGCGCGCACAGCCCGCGCTTCCAAGGCGAGAACGCCGTAAAGAATCTCGCGCTCGTCGACGCGCTGCGCCGCATCGCGACCGAGAAAGGCGTCACCGTCGCGCAGATCGCGATCGCCTGGGTGATGACGCAGGGCGAAGACATCATCCCGCTCGTCGGTGCACGCCGGCGCGACCAGCTCGCCGAATCGCTCGGCGCGCTCGACGTGCTGCTCTCGCCCGACGACCTGGCCGCGATCGAACGCGCCATCCCCAAGGGCGCCGCCGCCGGCGATCGCTACGTCCCCGCCCAAATGGCAATGCTCGACAGCGAGCGCTGACCGCTATGACGTCGCCGTAAACCCCTCGAGCGATTCGACCGCGAGTTCCCAGGCTTCCATCGCGGCGCCGCTCTCGGCGTTGACGCGGTCCATCTCGCGCTGCAGGCGCACCACGGCCTCCGGGTCGTCGTAGAGATCGGGGGCGGCGAAGCGGGCTTCGAGCGCGACGCGGTCTTTGTCGAGCTTCGCGACGCGATTTTCGGCATCGGCCACGGCGCGCTTGCGCCGGCCGAGTTCCAGTTTCGCCTCGTGCGCGGCCTGGCGGTCGAGGTGCACCGGCGACGGCGCGGCGGGCTTGCGCGCGTCGCGCGCCGGCGCCGTCACCCGCTCATCCTCGTGCCGCTCGTAGGCCTCGTAGTCGTCGTCGATCACGTGCGCGTGCCCGTCGCGGATCGCGACCACCCGCTGCGCGAGCCGTTTGAGCAGAAAGCGATCGTGCGAGACGACGAACAGCGCGCCGTCGTACTCGGCGAGCACGTCCTCGAGCGCTTCGCGGCTGGGAATGTCGAGGTCGTTGGTCGGCTCGTCGAGGAACAGGCAGTCGGCACGCTGCGCCATGAGCCGCGCCAGCATGATGCGGCGGCGCTCGCCGCCGGAGAACGCCTCGACCGGCTTGTCGCCGGAATCCCCGCCGAGGTTGAGCCGGCCCAGCAGCCCACGCGCCTGTTCGTCGGTGACGCCCATCTGCATCACCGCTTCGGCAGCCGTGACGCCACCCGGCAGGTCGTCGGCAGCGCTCTGCGAGTAGCTCGCGGTGCGCAGGCCGCTCCCGTAGGTCACGCCGCCACGGTCGGGCTGCAGATCACCTTGGACGATGCGCAGGAAGGTCGACTTGCCGGCGCCGTTGGGCCCGACGATGGCGACCTTCTCTCCGCGCGCAAAGCGCGCGCTCAGGTTGGCGAACAGCGGCCGGTCGTAGGCCTTCGCCAGGCCCGTGACCTCGACCGCGAAGCCGGTCGTGGCGCGCCGCGCGGCGGTCAGTGCGACCGCGATTGCGCGTTTCTCCGCCCGCGGCGCGTCGAGGGCGCCGAGCTTCGCGAAGGCCTTCTCGCGGCTGCGCACGTGGCTGTAGTTGTGCGAACCGTGGGTGCGCAGCTCGTCGATCACGGCCTTCTGGCGGCTACGCTCGTCGAGGAAGGCGGCGTAGTCGCGTGCCTGCTGCTCGCGCCGCGACGCGCGCTCGGCCAGATACATGCTGTACGCGCTGCCGGCCTTGACGTCGTAGTTTGCCAACTCGCCGCGGTCGAGCTCCCAGATCCGATTGGCCACGCGTTCGAGGAAATAGCGGTCGTGCGAGACGATCAGGTACGCGCGTGGATCGCGGGCGACGAACGATTCGAGCCAGCGGACGGTGTCGAGGTCGAGGTGGTTGGTCGGCTCGTCGAGGACCAGCCAGTCGGGCGATTCGAGCAGCGTGCGCGCGAGCAGCGCGCGGGTGCGCTGACCGCCGGAGAACTCGCTGAGCGGTCGGTCGAGGTCGCTCTCGGCGAAATCGAACCGCCCCAGCGTCGCGCGCATTTCCCATTCCTCGGCTGCGCCGCGCGCGCGCGCTTCCTCGAACGCCGCCCGCAACGTGGCGGGACCGCTCTCCGCGGCGTCCTGCGCGAGATAGCCCCAGCGCGTCTCGCGCGCACGCACGACGGTGCCGGCGTCGGGCTCGTCGCGGCCCACCAGGATGCGCACCAGCGAAGACTTGCCGGCACCGTTGGGGCCGACCAAGCCGATTTTGTCGCCTTCCCGGACGACGCCGTCGAGCCCATCGAAGACGTCGTGCGCGCCGTAGTGCCGCGCTAAACCGCTGAACCGGAGTAACTTCATGCCGTCAGCGCAACTTCGCGATGCGGCCGCCCGGCCCCACGACCCACGGCAACCCAAGCGCGTTCCAGGCACCGGCATCGAGCCGCGACCAGGTGCGACCACCGTCGCTGCTGACGTCCGAACCGTTGGTTCCGGCGGCGATCCAGCGCTGGCCGCCCGCGTCCCACGCGACGGTCGAGCGGTAGCCGTGCGGCGGCGCGGTGGCCGCCGTCCAGTGGCGGCCGTCCTCGCTCCACGCGGCGGTCCCCGTCGCGACGTCCGGATGCTTGTAATCACCGCCGACCGCGATCCAGTGTGTCGCGGCGCCCTCGGTGTGCGCGCCGAGCGCAAACACCCCGGCGGCATCCCCTGCCTTCGCCATCGGCAGGTCGACGTGCGCGAAGGGTCCGTCGAGCGTGCCCCGGTACACGCGAGCGCCGCCAGTGCCGAACAGCAGCGTGCCGTCCGCGGCGACCTGCAGCGAAGCGTTGCTGGCCGCGAACGCGCCGTTCGCGATGCCGCCCGTCTCCAAGCCGCTCGCTCCGGCGCGTATCCAGCTCACGCCGGCGTCGACCGAATGCAACACGACGAATCGGCCGCCCACCGGATCGCCGAGCACATAGCCTTCGTTACGGCCGCGAAACACGAGCGCATCGTAAAAGCCGTCGGGGTCGCCGTTGATGAGCAGCAGCCGCCACGTGGCGCCCCCGTCGTGCGTGGCATAGAGACGCGACGCGCTCCCGGGGCCGCTCGACATCACGATCGCCTCGCCGGCGTCCCACGCCCATACGGCCCGGAAATCGAGCTGATCGGCACCGAGCGGCGTCGCCCAGCGCTGCCAGGTC
>Ga0181531_10000968_pt1 | contig 18628 bp, 17 predicted proteins | sample PEATcosm2014_Bin_38_FD_119743 | JGI IMG/M metagenome (GOLD analysis project Ga0181531, IMG submission 119743) | Peatland microbial communities from MTU Mesocosm Facility, Houghton, MI, USA - PEATcosm2014_Bin11_10_metaG | ecosystem: Environmental > Terrestrial > Soil > Wetlands > Peat | place... | reverse complement strand
GGTGCCCCCGTTCGTCTCGGCCATCACCTTGGTCAGCGCCGCGGTCAGCGTCGTCTTGCCATGATCCACGTGTCCGATCGTCCCGACATTCACGTGGGGCTTGTTACGCTCGAATTTCTCTTTGGACATATCGATGAACCTCTTCGAAATCTTTTACACGCAGTCACTGACCCTTAAGAGCTAAGCGACCACAGGCGGCAAATAGACTAGAGAGCGGACTTACGTTGATGTAAGTCCGCTCTCTAGTCTATTTGCCGCCGGTAGCTTCATAACGCTTTCAGGCCAGTTACTTCTTGATAATCGTATCGGCGATGTTCGACGGCACTTCCATGTACTTGCCGAACTCCATGGTAAATGTCGCGCGGCCCTGGCTCATCGAGCGCACCGTGGTCGCGTACTGAAACATCTCGGACAGCGGCACTTCGGCGGTGACGGTCTTGCCCGCCGGAGTGTCTTCCATGCTCATGATCTGGCCGCGGCGGCGATTCAGATCGCCGATCACATCGCCCATGTAATCTTCGGGCGTCACGACCTCGACCTTCATGATGGGCTCGAGGATCACCGGCTTGGCACGCCGGAAACCGTCCTTGAAGCCGAAAATCGCCGCCATGCGGAACGAGATCTCGTCCGAGTCGACGTCGTGATACGAACCGTCGAACAGCGTGACCTTGACGTCCACCACCGGATAGCCGGCCATCACGCCGGTATTCACCGCTTCCATGACGCCCTTCTCGACCGCAGGAATGAACTCGCGCGGCACCGCACCGCCGGTGACGCCGTTGATGAACTCCACACCCTTGCCGGTTTCGTTGGGCTGCAGCTTGAGCCAGACGTGGCCGTACTGGCCGCGGCCGCCGGACTGCTTGACGTGCTTGCCTTCCGACTCGACCGTGCCGCGAATGGTTTCGCGATAGGCGACCTGCGGCTTGCCGACGTTGGCCTCGACCTTGAACTCGCGCTTCATGCGATCGACGATGATCTCGAGGTGCAGCTCGCCCATGCCTGAGATGATCGTCTGGCCGGATTCCTCGTCCGTGGAGACACGGAACGAAGGGTCTTCCTTCGCCAGGCGCTGCAGCGCCATGCCCATCTTTTCCTGGTCGGCCTTGGTCCTGGGCTCGACGGCCACCGAGATCACCGGGATCGGGATGATCATCTTCTCGAGCGTGATGACCTTGTCCAGATCGCAGAGCGTGTCGCCCGTGATCACATCCTTCAGGCCCACGGCCGCGGCGATATCGCCGGCGCGGACTTCCTTGATCTCGCTGCGCTCATTGGCGTGCATCTGCAGCAGGCGGCCGATGCGCTCCTTGCGATCCTTGGTGGGCACGTACACCGTGTCACCGGAATTGAGCGTGCCGGAATAGACCCGGAAGAAGGTCAGGTTACCGACGAACGGGTCGTTCAGGATCTTGAAGGCCAGCGCCGCGAACGGCTCATTGTCATCGGCCTTGCGCGTGATCGGCTCGCCGTCTGGATCGACACCCTTGACCGGCGGCATTTCCACCGGCGAGGGCATGAACTCGATCACCGCGTCCAGCAGCGCCTGCACGCCCTTGTTCTTGAACGCGGTGCCGCACATGCACAGCACGACTTCGCTCTTGAGCGAACGCGCCTTCAGTCCGCGCTTGATCTCATCGTCGGTCAGCGCCTGGCCCTCGAGGTACTTGGTGGTCAGTTCGTCATCGCCCTCGGCCGCAGCCTCGATCATCCTGTTGCGCCATTCCTGACAGTCCGCCTTCATGTGAGCCGGAATGTCGCGAAACTCGAATTTCATGCCCTGGGTTTCCATGTCCCAGTAGATCGCCTTCATGCGGATCAGGTCGACCACGCCGTCGAACTTGTCTTCCGCGCCGATCGGCAGCTGGATCGGGATCGGATTGGCGCGCAGCCGCGTGCGGATCATGTCCACGCAGCGCAGGAAATTCGCGCCGGCGCGATCCATCTTGTTGACGAAGGCGATGCGCGGCACGCCGTAACGATTCATCTGCCGCCATACGGTCTCGGACTGCGGCTGCACGCCGGCAACCGAATCGAACAGCGCCACGGCGCTGTCGAGCACGCGCAGCGAGCGTTCCACTTCGATGGTGAAGTCGACGTGGCCCGGCGTGTCGATGATGTTGATGCGGTGCTCGGGAAAACTCTTATCCATCCCGCTCCAGAAGCAGGTGGTGGCAGCCGAGGTGATCGTGATCCCGCGCTCCTGCTCCTGCTCCATGTAGTCCATGACGGCCGCGCCGTCGTGAACCTCGCCGATCTTGTGCGAGACGCCGGTGTAAAACAGGATGCGCTCGGTGGTCGTGGTCTTGCCCGCATCGATATGCGCCGAAATACCGATATTCCGGTAGCGCTCAATGGGGGTCACGCGTGCCACGACCTGCTCCTGCTCCTCTATCCAGTTACCAGCCAATTACCAGCGATAGTGCGCGAAGGCCTTGTTGGCTTCCGCCATGCGGTGCGTGTCTTCGCGCTTGCGCACGGCGGCACCGCGATTCTCGGCCGCGTCCAGCAGCTCGTGCGCCAGGCGGAAGGCCATCGACTTCTCGCTGCGATCGCGCGCGGCCTCGATGACCCAGCGCATAGCCAGTGTCTGGCGGCGACTGGCGCGAACTTCAACCGGTACCTGGTAGGTCGCACCGCCGACGCGGCGTGACTTCACCTCGACCACCGGCTTGACGTTGTCGAGCGCCTGCGAGAGCAGCTCGAGCGCCTCGCCCGCCTGGCGGCCGGTCTTCTCGGTGATGCGCTCGATGGCGCCGTAGAGAATGTGCTCGGCAGCGGACTTCTTGCCGCTGTGCATGACGACGTTCATGAACTTCGCCAGCATGTCGCTGTTGAATTTCGGGTCCGGCAGGATGGTGCGGCTGGGTGCCGCTGCGCGACGGGACATTCGTGAATACCTCTGTTATTTCTTCGGCCGCTTGGCGCCGTATTTCGAACGGCCCTGCTTGCGATTACCCACGCCGGCACAATCGAGCGTGCCGCGGACGGTGTGATAGCGCACGCCCGGCAGGTCTTTGACGCGACCGCCTCGGATCAGCACCACCGAGTGCTCCTGCAGGTTATGGCCTTCACCACCGATGTAGCTCGAGACCTCGTAGCCATTGGTGAGCCGCACGCGCGCGACCTTGCGCAACGCCGAGTTCGGCTTCTTGGGCGTAGTGGTGTAGACGCGCGTGCACACGCCACGCTTCTGCGGCGAAGCGCCCAGGGCCGGGACCTTGGTCTTCTCGGCGCGCACCTGTCGCGGTTGACGGATCAGCTGACCTGTAGTGGCCATTCGCTCTCCAGCATTCCTATTTAATAATGTGTCGGCTCATGAGAAGCGCCGGGCCGTCCTTTGACGGGACGGCCCGGCGCTGCAAAACTCGGTTTTGGGGGCCGGCAGCTAATGGGCCGGACCGACAAAGGCCGGCGATTCTAGGTAGCAATCGCTATCAAGTCAAACACATGCTGCGTGGCAGCACGCCTCAACTCTTGGCCGGCGGCTTCATTGGAGCCTTCGCGCCAGGCGGGGTTGCCGGCTTGGGCGATGGAATCAGCGTCTCCCGGGCACTGGCATCGACCAGCTCTTTGCCCACCGCGGCGCTGAGCGAGAAAAACCAGGGCTGCGAGGAGCTCTTGAGAACGTAGAAATCGCCCTCCTGGGGTCTGGACAGCGTCCAATCGACCTCATGGGACTTCTCATCCTTGAGTGTCAGCACCAGCTCGGGGTGATCCTGCTGCCACTCGGGTCTGGCCGCGGTGCCCAGCACGGCGTCCACATGCAGGCGCGCCAGCTGCTGTGCCAGCGCTTCCGTACGGGCGCCGTCGAGCTGCTGCCCAGCGGGCAGGCCCGGATCCGCCCAGGAATCCGGCTGTTTGTCGGTGCCGTGGGTGCGCACCAGCTGCATCCGGCCGCTGACCAGCCCTTTGGCGGCGCCCTTGGCAATGTCGATTTCAGCCAGCTTGGCCGCATCGCCCCGCAACAGGTCGCCGCTGAGCCAGGCGCCGCTGTCGGTCGGCAGCTCATAGGTCGGAAGATCGACGGTGTATACCGCCTTATCCGTACCAAAGCGGGCGTCCGACTTGCGCAGACCCGGCGATGAGCCGAAATAAACCGTTGCCAGGGCCTTGCCGCCCGCGCTGAGCACCAGCCGGCGCTCGAAATCGCCGTCCTCGACCTTGAATCGCTTCAGCGCCGCCTCGCTGGTGGCGATGGGCAGCCCGCGTTTGAGGGCCGAGAGCCGATCCAGCAGCGCTGTGACCTTGGCACCGTCGGCCGGCGCATCGAACGATGTCGGCAACACCCAGGCACCGTCCTTTTTAGCCAGTTCGATCCGGGTGCTCTCGGCAGGCGCCGCATCGGGCTTGGCCTCGATCACCAGGTGGTCGGCATTCCGGACCGCATCGGGCGGGATCAACACGGTCACGCTCGTGACACCCGCCAGCGGGTCGCGGCGCACGAAAAGGAGTAGTGCCAGCGCCAGTTGCAGCACCAGTACCACGGCCAGGGTAGTCATTCCGCGTCGCATGGCCTTCAGACCTGCTCGAGAAGTTTCAGATGGCGCGCCCCGGCCACCCGCCGCCGGCGCCGGTTCAGTGCCCACACCAGCGCCAGGCCGCCCAGCGCTGCGCCGTAGTTCAGGTACTCCCAGGTGGCCTGGGCCTGGCGGCTCAAGGGCGCGAGCGTGCGCGCAAAATGCTCACGGCCGCGGATACTCAGCAACCCCTGGTCCTCCAGCGACCACTCCACGACGTTCTGCACGAACTCCGTGGGCTTGGTGTAGCTGGTACCAAAGGTCTCGCCGATCAGGCGGATCGCCTGGTCGCTGAGCATGGCACTCGAGCCCAGCAGGATCAGGCGCGAGGATTCGGGCGAATGCTGGATCACGCGATCCAGCGTCGGCTTTGCCGGCGGCGTGGCTGGCGCCGCTGGCCCCGCCGGCGGCGCGGGTGGTGGTGGGGGCGCGGGCGGCGACAGCAACGGCGAGGGTTTGCCGGCAAACGCCGAATCGAACGTTCCCTCCACCATCACGGCCAGGCGCTGAGCGCCGTCGGGCTTGTGCACGGCGAAGCCCTCGTCAGGGTACTGGTCATAGTCGGGCATCAGGTTGGTGGAGTCCGACAGCCAGCTGCGCGCCGATGAGCGCAGCAGATCGGTGGTGCGGCGCCCCTGGGTGTGCGCGGCATCCACCTGCAGCGGCGCCGCCCACGGCACATCGATCTGGCCCAGGGTGTCGGTGATCGGGCTTGTCGCATTGAGGCCGGCGCCGCGCACATCGACGATGTAGGGGTATTGGGCGAGTTCCACCTCATCGACCGAATAGCCGCCCACATCGCGCTGCACCGGAATCGGCAGGCCGCCGCTTTGCTGATCGAGCACCAGGCCTTTGCCATACGACAGCCCGTAACGACCCAGCCAGTCCTCGAGGCCGGAGATCACCGGCCGCGCCGTGATGCTCTGACCGACCTGCACGTCGATGGGCGCGGCCGCAACCACCACGGTGCCACCCTGCATGAGGAACTGATCGACCGCGAACACCTGCTTGGTATCGAGGTTCACCGGATCGAGCAGCATCAGCAGATCCGCCTCGGCGGGGACCTGGCCGCTCTTCAGATCTGTATCCAGCCACCGCGCCGAATCGGCCAACGAGCGGCGCAGCGTGGAAAATGTGCGTCCGGCGCCTCCGGGCGGCATGCCCATGCCCGGATCCGGACCCGGCGGGGTCACCACCGCCACGGTCTTGAGGAAGCCCGGCGTGAGGCGTCGAACGGCGGATTCGATCGCTGCCTTGAAGCCGGCCTTATCGAGATTCGCCGGCAGCGGCACCTGCTCGGCGCCGCGCTCATCGCCAATCGTCATGTAGAACCAGAACGGCTTGGGATCCGCCAGGCTGATCGCAATCGGACGAAAGCCGTAGTCCTTGGGCAGGCGCGCGGCCAGCGCCGGATCGGCGTCCGGATCCTTCACCACGACCTTGAACTTGCCGCCCGAATCACTGGTGATCTCGGCAAGCGCGCCTTCGAGGGCCGTACGTGCCTCCTGCAACTGCGCCGGCAGATTGGCCGCGGCCGACAGATACCCCGTGAAGGTCACAGGCTGCTTCAAGGTATCGAACACCCCGCCGCTGCCCTGGTAGCTCAGCAGTACCTTGCGGATCGCGCTCGTGGTCGCATATTCGGGGTTCTTCAGTTCGACGTTGATGTCGGTCTCGGAGCGCTCCTTGACGTCGATGAGGTCGCGGAAATTCAGTACCTGGTACTGATCGCCATAGGCGATGAGGATGTCGAAGTAGGAATTGACCACCGAGGCCTGGTACTTGCCCGAGACCTGGAACGGCACCGGTCGAATGTTGTAGCGGCTGTTGGCCTCGGACTCGATCGCCGGGTCATCGTGCGGATCGACGAATTCCACGTGCACACGATTGCCGCCGGCCACCGCGTACTCGCGCAGCAGATCGCGCAGCTGCGGCACCAGCGGGGCCAGCAGCGGATGAGTCGCGGCACTGAAGTAGCCGCGGATCAACAGCGGCTCCTGCAGCTGCGAGAGATAATTGCGCGTGGCGTCGGACAGCGTGTAGATCTTGCCCTGGGTCAGATCCACGCGTGCCCAGCCTATCTGGTCGAGCCACAGATTCGCGGCCAGCGCATTCAGCGACAGCAGCGCCGCAACCCCGTACCAGCGACGGTGTGCCGGGGTCGACGGATTTCCCGCCCAGCGAAGCGTCTCCAGCGACAGGCGGTTGAATACCAGGAAGGCCGCGGTGATGGAGAGGTAGTAGTACAGATCCCGCAGGTCCAGCACACCCCGCGTGATCGACGCGAAACGCGATCCGGCACCAATCGCATGCAGCCACTCGGCCGCACGGTATCCCACCAGCGAGGTCAGCGCTTCCGAGCCGATGAGGTACAGCGCGCCAGTAGCCACCACCGTCAGGATCAGACTGACGATCTGATTGTCCGTGCGGCACGATACCCAGAGTCCAATGGCGATGTAGGCCGCGGCCAGCGTGATGGCTGCGGCATAGCCGCCGATGACCGGGCCCCAGTCGAGTGCTCCTAAGCAGGCCACCGTGATGGGCAGCGCCAGCGTCAGCACCAGCGCCAGCAGCACCAGTCCCAGGCAACCCAGAAATTTGCCGAGCACCAGCTCCGTAGGCGCGGTCGGCGAGGTCAGCAGCAGTTCCAGCGTGCCCGCGCGCCGCTCCTCGGCCCAGGAGCGCATCGTCAGCGCCGACACCAGGAAGATCAGCAGAATGGGCATCCACTGAAACAGCGGACGCACATCGGCCAGATTGCGCTCGAAGAAGGTGGCGACCCAGAAGAAGATAAAGAGTGTTGCGCCCAGGAAGGCCGCCAGAAACAGGAACGCGGCCGGGGAGGCAAAGAAGCCGGTCAGCTCCTTGCCCGCAATCTTCAGGACCTTACGCAGCATCGCGACTCTCCGCTGCGTGACCCTGTGCCGCCGGCGCGACCGCGTTGACTTCAGCGAACACGGTCTCGAGGGTGCGCTGCTCGCGCGTCAGCTCATAGAGCGCAAAGCCGGCCCGAAGCACCGCGGCGGCCACCGCCGGCGCTGCGGCATCGGCCGCCTGCAGCGCATAGCGGTACCGGCCCGCGCCGCCCGGCGCGGCATCCACCACCGTCACGGCGCTCACACCATCGACGGCGGCGAGCACCGGGCGCACGACATCGACGTCCCGATCCAGCGTGATCAGCAGGCGTGTGTCGCGCTGCAATTCATCGAGTCGCGAATCCACTGCCTTGCGGCCGGCGCGCAGGATCAGCACGCGTTCGCACACGGCCTGCACCTCCTGCAGGATGTGCGTCGATACGATCACCGTGGCCGATTCGGACAGCTCGCGGATCAGCGCGCGCATGTGCAGGATCTGCGTGGGATCGAGGCCGTTGGTGGGCTCATCGAGGATCACGATATCGGGACTGTGCAGGATGGCCTGCGCGACGCCGACCCGCTGACGGTACCCGCGCGACAGCGTCTGCAGCGGCTGCGTGGCCTTATCGCGCAGATCCGTGCGGCGAATCGCCTTTGCCACCGCCTGCGCGCGCTCTCCCACCGGCGTGTCGTGCAGCACGGCCTGGTACTCGAGAAATTCGATCACGGTCATCTCCGGCCAGCCCGGGCAGTTCTCAGGCAGGTAGCCAATGCGCCGCTGAATCGCCGCCGTATCGGGGCCGATGGTGAGATCGCCAACCCGGATCGAGCCGCTGGTGGGCTCCAGAAAGCCGGTCAGCATTTTCATGATGGTGGTCTTGCCGGCGCCGTTGGGACCCAGAAGTCCCACCACCTCGCCGCGCGGAATCGTGAAGCTGACGTCATCGACCGCGACGAAGTCTCCGTACCGGCGCGTCAGGTTCGAAATCGTAATCATTCAATGGTCCTGTTCTTTTTCGAGCGCGAATTCAAACCAACCGATTCATGCTTGTCAATCGACTGGCGTGCCGCAGCGATGTTCCCCGCCGCCGATGCTACCCGCGGTCGGCGTTTTCGACCGCGCAACGCGCGATTGGTTTCACTCCTGGCGCGCCTCGAGCTGCTCGGAGGCCGCCAACCACGCCGCCTCTGCCGTGGCAATCGACTTCGCCACCCGCGCCTGATCCCTGACCAGCGTTGCCACGCGCGCAGAATCAGCCGCCTCGCTGGCCGCCAGCAGCTCGCGCTCAAGTTTCGCCCGTTCACTCCCCAGGCTCTCGAGCTTGCGCTCCTGTTCAGCCACGGCCGCCCGCAGCGGGCCGAGCGCCGCGCGACGCTGCGCCTCGGTGCGCTTGCGCTGCTTGCGCACCTCGGCGGTCTCGGCGGCTGGCGCCGCGGCCTTGGGCGCGGCCGCCACCACCGCGGACGCCGCTCCCGCCGTCACCGCCGGCTCATCCATCAGCCAGCGCGCGTAGTCTTCGAGATCCCCATCGAAGGGTTCGGCGCGTCCACCGCTGACGAGGCGAAACTCATCCGCGACCGTGCGCAGCAGGTGCCGATCGTGCGAGACCAGCACGACGGCCCCCTCATAGTCCTGCAGCGCCACCGCCAATGCCTGGCGCATCTCGAGATCCAGGTGATTGGTCGGCTCATCGAGCAGCAACAGGTTCGGGCGGCGATAGACCACGAGCGCGAGCACCAGCCGCGCCTTCTCGCCGCCCGAGAACGGCCCAACGGGCTCGAACACGCGATCGCCACGAAAACCGAATCCGCCGAGAAAATCCCGCAGTTCCTGCTCGGGCGCGCGGCCTGCTCCACCGCGCAGTGTCTCATCGAGCTCCTGCAACTGCTGCAGCGGCGCTTGTTTGATCGCCAGCTGCTCGAGCTGGTGCTGCGCAAAGTAGCCGAGCTTCAGATCCCGCGCCTCAGTACGCGCACCGCCCATGGCCGCCAGATCGCCCGCCAGCAGTTTCATCACCGTCGACTTGCCGGCGCCATTGCGTCCGAGTAGCGCCAGGCGATCGCCTGGCGCGATGGTGAGATTCAACCCCCCAATAATCTGCCGTCCGTCATACCCGGCTGACTGGTCCTCGAGTGCCAGCAATGGGCGCGGTAGTTTCGCCGGCACGGCAAAGGTGAACTCGAAGGGTGAGTCCACGTGCGCGGGCGCGATGCGCTGCATGCGCTCGAGTGCTTTCAGCCGGCTCTGCGCCTGCCGCGCCTTGCTGGCCTTGGCGCGAAAGCGCTCGACGAACGACTCCATGTGCCGTATCTCGCGCTGTTGGCGTACGTACAGCGCCGACTGCTCGGCCAATTCGCTGGCGCGCTGCGTCTCGAAGGCCGAGTAATTGCCGCGATACGCGCGAGCGTGGCCGTGCTCGATATTGACGATGCGGTTGGTGACGCGATCGAGGAACTCGCGGTCATGCGCGATCAGCAGCAACGTGCCCGGATACTCGCGCAGCCAGCCCTCGAGCCAGATGATGGCATCGAGGTCCAGGTGGTTGGTGGGCTCATCCAGCAGCAGCAGATCCGAGCGGCACATCAATGCCTGCGCCACATTGAGCCGCACCCGCCAGCCGCCCGAGAACATACGCACCGTGCGCGTCTCATCCGCGCTCGTGAAACCCAGACCGTGCAGCAGCTGCGCCGCCCGCGCGCGTGCGTCGTAGCCGCCGATGGCCGCATAGCTCGCATGCAGCTCGCCGAGTTTCAGCCCGTCATCAGCGGCCTCCGCCTCAGCCAGCTTCCTCTCCACCTCGCGCAGCTCGGCATCGCCATCGAGCACGAACTCGATGGCCGACTGATCGCTGGCCGCCAGCTCCTGTGCCACCGAGGCGATCTCGAGCTGCGAGGGCATGTCGAAGCTGCCCGCCTCGGGCGTGATCTCGCCGCGAACCAGCGACAGCAGGCTCGATTTACCGCTGCCATTCTCGCCCGTGATGCCCACCTTTTCCCCGCGGAACAGGCTGAAGGTGGCATCGCTGAACAGCACGCGCTTACCGCGCCGCAGACTTACGCTGGAAAAATTAAGCATCTCTATACCGTCAAAGCCAAGTCAAAATACCGTCAGAACCGCCGGCCAAGAATACCGGCCAAAAACCACCGCCAAAAGCACTGGCCAGGAACACTGGCCAAATACGATGGTCAACGATACGCCTTAAGGGTTGCCTCCCAAGATGAAGAAAGGCGGTCGTCCTCGCTCTGCGAGCCCAAAGAAGCTTATCTCATTACGCCTGCCTCAAGAGGTCATCGCAAGGTGGAAGGCGACAGGCCCAGGCTGGCAGACGCGCATGGCGGAGCGACCTAGCAAGGCGCGGTAGCCAACCTAACATTCGTTGGAGCGGACCGTGAGGATAAGTTGCTGAGCGCACGTTTCTGCTGTCTTAGCTCATCCGTCGCTCAACCGCGCGGTCTGATGGGTTGGCGGCCGGCCGCGCAATGTGAACGTTAGACGGCTCTTGACGTCGCCTTGACGTTAAGACGTCATCGGCACATCATGGCGCCCATGACTACCCCCAAACGCGCCACGGTGTATTTCGAGCCTGAGATCCATAAGGCCCTTCGGCTTCGTGCGGCGGCAAATGACCGGTCAATATCCGATCTAGTCAACGAAGCCGTTCGCGTATCCCTGGCTGAAGATGCGGCGGACCTGTCGGCCTTTGACAAGAGAAGGCGGGAGCGTAGCGAATCGTTTGATAGCTTCGTGCAGGGCATGAAGCGTCGTGGCCTCATATAAGGTTCTGATCAAGACTTCCGCAGGCAAGGAACTCGCGGCGGTTGATTCGAAGTCTGATCGCCAAAGGCTCGTTGGCCGCATTCAAGCACTGGCGAGCAATCCTAGACCTCACGGCGCCGAGAAACTCGCCGGTTATGCCGACCGATATCGCGTGCGACAGGGTCACTATCGGATCGTCTACCTCATTGACGATGAGGCCAGCATCGTAACGATCTTCAAAGTTGGCCACAGAATGGATGTCTACAGATGAGCCTGCTAACCAGGCGTTGGAGCGGACTCGGTGGGATAGAGGTGCCGGGGTGTATGGCTCATCAGCGCGCTGCTCAACTCTGAGGTTAGACGACAGCCACTCTTGGCGCGATCTGGTTTCACTGACTAAGGGAGAATTCGAATGGACCATTCCGGATTTGGGGTGATTTGGTTGCTTGCTGTGCTTATCGGAATTGTGCCCTTCTGGCGCATCTGCAGCAGAGTCGGTCATTCACCTTGGCTCAGTCTGCTGATCCTCGTGCCACTGATCAACCTCATCTTTATCTATTGGCTGGCGTTCGCTGAATGGCCGGCCGATAAGTAGCACCACCGCTTCGGGTACGCCGTGTAACTATCATTCGAGCGCCCCGTGATGGATAAAGTAGAAGGCTCGGCAGGTGCACGCGAGAATTTGCGCCTACCTCGCTGGCAGGTCTCCGCGGTCGGCCGCTCGGCTTGGCGTCAGACCGAATGCCGGACGTAAGATCCACGGGAAGCGCCATCAGCCGGGAGGCACTATGATTTTGGGTCTAAGGACTGTCATTTATCCGGCCCCTGATCTGGGCAGCGCAAAGCGCTGGTACTCTGAGGCACTTGGAGTCGCGCCCTATTTTGACGAACCCTTTTACGTTGGCTTCACAGTGGGTGGTTTTGAACTAGGTCTCGTGCCTGACGCAACTCCGGGGACGATTGGCCCCCAGGCACTATGGGGCGTGGATAGTATCGAGGCCGTCCATCAGAGACTGATCGCGCTGGGTGCCTCCCCCTTGGATCCGATTGTGGAGGTGGGCGGAGGGATAAAAGTGGCAGCAGTGCGCGATCCGTTCGGCAACCGTTTCGGCCTCATTGAGAATCCCAATTTCGTAGCTGCCGCAGTCCGATGAAGCCGCCTAACTACCGTTCGCGCGGACGCGCGGTTCGTTTCGGCGAATTTACGCGCCTGACATTCGTTGTCGCGCACCGTGAGGGATAAGGTGCCGAGCGCACTTGCACATTGTTGCCGAGTGGTCTTGGCGCTGCCGCGCGCTCCAATGCGGCGGCGGCCGGCTGCTCAAATTCAACCTTAGGGATCACCCCCCGCCATGTCGAACTCCTCAATCTCCGTCGAAGCGACGGTGCGTAAATTCGTCGACCGGATTAATGCACACGACTCACATGGCGTGGTGGCGCTTTGCACACCGGACCACATTTTCATCGACAGCTTAGGTACTCAACTCTCGGGTACTGCCAGGCTGGAGCAGGCTTGGACCGGCTACTTTGCTCTGTTTCCCGACTATCGGATTGAGATCGAATCGCTGATCTCTGCTGCGACGCTGACCTTGTTAAGCGGATGGGCCTCGGCGACACACTCGCAATCGCACCGTTCGTGGCGGATTCCGGCGGCGTGGCGCGCAGTCGTAGCTCAAGATCTGATAGCCAAATGGCAGGTGTATGCCGACAACAAGCCTGTGTATGAGATTCTGTCCAGTCAGGATCTGCGCGAGGAGAACAGATAAGGAGCAGCCATCCCTTGGGCAGCGCAGTCGTTGAAAACTTAGCGGCGCTGAGCTACAAGGTACGTGCGGCGCCAGAGGACTTCGCGCCCCTCGAGCGGGATCCGCGGCATGCCATCGGCGCTGCTGCACACGTGCCGTATCTGAAGGCCAACATCTGCCGGCGCGAGTGCTGGTCGAATTCGAGGCGGTGGGCAATTGACCACAGTATCGCGCACCGCGCTAGGGACGGCACTCCTGACCATGCTCGGCGCCGTGGCTATGCCCGCGCATGGCGAACCGCTGCCATTGTGGGAATTCGGTTTTGGCGTGGGCGGATTGTTCTTCAATGACTACCGCGGGGCCAACACGAGTCATGTCTATCCCGCCCCGGTACCCTACTTCATCTATCGCGGTACGTTCCTGCGCGCGGATCGTGACGGCCTGCACGGCCGTCTGTTCAATCGCCGCTATCTGGAGCTCGAGATCAGCGCCAATGCCACGGCGCCGGTGTTTAGCCGCAACAGCGCTATCCGCGCCGGCATGCCCAATCTCGAGCCAACGATCGAACTGGGGCCGGCCTTGCTCTGGCATTTGTGGCGGCGTAGCGATGAGCGCCTGCGACTCGATGTCCACCTCCCATTACGTGAAGCCTTTACCGTGACCTCCCGCCCCACCTCCGTAGGCGCGGATTTCGCCCCGAGCCTGAATCTGGACTATCTGGGCGCAGGACACCTCAGCGGCTGGAATTTCGGCGTGATGGCCGGTCCGCTCTATGCGCAGCGGCGCTATAACGAGTACTTCTATGGAGTCGCACCTGCATTCGCCACGGCCACGCGACCGGCCTACGACGCTTCGGGCGGGTATGCCGGCAGCCAGCTGCTGTTCGCGACCAGCAAGCGATTCACCAACTATTGGGTCGGCGCTTATGTGCGCCACGATTGGCTGGCCGGTGCCGTGTTTGATGGCAGCCCGCTGGTCCAGCAACACAGCTACTGGGCTGGCGGCGTCGGCTTCGTGTGGATGATTCGTGCTTCGTCGACCATGGTGGACGGCCATGACTGATAGGTCGCATAACCCCAATTGGAGCGGGCTGCGATGAATGATGTACCGAGCCCCCTCTTAGGTGACGTCGGTGCTCTGCCCGACCTCGATGATATATCCGTCAGGATCGCGGATGTAGCAGCGAATTTCGCCGTACTTGGCGATCGGCTCAGTGATGAACTCCGCACCGCGGCTTTTCCATAGCCTATAGCACGCTTGAATATCCGCAACGCGAATGTTCATGAAGCTGTTGATTCTATCCGGGTCGTCGAGGACGCTCAGCGTTACCGTCGGCTTGTCCGGGGTAGGCCCGCCCCCGACGTTCACGATGAGCCAGGTGTTCTCAATCTGAATGTGCCCCGACGCACCCTTGCTGTCGCCCCTGCTCAGAATACGGCCGCCGAAGACCCTTTCATAAAACTCAGCCGATCGATTGATGTCGGCGACCGTAATAAAAAGTGTGATGGTGACGCCCTCCCGGGGGGGGGCATCTCATAGCTCTTTTGTTCGACTTGAACGCTCATTGACAGCCCCAGCTGCGATAGGCAGTGCGCATCGCGCGCAAGGAAACATGCGCATCAGCCCTTCATGTGAATTATGCGCCCGGGAATCCAAACATCAACCACGACTGATTGGCTACCCAATCGGGGTATAGCACCGTCATCTGATCGAACAGGTCCTGGTCGGAACTCGCGGTTTTCTGCACACGGTCGAAGTCCTGGAGGTAACGCTTGGTGTCCTGAATCGCCGAGGGAGAATCGGGCGCGCCAGGCTTTTTGTGACCGGCGACAACAATCGTCGGGTTCAGTGCTGCCAACCGGTCCAGGTCCGCGATCCAATTCTGTCGGCTCTCGGGGGTGGTGTCGCCGACATACATGCGGCATTGGTTGTACACAACGTCGCCAGCGACAATCAGGCCGATCGACGGAACGTAGAGAGAGGTCGAATCGGGACTATCGGTCCGACCCTGCGCGATGATGCGCAATTCGTGGCCTTCGAGAGTGAATGTCTCGCGCTCATAAGGCTCAGGAGCAACCAACTTGGTGGCCAATTGCCCAGGAAACAAACGGCGGGCCAACCGCTCCACTGCGGGAGTAAAAGACATCTGCATGGCAGCCACCGTCTTGGGCGCTGCGATCGCGCGAGCGTCTGGGAAACGGTCGAGCAGGATGCTCAGAACGTAAAAGTGATCGAAGTGGGCGTGCGTGATATAGATGGTCTCCAGGTTGCGGTTGTGCAGCGCAATCCAATCCGCGAGCGCTTCGGCCTCCGCCACCGTCGTCATGGCGTCGACCAGCACCGCGTCGTAGTCGCCGAAAATCAGAGTCGACGTGATCGGATCAAAGCCGAGCGCTTCGCCGAAGGCCTTTGGCCGCTCGCCGACCATGGCCTTTCCCGGAGCGGTGAATACGTTCACACTCAGCCTGCTTGCGGGGACCGGAACGGTCACGCGTGCGGTGTCTTTCAGTCCATTTGTGGCGCCCATGTGTACTTCCTTGCGATGTTGGAGCGGACGACCGCCTGAGCAAAGGCTGCTGAAAGCGCGAGGACGAATCCATTGGACGAACGTATCGATTCGTACCAAAGTATCGCCGTGACGTCGTCAGCCGTTCGTTCAACTCCACGCCAGCTCGCCAATTCTAATGTCGTGACCCCAACTGCAACGGTAGACGATAATCTGGAGACTCTGCAGTGAAGGCATCCGTGTTCGTGGGCACAAGTCTCGACGGCTTCATCGCTCGCGCGGACGGCGCCCTGGACTTTCTTCCGCCGGGAGGTGGTGAACCCCATGGTTACAATGAGTTCATGGCAACGGTGGACGCGCTGGTCATTGGCCGCAAGACATACGAGACCGTGCTGGCCTTCGATGCGTGGCCGTATGGAACCAAACCGACCTTTGTGCTCAGCACGCAACCGCTTGCCGATGCGCCGGTCGGCGCCACTGTCGAGCGAATGTCAGGGCCTCCGCGGGAGATCGTCGCCCAGCTGGAGAGTCGTGGCGTGCGGCATGCCTATGTGGATGGGGGGATCACAATTCAGCGCTTTCTTCGGGCCGGCCTCGTCCAGCGCCTCACCGTCACACGCGTGCCTGTGCTCATAGGAACTGGGATTCCGCTCTTTGGCGCCATCCGGCATGACATCGTGCTCAAGCACATAGCCACGCACCAGTACGCCAGCGGGCTGGTCAAGAGCGAATATGAGGTTGCCGTCGGATGACCGTTCGAACAGCGTCCTGCAGTTGTGGTCAGCTGACCGCCACGACAACCGGCGATCCGATCCGAGTTTCGGTATGCCACTGCCTTGCCTGTCAGCGCCGTACCGGGAGTGTATTTGCCGCGCAGGCCCGCTTTCACCGCATAGACGTGGAGCTCCGAGGACACTCCTCGTCTTACGTGCGTATCGGCGATTCAGGAAAGCAAACAACGTTTCATTTCTGCGGAAAGTGTGGAGCAACTGTTCATTTCGATATGGAATCACAGCAAGACGTGATCGCCATCCCGCTGGGGGCATTTGCTGATCCGGCATTTCCGCCGCCGTCGAGGTCCGTGTATGAAGACTATAAGCACCCCTGGGTGGAGTTGCCCGTGTGCGCGGAACATATGGGGTGAACTGACGAAGCCATGCATCACTCCAGGTGGTGGCACTTTGCGCCCCGGATCATACCTTCATCACACCGTGCGACCGCCGTAGGCTGGCGAGTGCACGCGTTCGACGTCGACGTATTCCTCGAATGAAGGTCCCTGCAGCACATCGATGCGGCGGGACTGATCGTCCAGACGCCTGATTGCATCGAGTTCTTCACTGCGGCCTAGTCGGGCATTGCGCACCGCGCGCTTCAGCACCGCGATAGTCTCATCGTAGACCTTCAGCGGCACCGGAAAGGGGTGACCGTCCTTGCCGCCATGAGCGAGCGAGAAACGCGCGGGGTCGCTGAAGCGGCAGGGTGCGCCGTGCAGGACTTCCGCCACGAAGGCGACCGAGGCGACAGTTCGGGCTCCGATTCCGGGCAGCAGCAGCAGCTCGGTGAAATCCTGCGGTCCGCACTCTGCGGCCGCCGCCAAAGTTGCATGCAATCGCCTCAGGTCGACGTCCGCCGCGCGCACATCATGGTGAGCGGGCATCGTAAGGTGGGGCGGGCGCGGAGCCAGATGTCCGTCGGCCGGCAGCGTGTTGTCTCCGAACAGATCCAGCGTGCCGGCGCGGCGAGAGCGCAGGTCCTGCAGTAGCGAGACCACGGTTTGGGGTCCTTCGCGCACCAGGGCCAGACCGCCCGAGCGGTTTGCCGCCGCTTCGCAGTCCGCGAGATTGAGGATCAGGCCCATATTGCGACCCTCGATGGCGCGGTGCGGCGAATCGAGAAACCCGGCCACCGTGTCAGAGCCCCAATGGTAACGCCGTGCCTCGCGTTGTTCGGGGTTCATCCCCTGCTGGATCACGCACCAGTCACCCTCCACCGTCACAAAGAATCCGTGCAGGTACAGGTCATAGCCGTCCTGCACCAGTGCACTGTCGATCTTGGCGATCAGACGGCTGGTTCGGACCAGCGGGGTGGCGTTGAGCCCTGTGCGATCACCGATGGCTCCCAGTTCCTCGGGCGTGCGACGCGAATGCGCACCCCGGCCACCGCATACGAAGACACCGAGTTCGCGCCCTATGGGCGCCAGCCCGCGCTTCATGGCGCCGATGACGCTGGTCGTGATGCCCGAGGAATGCCAGTCCATACCCATCACGGCGCCAAAGGATTGAAACCAGAAGGGATCGGCCAGGCGACGCAGCAGTTCCTGGCGGCCGTAGTGATGAACGATCGCTTCGGCAATCACGCGCGCCAGCGCTGCCATCCGCGAGGCGAGCCAGGCGGGTACGCGCCCGCCGTGCAGAGGGAGATTCGCGCTGCCGGTCCGTGCTGCCATGCCGCTATCATAAGAAGCGCGACGCCACGTCGTGCTACATTTATCGAGCCGCGCCACGAGGGCTCGTGATCGACGCAAAACTATTTCCGGGTGCCGTGGTGCTGATTGCTTTTGCGACTTCTGGCTACGCAACCAGATCCGACCTCCCGGCCGCCCGGGTGGAATAGAGGACGGAAAATTGACTCACCCTTCCTGGGAACAACTGGCCCAGGGCCAGAATTGCCCTTTCGACGCCCCACGCGCGGCATCGACCGATTCCTGGGAGCAGGTTGCGTCGCTGGAAGTGTCGACGCTCTACCTGGCGAAGAACCAGGCCTATCGGGGACATTGCATTCTGATTCTCGATTTACGTCACGCCACGCGCCCCGATCAGTTGACCGCCGCGGAATGGACCAGTTTTTGTGCCGACCTGCACCGGGCGGAGACGGCGGTTGTGCGCGCCGTGCAGCCGGATCACATCAACGTCGCCTCGCTGGGCAATGTGATGCCGCATCTTCACTGGCATATCATTCCGCGTTATCGAGCGGACCCGCGTTGGGGCAGCCCCATATGGCCGGAGGAAGCGCAGCGCAGGCTTACCGCCGCCGAAGAAGATGCGCTCAAAGGCATCTTGAGGCAGCTGCTGGCTGACTAGATCATCGTGGCAAATCAGAAGGGAGTTCACATGAAAATCCTGGTTGCGTTCATGGCTCTCGCGGTGCTGGTCGGCGCTGCGCCGCAAAGCTCAGGGGCGGACTCGCCCGAGTCCGCGGAAGACGCGGCCCTCGCGTGGCTCGCCCTGGTGGATGCCGGAAACTAT